>SCPN01000102.1_pt1 | contig 103455 bp, 136 predicted proteins | sample 6106831 | NCBI WGS metagenome assembly SCPN01 (sample SAMN10720447, study PRJNA508395) | human gut metagenome | isolation source: Participant 1, 0 month
CTATTACCACTGGCTGACCCCTACTCGGGGGCTTTTATTTTGTCTATTTTACCGGCTCACCCGTAAACGGGTCAGTATATTCTTTAAAGTTTAATGTATCTTGTGCTATATCTTCTTGTAGTTGATTGCGAATATACTCTTTTATCGCTCCTTCGTATCTTCCCACTGTATCCACATAATATCCTCTACACCAGAAATATCTATTTCCATACTTATATTTTAAATTCGCGTGTTTATCGAATATCATGAGGCTACTTTTACTTTTTAAATATCCCATAAAACTTGATACACTTAAATGTGGTGGAATAGTTACTAGCATATGAATATGATCCGAACAGCATTCTGCCTCTATAATCTCTACATTTTTTCTATTACATAAATCTCTTAAAATTTTACCTACATCAGCTTTTATCCGACCATAAATTATTTGTCTTCTATACTTTGGTACAAAAACAATATGATATTTACATCTCCATTTACTATGTGATAGGCTTTTTACGTCATTCATTGACATTGAACCTCCTATCTTGAAATGTTGTGGTTGCCAGACCAACTTCATTTTATCACTAGGAGGTTCTTTCCTTTTCTCTAAAAATTTTTTACCGACCCCCGGTTTAACTGGGGGGGTTTAGTCATGCCTATTCGGCGTACAATATAAAATAATGTTGGAAGTGACACTGTAGTAGTGTCACCCCAACATTTATTATAGAACCACTAATCAACTATCTTCTATCTAAATATACAACCTTCATATTAAACAAGAATATAAATATTATTTAAGCAAAATAGTAAGCATTAATCCACTATACCTATTAACCTATTTTATAATAGTTCAACACAATAATGAGATATGCTAAAGTTTAACAACCTATTCTTATTTACTAACTACTTTTCAGTACTCAAAACTACTATTACCCTATTATCAGAAGAATGTCCCTCAATTTTAATAGTAACATCATAATTTAAATCATAGCCTATTATATGTCTATTTTTATATTCACGCCACTTAATTCTGTCATTCGAAAGTAAAGCTTTAATTTTTTCAAATTCAATATGCTCATATATAATTTTAAAATTATAAACCTGACTATTTCTACCTGTAGCATAATGATCTTCATTTACCTTATAAGAAGATATACTTACAAGCTTTTGCTCATATGATTCAAGCTTTTGAATTTGGTTAGGTCTATTAAAAAAAGCAGCTACTGTCATAAAAAAAATGATAATCACACATATAACAGTAAAACCCAAAATAAGCTTAAACGATAAAGGCAATAAATTAAAATAAGACATTATTTTTTTCATAATTAATCCTCTATTTCAAATTGAGTTCTAATAGCTCGAATACGATTCTCTAAACTTTCCATATCATTTGTTTCTCTAATTTCAGCTTCAGGTTCTGTTGGAGGAGGTGAATATACACCATCAGGTTGATCTGGTGTATAAGTTGATAAATCTACAGAAGTATCATTCACCACATATTCTGATGGAACTTCACTTTCCAACTTCTCTGTATAAGAAAATGATATTGTTGCCTCTGGCGAAACATTCATAGTTTTAGACTCAGTTATATTGGTAGGGCCCAGACTATAACTTTCACCACCACCAGTATTCATTGATATTGAAATGGCCCCACCTGTAAACCCTTGCTCACCATATAAAACTCTAGTGTCACTGGTTGTTGATTGAACTGGGAATGCACTTGGCCCTATAGAAACTTGGTCTGTAACATATGAAGAACCTTCCGAATCTATCCCATAACCTCTTGAAAATCCAATTCCAACAACATCAGTAATACCTGCTCCAATCCCCTTTGGACTCAGAATACAAATGATCTTTACGTATATATTTTTTCTTTTCTCTTAGTTTATTAATATTATATCTATTACTTTGAGCTAAGTCATAATTTAAATCTGCTAATGCTAAATCTTTATTATCTTCTGAAATCCCATCAAGATCAACTCTATCAATATGAAATAAACCTTCATTCCACTTTGTAGCATAAGATGTAGTTGCAGCACCACTATTACTTGATTTCCCACCTACTACACCATGCGCAATGGACTTAGCAACTTTACCATCCTTAGTTGTTGGTTGCCAGTTATGTAGTTGTTCAAATGCATTTTTAGAGAATAGACGTGCTAACTCTTGACGTTCTTCAATTTTCTTTTTATCGAAAATCTTATCTAATTGATGTAATGTATTCTCTGTATTGGTATTAATCGTCTTAGTATCAATTTCTTTACCATCTACTGTTAGTATACCATCAGAAATAGCAGATTGAGTAGTCGAGCTGGCTTTACCTTTAGATCCTACACCTAAGTTTGGAACTAGACCAATGCTGTTATAAATCTTATCATAGCCATCTTCTCCAGCATAAATACCTGCCTGATGGGTCACGCTTTTCCATTTACTATCAATACGTCCTACACTCGCATTGATACTACCAGTTGGATCCTTGAAATTAGGTTTAGAGAAAACGGAGAACACTAAGTACAATAAAATTAAGTAATAGTATAATAACGACAAAAGGACTGTAGCGAAATAAAGTTTTACCATATTTCGCTACAGTCCCTTTTTAGGTATATTTTTTATTTTATTCAGGTACAAATACTTCTATTATAAAGATAAAAGCTATCTTTAAATCTATTTTATCCCAAGAACCCACCATGGCCTAGTGCAATACAGTCTTCTTTTGTAATTTCATCGTCTGCAATAAGGCGAGGCACAATTTCATCAAAGGCCGTTGGTTTACTAAACAATACACCCCCTGGTACGCCTAAAATTGGCGTGCCATCAGCACAGTATGCAATGCACACCATAGAGCCTGGCAAGACAGGAAGTCCATAGGTCACAACGCGGTCTGCGTAGCGTTTAATGGCACCTGGTGTTAAATCATCAGGATCTACGCTCATACCGCCGGTACAGAATATGATGTCTGCGCCCGCCGCTTTTACTTTGTCGATAGCAGCCACAATATCGTCCGTGTTATCCGTCACGATTTCATGGGCGATTTTTTTCACCCCAAATTCTGCGCACCGCTCTTCGATGATAGGTGTGAAAGCATCTTTAATGCGCCCCTCAAATACTTCGGACCCTGTTGTAACGATGCCCATTGTTTTGCGCACGAATGGCTTAATAGTTAAGATAGGTCCACCAATTTTTTTTGAGCCTCTGTTACTTGTTGTTCTTCTAGCAATAATGGAATACAACGCATACCGGCAATTTTATCGCCCGCTTTTACGGGCGTATTATTCAATTTTGTAACGATGGTCAATTCACCGATGCTATTGATAGCGTATAGTTTATCTACATCCACCTTGAGTAGGCCATCCACATCGGCAATGGCCTCAATTTTACCTTGTGCCATAGGACCATCATGCATATAGTTTCCCTTAGCAATAGCATACAAGGCGCGCGCCACATCTTCTTCGTGGAGGAACCCTTCATCTTCTGGTTCCATCACATAAATATGTTCTTTACCAAGATCGAGTAATTTGGGCACATCTGCTTGTAATTACATGACCACGGCGGAAGGGTGTGTCTTTCACCTCGCCGATGACGATGCGTACAATATCGTGTACCAAGGCATGTCCTACGGCATCTTGTACTCTTATTTCTTTCATAATCTAACCTTTCAATATATATATTCTATTTCATGTATATCAAACGTAATATATAGTAATACATTTACTATATCATATGAACGATAGCTGCTAATATGCATTTACGCACATACGAGTTTAGCAATCCACATACCGATGGCACAAAGGGCTAAACCGCCGAGGATTTGCACCGCCCCATAGAACAGAACATCTGTAACATCACCTGATGTTAAGAGCTGTAAAAGCTCAAAGGCAAAGGTAGAAAATGTGGTAAAGGCACCCAATCCACCAACGACTAAGAAGAACCGAACCCATTGAGGCCAGTCGGGTCTACAGAGATAGGCACCTAAGATGATACCGATGATTAAACACCCGATTAAATTAACCGTAATGGTGCCAAAAGGATAAGGTCCTAACCGCGCCATTACCCATTCCCCTACCACTGTTCGCGCTAGTGCACCAAGAGCACCGCCGCAGGCGATAGCTATATATTTTTCCATAATAGAACTCCATAAAATTAACGATTCGTGTAATTATCATATATACATAATAATTATCACATATTACGTATTAGTCAACAATGTATTTGCTAAGTATACTAAAAGCACAAGGTAGGGATCGGAAAGGAGGTCTTATGAAGGATCCTACACTTACAATGCCGGCCTACCGACGGAATCATTATCAAGACCCAAAATTTCAGCAACAGTATATGTGCTTGGGTCACAAAATCTCTACCTCTGCGAACGTCGATGGGCATTTCACAACGACAATTGGCCGATGTCGTAGGCATTAGTCGCAGCTATTTGAGTAAATTAGAATGTGGATACGGAATATCAGGCGTATCCATCGAGGTAGTATTTAAAATTGCTTATTGCCTCAATGTTTCTACCAGTCAATTGCTACATCTTCGTACGCAAGACTATAAATCCTGTAATAGACATCTTTCAAAACATTATGAAAGAGTCGAATTTTTCCGACTAGCACACCAGCGCTTTTTGGAACTAAAAAAACGTCTCTAATCAATAGACCTCATATGAATAGAGACAAAATTAATTCTTTATTACACTCTCTTCTATTCAATTAAAATAACATTATATAACCTTTCAAAAATTAGATTAACAAGATAAAGTAATTCCTACTTAACACGTACAACATATATAAAAGATAACCCCCTTACAATATCTTATATATGACTTTGCAAAACAAAGGACCCTATTTAGGGTCCTTTTTACTATGTCTATGTAGTTTTTATACTTCGTTCAAGTTCTTGTCTTGTAATTCCGCATTAGCCCGTTTAAAGATAAATGCATTATTGATATGCTCGCGCATCGCATTTTCTGCGGCCACTTCGTCGTGACGTTCAATGGCATCTACGATGTGATCATGTTCATCGTCACAATCGTGTGTGCGCACCGCATTGAAAGAACTCAAATACATATCGCGATTTACACGTTCACGGAAATCTAATAAGTAATCCACAACGCGATCATTGCCAGAGAATTGAGCAATCATGCTGTGGAATCGGCTATTAACCTCTACGCGTGCCGTAGCGTCCTCAATGGCATGCATTTCCTTGCATAATTCCTTAAGCTCTGCCACTTGTTTTGGCGTAGCGTGACGAGCACACAAACGTGCCCCCAAACCTTCCATAACCTCGCGGCATTGATATAGCGCCACGATTTCTTCTGGTGTATCTGCCTTAACAGTAACACCCTTCCATGGCACGATAACAACAAGATTATCTTTTGCTAATTTTCTGAAAGCTTCGCGAACTGGCGTTGCACTGACTTTGAGCTGTTCTGCGATCTTAACTTCATTTAGTTTTTCTTGCGGTAATAGCTCCCCTGTTAAAATAGCCTGTTTCAAGGTCACATAAACTTGTTCACTTAAAGGCAATCGTTCAATTGAATCTACAGCGGAAAAATGATACACATCTTTTGGTTCTTTTGTACCCTTCACGTCTTTTGTCATATTTCTAGCCTTAGGTCCCCTCTAATGTTTACACGCTTTCATACTTTCAATGAACGCCTAAAATGAGTATAATAGAATGTAAGCATTTTTATATACGAACACATGTATATATAATAATTGTATACCCTATAATTATAAGTCCCGTACATATGACTGTCAATTTCAAGATAGTCACAGTTAAAAAGTGAGGAAGTTACCCTATGAGTCGTTGTTTGGTTATCATTAACCCTGTATCTGGCGGCGGTGCGCACGCCGATACCCCTTGATTTACAGTGGAAATTGAGCACCCTTTTGACACAATTGAAGTTAAATTTACCACCGGTGCCGACGATGCAACCCGTTTTGCAAAGGCCGCTTGTGAAGATGGTTTTGACGCCGTTTTCTGCATGGGTGGCGATGGTACCGTTAATGAAACGGTAAATGGTATTGCTCAAGGCGGTTTCAAAGCAACCTTTGGCTTTATTCCAGTAGGAACCGTCAACGATATGTCCCGTGCACTCGGCATTCCACAACGACCATTAGAGGCAATTCGCCGTCTCGATATCAACCAAGTTCGCTCCATCGATATTGGTCGCTGCAATGATAAATACTTCTGCAATAATATTGCAGCCGGTGTCATTCCAAAGGTTATCGAAGAGGTAACGCCAAAGGAAAAGCGCATCTTAGGTCCATTGGCCTACTTCTTGCGCGCCGGTCAAGCCCTCTTCACTACAAAGGACTATACATACCGCATTCAAACGGAAGATGATGATTTCATCTGTAAATCTCCTCTTGTACTGGCTCTACTTACCAATGTAGTGTCTAGTTTTGAACGCTTTATGCCAGAGGCTTCCGTAGATGATGGGTATATGCGCCTCGTTATTTTTAAGGAATACTTTATCCTCGACATCTTCAAGTTCTACCGCTTATCCTAAGTGGCGCCATCTACAACTCTAGCAATACAACGACATTAACAGTCAAAAAAGCTCATATCGAATTATTGAGCAATATAGATAATTTACCAACCAACATGGATGGTGACGCAGGTCCTTATATGCCTGTAGACCTCGAAGTATTACCACGTGTCCTCAAGGTATTTGCACCGACAAAACATCAAAAGAAAAAACCGCTTCTCTAAGCGATACGAACCCCCTTTGCTGGCAAACCAGTAAAGGGGGTTCGTATTATGCTAAATAGATTGTCTTATATGTGCTTACAACAGAACTGCTTCATGTAAGCGGAAGCTATAAATATAACTTGCTTTCACAGGCATGTTTGTCAATCGTTCTAGGGCCTCTTTGTAGAGGTCCATTTGTATTTTATAGCGACGGATAAGCTCATCTCCACTCTTAACGCGGTCCGTCTTATAGTCCACGAGGACCCATTGATCATCTTCTACAAAGACCGTATCGATAATCCCTTGTAAGAATAGACGCTCACCATTCTCTACATCAGGATATACCCGATTGCCGTCAAAGAGCATGCTAAACGGCAATTCTCGTTCCACTCGTTTTGATGCAATGAGACGCTGGCCAAGATCAGAGTTAAAGAATCCATATAAGCTACGATCACTTAATAGACTGCGTTCCTCATCACTAAATTTACCTTCTGCTTGCAATGAATCAAGCATATCTGTCATGGATTTTTGTGTATACTTTTTAACAGGTAGCCATTGCATCGCTTCATGCATCAATGTGCCCCATTGCGCACCCGTTACGACCTCATCAGCTACTGCAATAGCCAGTGGTTTACGACCAAATACGGAATCGGCTAGCTCCGTTCCACTAATAGTAGGAATGCTTGTATCTAATATGGCATTCTCACCAGTCGTATCCTCAGTTATATCACAGGATATTACTGGTTTCTGTTGCATCGATACATCTGTAGCCGATACGGCCTCCGCATCACGTTCGGCAAATCTCCGTTTCAATTCACTAACAGAAATCTTAGCCGTCGTCTTGGCGGCTACAAGATTTGGATAGGTGAAAGCAAAGCGCTGTACGATTTCCTCGGGCAATGCTACATCATTTACCTTACCTAATACGCGAACCGTATTGATGGTCGTTTCATCCACATCCGCCTTGTAATCTAAATCTCCATAAAGAGAACCATCATGAATCTCTACCTTTACCTGACATTGACGGTCGAGCAAGTCAAAATTTGTTTCTCCTTCGAGTTCAATGATATTGCGAAGTGGTGCACCCCCATCTAGATGACGGGCGAAGGCGATGAGTAGCCAATGCAAATAGGAATTACCAGCTTTAATTAGATCGGCACCTAATGCTTGGGTCTGCGTCAAGGCCGCATGTTTTATATGAGCGCCAACGCCCTTTTCCTTTTTGATTTCCTTGTTAATATATCCGGTCAAGAATAGTTTATCCCGTGCTCGTGTCAATGCAACGTAGAGGATACGCTGTTCTTCGGCTTTCATAGCATCCGATTTGATGGATTTACAATAGAGCCACGGCATGGACGGATAGGATACGCGAATGTCTGGGTAGTAGCCCTTTAATCCGATACCGCCATTTTTATCGACCAATAACGGTGAATTAAAGTCCATGGTATTGAACTTCTTTTGTACGCCAGACAGGAATACAACAGGGAATTCAAGGCCCTTACTTTTGTGGATGGTCATAAGGCGCACTACGTCATCTGCTTCGGTAACTACATTGGCAACGGCCATATCTTGATTGCTATCGCGTAAGCTTTCAACAAAGCGAAGGAACCTAAAGAGCCCTCGGAATCCGGAGGATTCAAATCCCTTAGCCCGTTCATAGAGGGCCATCACATTGGCGCGCCGCACGAGGCCATTTGGCATGGCGCCTACGTAGTTCACGTAATCCAAGGTTTCGTAAACATCCCACAACAAATCAGCTACACCATGACGGCGAGATAATGTGCGCCAACGCTCGATATGAGCGATGAATTGGAGCAAACGTTCATCTTGAGCCTGTTCTGTATAGAGAGGCATAACAGACCATAAAGATCCGTCCCCGGTAAGGCGCAATGCACCGAGTTCATTGGCATCAAGCCCTACAAGTCCTGAATGCAATACGGCGGCCATCGGCAAATCCTGCTCAGGATTGTCGATGATTTGTAACAAGGATAAGAGCAATTGGATTTCTTGCGCTTCAAAATAGCCATCTCGTTCATTAACAACGGCTGGAATACCGGCTTGACGCATAGCTGCTACTGCCCGTGTACCCCACCCAGCAAGGGACCTACGCAATACGGCAAAGTCGCGCCATTGAATTTGGTGGAACGAGCCATCCGCATTTTGCACCTGTTTCTTCGAGGCGTGTAATTCCTTGATTTTTTGGATGATAAAATCCAGTTCTCGCTCATTGTTCTCCGGTTCATCGCCTGCGGTTTCGGAATCACCATCGGTTTCATCAGAACGATTCGTATCGCTCGTATCCAAGAGATGTAATTCTACAGCGCCGCCCACCCAATCGGATGGAGCCTCTTCTACGATACGGCCCGGTATAAGCGATTCTTTTTCGCCATAATCAAGCTCCGCTGCCTCTTGGGTCATAATTTGGTAGAAAATGAAATTTGTAGTAGTCAAAATATTTTCATGAGACCGGAAATTCTTAGCCAAATCAATGCGGCGCTCTACGGCATCATTCATGAGCCCATACGTATTGTACTTGTTCATAAATAACGAACTATCCGCCATACGGAAACTATAAATGGCTTGCTTCACATCGCCTACATAAAAACGATTATCCACGCGGGAAATGAGGTTGATAATAGTTTCTTGTACACCATTCGTATCTTGGTATTCGTCCACCATGATTTCTTTGAACGTATCCTGTAACTCAAGGGCCACTTCGGATGGTTGTGGATCATCTTCTGTACCTGGTTCCACAAGGAGTGCCAAACAGAGATGTTCTAAATCGCTAAAGTCCATGATGCCTTGCTCTTTTTTAGCCTCGTCATAGGCTTTGTGAAAGGCAATAGTCAATTCTACAAGGTTATGAATGAGCGGATATTGGTCTTTAAATTGCTGTTGCAGAACGGATTCATCAATATGGAATAGACCGTTTTTCATGCCCTTTAAACTATCCTTGTTTTGAGAGCCTAGCGATTTAAATTCATCTGCTAACGCACCATCGACTTCACCCTTTTCTAAGGCTTTGCCAAGGCTTGTAAAACTAGCTTTTGTAAAGGTATCCAAGTTACGGCATACGTCGACCATATCTGACCAAGTCTCAGCCCCTTTTAATTGTGCCAAAGCGGCTAATTGTTCTTGGTACACCTTGTCCCATTTCTTAGGCCCTACAGGGCTTTCAAGTAAAGGTTCCATCTGTTCGATACGGTCTGCAATGCGATTGATTTCGGCCTGTTGGTCATCCCACATAGCACGGCCCCATAAGGTATCCCGTAAATCCTGTTTTTGAGCAGCCTCGTACGGTTCTACGGCATGGCGCATCCATCCATCAGGATTCGATTGAGACATGGCAAATTCATAGAGGCTGAGCACCTTATCTTGTAATCCAGCGTCAGATTTATCATCGCTAAAGAAATCAGATAGGTCAAAAATACCATACGTATTATGTTCATAAGCCTCTTTCAAAAGGTTCTCTAACACCTCTTGTTTTAAGAGGGCCATTTCCGCTTCATTGCCGATGCGGGCCGTCGGAGGTATATCGAGTTTATAAAAATAGGAATGAATCACCCACTGACAGAAGGAATGCAATGTCGAAATATGCGCCGATGGCAATAGATTGAGCTGACGTTCTAAGCGCGCTTGTAACGCTTTATCATCGGTAGATTCCATAGCCTTGGCTAAGGCGACGCCAATACGAGCGCTCATTTCAGCGGCAGCGGCCTTCGTAAAGGTAACAACCATCAGTTCTTGTACGGATAAAGGGTTCTCCATATCTTTCAAACGCGTAATAATACGCTCTACAAGAACCGCTGTTTTACCAGAGCCAGCAGCGGCGGCGACGAGCAAGGTTTGAGCCCCTAAATTGCTATCCTTCGGGGACATGATGGCAGATTCCTGCTCCGGTGTCCATTTAACGCCCATTATCGTCACCTCCTGTCATAGAACTATCGTTATTAGAACTTTCACCAATACTAGCGTTAGCCTGAGTTTGTCTAGATGAACCATTGAGAGCATCGCGCATTTTTTCAAGGGCATTCGCCTCATTTAAGACGCTTAAATAATTGTATTGATTGCGCTCGTTATCAAAGCGACACACGGTCTTGTAATCGCAATAGGAACAAGGAATGGCCTTATTCAACTGATATGGAGCAATGGGGAATTCACCCTTGCCGATGGAAGAGCCGGTATCAGCCATAATCGATTCCGTATAACGGCACATGATATCAAAATCACCGGAGGATTTAACAATTTTCATATCCCCAGAATGGATGGTCCCCTTCCCGGTAATACGAACGGGCACATAAGGGCCTTTGCTCTTATAGGTGAGCAAATTTTTATCCATCTTTTCCAACATGTCGATATCATCTGTAAAATACCCCTTTATTATTAAGGGCCCCATTTGTATCCGCCAAGGCTTTGGCCTCTTCATAAGACACAGGCTCACCCGCTGGCGTTCGTGGATTTTTTACATATGTATACACCACAGCGGCCGGTGTCATCGGTTGATCATGGTGTTTCTTATAAGCCGATTCTAATGCCAATAGATAGGTCATCAATTGTAATTTTAGGCCATAATAGATTTCTTGTGCATTAACCGATGTACTACCCGATTTATAGTCGATAACCATACCGTACGTATGACCATCACGATTATATTCATCAATACGGTCAATTTGCCCTACTAAACGTAAATAGCGATCATCTCCAAGGGATACCTTAATAGAGTCCCATCCATTGGGACGTCCAAAATCCTGTTCTAAATACATCGTATCGAAGGAGGATCGGCTAGACCAATCAACAAGGCGCGATACCGTTTTCTGTAATGTTCTCACAACGCGCTCTTCAATAGCCTTATCATAGGCTGTCTTTTCATCCTCATCATAACGGTTTTCTTCTAATATATCCGCTGCTACGCGAGCACATAATTCTTGTTGTGCCGTTTCGTCTAAATCACGCCATTGCTTATGCTCGGATAATAGTTGCGTTCCTAACCGCTCCAAATTGGCATGTAAAAAGGTACCAATTTCAGGGGCCCCAAAGGAGCGAACCTTGCGAGGCTCTAATTTTAAACCATATTGAGCATAGAATTTAAACGGACATTGACGATATTTTTCAAGGCGCGTTACCGACCCAGACATATAGCCCCGTTTGAGGAACAGACCAGTTACTAACTTCGGCGCAATAATAGGTACATCATTATTGTCGCGAATACCACGGCTCACGTCCTCTAAGCGTGGTCTGTAGGCCCCATCATGGCGAGCCCAGTTATAGAGTCCCCACCATAGGGGTGACACAGGTACTCCGCTAAACAAAGCGCCCCAACGTTCAGATAATAGAGATAGACTTTGGTATGGACGCCATAAGTATTCATCTTCTGTACCGTCTTGAATGGTGAAAGGCACCTCTATAGGGGACGTACAGAAACCGAGGGATTGTAATCGTTTAATGACGAGGGAACTTTCAAGTCCTTCCCCTTCATCATTGGAACCTGCATAGGATATGGTTAAATGCTGCTCGGCCCGCGTCATCGCTAAATAAAGAAGGAAATTTTCATTAAACGCCTTCGGCAAGGCGCCTTCCGCAAGAACAATGCCCGCCTCAGCCAATGCTTCCCGTTCTCTATCCTTGATCAAACCTTCATCGCCCATGTTTTGTGGGAACACCCCTTGATTAAGGCCCATCACATAGACCCGAGGCCACGATTGGCTGTACGCCCGTTCTATAGTGGTAATCGCTACGTGATCGAGGGACGGAGGAATCATGGAGTAATGAACATTGTCGAGGGCCTCTTCTAAGAGGGCTATCATTTCATCCAACGTCAATGTTTCCGTATCGGTGAGGACCATCATTTCATCGAGGAATCCGATGACCGCATTGTACATTTGCTCGTGACTAGCCTTGGATTCTAAATCGCCATCTCGTTCAGCCTCTAAGGACCATTCATAGAGTCGTTGAGGCACTTGTAATTCTTCGAGGACTCTGTAGATATGTTTACACCATTCCGCCTCCTGTATGCGCATCGCTAGACGTAGCAAAATCGAACCAAGGTATCAAAATATCCATGATGGCCTGTCTCGATGCATTCACGTGCGCATGTCTCGGTGCGTCCGGTTGTTCCTCGTCTGAAAGCCCCGCTACACGGCGCATATAGGACCAATTATCTCGTTCCCACTGTAGATGATCAATACCAAATTCGAGCACGTAGTTTTCTAATTCATCCACGGCCTCGCGAGTAAGAGGTGTCAAATCCGTTTTCAATAAACGAAACATGATGTCACGACTATAACTATGCTTAACGATACCAAGCAAATCCGTCATCAATTCTCCGAGCGGATGATTGTTCATAGGTCGTTGACGGTCTCCAAAGTGGGGTATCCCATAACGGGTAAATACCTTTTCCAACGTATCGCCATAGGTTTCGGATTCACGCAGCATAATACATATATCTCGATAGCGCGCATTAGGGCTGCTTTCAATATAGGAAAGAATATCACGAGCCACCCAATCCGCTTCGCGTTCTCGATTATAGGCGCTTACAAGCGGTATATGTTCAGCCGTAGTATTGTGCTTACCATGAAAGAAATTTTCCTCTAAAGATTGCAACACAGGTGTCCCTCTATGCCCTGTAAAAGACTGAAAGGACAATTTCGTTCCATATTCCTTATGGAGATTTTCCAAGATTTCAACGGAGCGATTAAAGATGCCATGACGACCTTTATTAGCCAATATACGTTTAGGGTCAGCTGGTAAATCGACGGTGATTACCGATTCTACAGCTAGGTCAAAAAGCATGTATAATAATTCAAAATGAACCGGTGTAAACCAGTGGAATCCATCGACAAAGACATGACAGTTTTCCATCAGTGGAGACTGTGGCAATGCATGAACAAGGTCCATGATAGGGTCCCCATCAATTTGCCCATGAAGCTGCAATTCCTCTTCGTAGGCCGACATGCATAGTGCCAATTCCTGTAGCTTTTTCTGTAATACACCATTTGATACGCGGTGTGCACCAGATTCTAATTCATCAGGTCCAATGCGAAATGAGCGAAACTCGGAAAATAAACCTTGCAATACCGCTGAAAACTCTGGCCGTTTAGCGGCTTGCGACAACAAGCCTAATTCAGCCCCTTTTCGTTTCATCACAAGGCTTAGCAACATGGTTCTACCCAATTGAGATATACTCTGTTGCTGAGCCTTTACATTGCCTATCGATTGATATACCTGATAGGCCAATCGGCCAAAGCCAACGACGCGGACCGTCGTAAAGCCTCCTTGAGGCATAAATTCCGCAAGTTCCCGTTCCACGCGATAGGTGGCTGGCTCTGGAACGAGTAAAATAATAGGGTCACCCGGGCATTCGGTGATAACCTGTCGAATGCGTTCATATACGGCACGGGTCTTACCGGAACCAGCGCGACCATAATACATGGTAATACTCATACTACCTCCCACAACAATGCTTATATTTAGTAATTCTGCTTATATTTCATCATCCCTAAAACAAAATATATAGCACGGATACTTTATACGACATATAAATATATATACTATTGTACACCATGGAATACCAAAATTGTATTTGACAAATTCTCATTTTTCCCTTATTCTGTTTACAAAAAATTAAAAAAAAGTTAAATTTGTTTATATTTTATTTACATATTAGCATTCATCATGTATAATGAAACCTAGATGAAGTGTTATTTGTAAAAATGTGAGATTAGGAGTCTTTATTATGAATACAAAACGAATTGCAACGGTATTTGCCGTATTGGCAGCAACAACAGTTTCTTTTTCTGCATTTGCCGCATCTATGGATGCAAATGCACGCGCTTATGAACGCGCTGCAGCAGAACAAGCTCAATATGAATACACACCTGTAAACAGTGCACCTGTTGCACAAGCAAGCTATGTAGCAATGCCTCCGCGTCCTAACTATTCCCCATTGCCAGCTGTTCCTTATACAGCAGGTGATATGAGCCAACAAATGCCTGTTTCCAAAGAATTAGGCGACCCAATCTTCGTGGCTCCACAAACAACAGCTGTAGGCATGCAAATCATGGATCCAATTCCAAACCCTAATGCACCTCAACAACAAGCTGTAGATGCACCAGCTACACTTACTTTCAGCAAAAGCGGCAGCGGTTATGTATCCACATACAGAAATAACCAATTGAACGCATTTGATGTATTGTTGAATGGCCGTTCTTATACATTCGATTTACCAGCTTATACAAATGGTTACCAAGTAAAAACTGCAAGTTCTTACAACCGTGCTGGTAACGGCATCGCCAATGTATTTACAACAAATGTTATTACAGAAGCCATCGTAAACAACACATCCTTACGCGTTACTGTTAACATGACACAACCTACATCCGTAGCTGCATCCAAATTACGCGCTATGCAACAATCTGGCCAAGTAACATTGGGCGAAGTTTCCACATTGTTCGCTTATAATGAAAGCTATGATGGCGTAAAACAAGCGGCTAACTACGATGTATACAACAATAATGGTCGTTTCATCGTTGTAAAATCCGGCGCGGTAACAGTACCAAATGGTGCACAACATCCATATGCAACAGCTATGTTCGCCATCACTGATGATACGGTAGCAGCTGTAACAGTTTCCGGTAACAGTGGTGAAACTTATGAACTTGTGAAAGGCACAGCTTACGCTATCGCAGCTTCTGCACACGCTGCAGCTGACAAAACATCTAAACAAAAATAATTGACCTCCAGTGTACGACGTATGTCGAGCACTACATATAATGAAAAGAGCACATCCTACGGGAACGTGCTCTTTTCTACTATAATCGTGTAAATGTTTCCAATGCCTTATAGGCCATCAAGCGATAGCCTCGCTCATTTGGATGAACCTCTCCGGCAAATACAATTTGACCGATTTGATCGGCTTCATGAAGAACGGTATAAAAATCGATAGTTTGTAAGCCATGTTCTAAGGCATAGTCTTGTAAACGACGGTTCACATCTACTACCACATGATTAAGTCCATCCATTTCACTATCGATTTGCGTTTCAAGGCCCATAATAACATGCCCCTTTTCACCGGCTATGGTAGCGGCTTTAATGAGCTTGTTATATACGTAGTCGCTATTGCGATTTTGCAAAATATCATTTGTACCGCACATAATGCATATATATCGATCCTCCTCATAGGACTTGTCGATACACCAGGATTCTAAATAATTGATTAAACCTTGCACAGATAGTCCATCGATGCCGTGATTTTCCATATGATATGCGGGTAGTGCGGCGCTACATAGCTCAACCCAGCCGAGACCTTCTCTCACATCATATCCACGGGTGATGCTATCTCCAAAACATATTATATTCATAAATTCCTCCCTGTACATTAATTCATCTACATTGTAAAATATATATGTATAAAGTACAATATGTTACTCATTTTCATGTATTCTTAAGTACACCATGGTACACTTTTTTCACATGGAGAGGAGAATTATAATGAAATATTTATTAGCTCTCGTGGGAACCCTATTGTGTACCTCGCAATCGGGATTTGCCATATCACAATACGAAATAGAGCAAAAGCCCACTCAGTATCAGCTAGCGTATTCTAGCGATACCGAGCATATGTATGTCGACCTTAGCTCAATTCATACAAAACAGACGGCTTCTAATTATAAAACGGTACAAGCTCGACTATTGAGCTTATACACTAAAAATAACGTAATTGCAGACTATGATACAAATTTCACATTTTATAGCCAACAACCTAATGCACCGATAACGATGACTGCGTGGAAAATATCTAAGCCAACATTCTATGCGGAAAATGGGTATCCTATCGATACATTACCGCAACAACGGTTAGCAAAGGATTACGGTCAACATGTGGCGGCGCCAAATAGCCCATCACAACGCATTGGGGAATTTATCTATAATACGTCTAAAGAGATGGAAAAGATTACCTATACATATGATAATCCATATATTCCACCTCAAGTATTCCCTCCTGTAGTCGATCAACAGACACGGACCGTATTGTTTGGTCTCATGCCTCCTACAGATGCTGTTATTTCTACGCCAATGGATCGTGTTATACCAGCACCTCCAGCACCTCCAACTAATATGCAACCAAGCTTGCAACCAGGTCATATAGGCGGACCTAACCCAGATAGCTTAGGTGATCGTGGGCGCTTCTCACCAAATTTAAATGCACTTCAAACGGGTAAATTCCAACCATCTAATCAAAATATGGCTCTTCCAGATCGACAAGGACCTCCTGCAGCACAAGGACTTAGAGATAACAATCCTCGCAATGGTAGAGATCGTAATGATAACGGTCGAAAATCGGTCGCAAGTCAAAATGGTGCTCGTGATAACGGCGGTCGTAATGGCGATGGTCGCGGAGATGGTGGCCATGGCGGTGGTCAAGGTCCTCATTAATTATTAGTTACAAAAACATTTAGAAATACGAAAACCCTCATCGTTATTGATGAGGGTTTGTTTTATGGCTTTCACAAGGGAAATTTATTTTTTTAGTCTTACAAAGAACAAGGCAACGGCACCGATAACTGGTGCAATAGCAAGGGTCATCAATGCAGATTTATAGCTACCAGTTGCAGTTAGCATGCTACCTAAAATCATAGGCGCCAACATAACACCGATTTGATTGAATAAGTTTACAAAACCTGCCGTAGTACCTCGCAAGTGGGGTTCTGCTGATTGTACAACGAGAGCATTCGTCAACGCACTGTGCATAAATGCGCCAATACCAAGAATTGGACCTGTAATAAAGAGCATATCTGGGTTTGTGGTGCTCGCAAAGAGTATCAAGGCCGGACCAAATAAGAACATAACGAGTGCTGTTAAATGATTTTTCTTAATAGGCAAGATATCGGATAAAATACCGATGGTTGGCTTTGCAATAAGTGCAGCCAAGCCAAAAGCGGACATAACATGGCCTGCGTAGATGGCATTAACACCTAGCTGTTTTACCATGTACAAGTTTGACCATTGAGCCACCGCCCATGTAGCACCGGTAGCGAAAGAAGCCTGCAAACGCAAGGCAACGAATATTGCGATTTTTTAACACGTGAAGCAAGTTTTCCTTTTATGGATGGCTTGTCCCCTACAGAAACCGCATCGATATGGGCCTCTGCTTCACGTTGGGCTAGGATTTCAGCACTTGGCTTACGAACTGTAAAGTAACTAAGTATAAAGATAAGAACTGGCAACATAGCAGTTAAGAGGAATGCATTTTGCCAACCATAATTAGTTGCTACATAAGGGGCATATAAATTTACAGTCGCCACCCCAAGCGATGTACAAGACATGAAGATACCCACGGCTGCACCACGTTGATTAGGCCCAAAGTAATCCCCAATAGCACTCAAGCAAGAGGCTTGTACAGGACCGGATACAATACCTAATAAGAAACGTAATACCCAGCCATAGGTGTAATTATCTATAGTACTCATCAATGCCGTAATAACTGCCATGGCAAGTAAGCTTACCAAAATGGTGTAACGATAACCAATGCGATCCGCTAAGATACCACCTGGTAAAACCATGATGGCATAGCCCATGTAAAAGGCGGATAAATAGGCCGTCCCCATTTGTGGCGTAAAATTCAATGCTTCATTGACAATCGGCATCAATGACGCCCAAGATAGACGCATAACAAAGCTAATCAAAAATGTTAGCCACACGCTGACAAGAATTAAAATCTGAGTTCGTGAGAAACCAATTCGACTCATACGAGCTCCTTTCTATAGAAAAATAACATATAGAGCTATCATACTATAAATAGAAAGAGTTTTTCAAACATAATGAGTGAATATCTAATACTTTACAAAATTAAGTATCCGATGTACTATAATAATTGACTAAGGAAATGAATAACTAACATTGCTTAACGCAAAAGAAAAAAGACGGTACTGCGAATACCGTCTTTTTTATATGTGCTAGTTACTTGCTGAAGTATCTATCTAGCCACTTGCAAATGTAGTGACAATTAAGGTTATCTATTAATAAAGTGTACAAAAAAGCAGTACTACTAGTCGCCCAACTCAGAATGGCAATAGCCAAGCGGCCGGTCAAATGACTAGTAGTACTGCTTTTGATACTATAAGTATAAAATTGAATGGCGGAGAGGGTGGGATTCGAACCCACGGCCCCTTGCGGAGTCACTGGTTTTCAAGACCAGCTCCTTAAACCACTCGGACACCTCTCCATAATGGTATATTATAGCAGATTTGTATTGAAGTGTGCAACAATTGAATATAGGTAACCTCAGATATCTCCCATGTAGAACTACTTATATGAGAGACAAAAAAGCTGGCCTAAAGCCAGCTTTCAGTATGTCTATTATAATCAGTATCTTAGAAAAGATCTTTTTTCCACATGCCAATAATGGCCACAATGGAACAGGCTACGGAGATACCCACAACCTCGAAGAAACCATTTTCATCGTTTTGGAATGGCAATGGCACGTTGGTCCCCCACAAGCTAAAGATAATGGTCGGTACGGCCAAGGTAATCGTCAAGGCTGCCAACATTTTCATAACCATATTAAGGTTGTTTGAAATGATGGATGTAAAGGCGTTCATCATGTTCATCAAGATATTAGAATACATTTCAACCATTTCTATGGCCTGTTTATTCTCGATGATAACGTCCTCTAATAGATCCTCATCTTCCTCATACATCTTGAGAAGATGTTTATAGGAACTGTGACCACGCAAGCGCAATAAACGTTCCATAACGGTACCATTGGTACGCAAGGCGGACGTGAAGTATGTCATGGATTTCTGTAATTCCAACAATTGGAAGAAGTCCTTGTTCTTTGTAGTATGACGCAATTGGACTTCAATATCGTCGGTACGACGGTTGATTTGTTGCAAGTAACGCAAGAACATGGTCGCCGTGCGATACAAAATTTGGAACAAGAAACGGGTCTTTTTATACGTATAGAACGTAGAAATCTGATTAGAAATAAACGGATAGAGCACTTCAGATTCTTCTAAACAGATGGTAATAAAGAAATCTGGCGTCAAAAAGATACCAAGTGGCACCGTATCGTACATATCATTGCCGCGAACAACAGGAATGTTGATAACAACAAAGATATAATTGTCCTCTAACTCCACGTGAGAACGTTCTTCCATATCGAGAGCGGTCTTTAATACGTCTGTAGGAATTTCCGTCAGGATATTGATAAGGGATAACTCATCGGGGTCTGGGTTCACCAAATTTACCCATGAACCTTTTGTGGCATCTGATACCGTGTAATCGGCTACTAATTCTTCTTCTATGTGCTTGTACACCGTGATCATGTTATCCCTCCTTCCGAGCGAAAATACTGTATCTCATCTTTAAAATTATATACTATTTAGGTGTACTATTCAATTCTCTTGTGAAAGTTTTACATAGAAAAACTGCTCCTCATTGCCTAATACAATGTAGGAGCAGTTTATTATCTATCAGTATTATTTTCTACTTAAGATGCGGACAGAGTTTAAGATACAAAGGATGGATACGCCTGTATCGCCAAATACAGCCCACCACATGGATGCATAGCCTAAGATGCCAAGCAACATGATAAGGATTTTAACAGCAATGGCGAATACAACGTTTTGCCAAGCCACGCGCAATGTTGATTTGGACAAATCAAGAATATGTGCAATAGCGGTCAAAGATGGACGCATGAACACAACGTCGGCCGCTTCGATAGCCGCATCAGCGCCGCTACCCATCGCACCACCTACGTCAGCACCAGCAAGAACTGGCGCATCATTGATGCCATCGCCTACGAACATGGTAGGACCATATTCAGAGCGAATATCTTGAACAACGGATAATTTATCTTGAGGCAATAGTTGAGCACGTACTGCGCTTACACCCGTTTCTTTGGCGATATAGTTAGCGCTTGCTTCAGCATCACCCGTAAGCATAACAGTTTTAATATCTTGACGATTAAGATCAGCAATCGCTTCAGCAGAATCTGGACGAGCTTCATCGGCGATGATAATACGGCCAAGGTATGTATTACCTTCGGCTACAAGAACTTCTGTACCGTATTCAGCAGGTTCTGTTGGATAGCCTTGTACATCATAGCGTTCCATAAGGCGACGGTTACCAACAAGTACTTGTTGACCATCTGCCATACCTACCATGCCTTCGCCAGCTAATTCCTGAACGAAATCGGAAGGTTCCACTGTAAGGCCTTGATCTTTTGCTTCAGAAACAATGCTTGTTGCTATTGGATGTGTAGATACAGCTTCGATAGCTGCCGCCATGGATAATAATTGACCAGAACTTACATGGGAGCCTACAGTTTCTACGTTGTGTACTTTAAATTCACCAGATGTGATGGTACCAGTTTTATCAAGAGCTACTGCTTTCACATTAGCCAATGCTTCGATAACACGACCACCTTTAAGCAAGATGCCATGTTTGGATGCGTTACCAATACCGGAGAAGAATGCAAGTGGCACGCTTAGCACCAATGCACATGGACAAGAAATAACAAGGAATGTTAAGGCTGTATAAATCCATCTATGCCATTCGCCAGTAATGAGGGATGGAATAATCGCAACAGCAAGGGCAAGGGCTACTACGATTGGAGTATATACACGAGCAAAGCGCGTAATGAATTTATCGATTTTAGGTTTCGATGCAGCTGCATTTTCAACAGCATCAAGAATTTTAGTAACCATGGATTCTTCTAGAACCTTATCGACGCGCATCGTAATACGTCCAGTTTCATTGATGCAGCCAGACATCAATTGTGTACCTGGTTCTGCGCGAACAGGTACTGGTTCGCCGGTTACAGGAGCCGTATTGACGCGAGTTTCACCTTCAAGAATCGTACCGTCTAGAGGAATCAAATCGCCAGGACGAACTTCAATAGTCCAGCCCACCTCAACCTTTTCAGGGGACATAACTACAATTTCGCCACCGCCGCATGTATCTATGACGCGCACCTCTTGAGGACGCATATCTACAGCATTCATGATTTCTGTACGGCTACGATCTGTTGCTTTTTCTTCAAAGAATTCACCGATACGGTAGAATAAAATAACACCAACCGCTTCAGGCAATGCATCGATAGCGATGGCACCTAATGTAGCGATGGACATCAAGAAGTTTTCATCAAATATTTCACCCTTTAAGATATTACGCGCTGCTGTACGCAATACAGGAAATGCAAGGAGTACATAAGCAACGTAGTAAATCGGAGTTTCAATAGATTCTGGCAATCCGATGGATGGAACAAAGGAAGTCAATGCATCATAGATCATAAATAATAGACCTACTACGATAACTGCAATTGTTACAGCGTCATTGTCCTGATTGTTTTCACGGCCATCATCCACAGCCGCTTTAGATTTACGTTCGTAATCAGCTACTGTTACGCCCTCTTCGATAGCATCACAGATATCTTGAATGTCACGCTTAAGAGCCTCACGGTCCTCCCAAGACCCAGTTAATTTTAATTGATGGGTAGCAAGTGTAAAGTTAGCTGTTTCTACCACATCCATTTTACGGATACGATCTTCGATTTTCGCTCCACAGTTCGGACAGTTTAAATTCTTTAGAAGTAATGTTTCTTCCATGATATCTCCTTTATCTATATTTGAAAGCACAGAAAGCTTTCATCCTATATGAATTAAAGCAACATATGAATGTTCGTTCATATATTATTTTAATAGAATCTATACTATATGTCAAGAAAAATTATCAAAATTAATAAGATGTAAAACAGCCCATACGTATCACCTATACGCATGGGCTAATTCTATATTCTTACATTATAGTATTTACTATTTTCATTCATAAAGATTGATTTCTTTTATATCTTTAAAGGTAATGACAATCCCCTCTATAGACATAGTATGAGCCGTCTTGTTTATCAGCTCTATAGCACCCACTAGTTCCGTATAACAATGACCGTTGTAATATAGGACTCGCACAAAATTCCCGTCTGTCAATGATTGGATTGTACGATTTAGTTCCTCTAGTTGGTCCTCAGATAACTCTACACGAACCTCCTTAGGCCGTGCTACGGCTGCCAGCAATGTTTCAAATCCCTTTAACGCCGCAAAAGGCATAAATTGTTTAGCCCGTTGCAAGCGCGACATCCGATGTTTCATGAATGTATACCTTCCCTCACGCAATACATCAATTCCTATTGTAAAATCTACTCTCCATTATGACCGCCTACCAATGTATTTCTAAACTGCATGGTCCCTTCTTCTTGCAAGCTAGATGCACGAAGGATAGCATTTTTACCAAAACGTCCTTTAATATTCAGCATGGTTTTCTGTATATGTTCCTCTTGCTCTGCTATATCCGTTAATGCATTACTAAACAGGTCCATTTCAGTCGGTACAGCGGCCTTATTAACTAAATCTTCAAAGCTAACGGCAATGCGTCGTATCAACTCATGAGGCCGTTTATTTTTATCAAACAAGGCTAGTACAGCTGGACATAACTCTTGAAATGAGTCCGTATAATGCGCTAAGGTCCTAGATCCACCAGTGGACTTTAGATCCTCTGCCGCATAGCCAATATGAACATGAATACATTTTGTAACCGCCTTAATCTGTAGCAGTTCAAGGACTAAGGACTCTACCATTTCACGCATGGGCAATCGCGCCTCATCAGCCGTATAATTGCGCAATAGAATTTGGCTTTGTGAAAGGGAATGTTTAGACGGTCTATAGGCGTGAATATCGGCAATGGTACAGCTTTCACGGCCCCACGCATGATCGATTAACAGCTCCGCGTTCACACCAAATTCCTTATACAATTTATGTTCCGGTACTTGGGTGATGCCATGCAAATCAAAGGCGCCAAATTTACGCAAACGATTGGCGATACCGCTGCCGATTTGCCAAATATCTGTAATGGGCTGATGATGCCAAATTTGCTCTTTAAAAAGGCTTTCATCAAGATACCCGATAAAATCCGGCGCATGCTTCGCCAGTATATCAAGGGCAATTTTAGCGAGGAATAAGTTAGTCCCAATGCCAACAGTAGCGTAAATATGAGTAGCGTCGAGCACCGCATCAAGCAGGAGTTGAGCCAACTGACGAGACGTTTTCTTGTACAAATTCGTATATGGCGTGATGTCTATAAAATATTCATCAATAGAATACACATGAATATCCTCAGGGGATATGTAATTTAGTAGCGTCCCATAAATCTGCGCCGACGCCTGCATATACCGTTTCATATGAGGCTTTACCGTGATGTATTCAATATGTGAAGGAATCTGAAATAAGCGAGCCCGATTTTTAACGCCTAGTTTCTTAAGTGCTGGAGAGATGGCTAACGTAATCGCACCCTTGCCACGAGAATTATCGGCCACCACCAACGGTGTCGTAAATGGATCTACCCCAAATCGGCACATTCTACAGATGCGTAAAAGCTCTTTAAATCAATACACATATACATCCGATTCGTATCAGCTGAACCCATACAAACACCTCCTTAAAGCGCTAATGTATCGACTTTCACAAAATTAGTATCTCCGTAATTTCTATCATTAGTATAACAAAATACACAGTATTTTCAAACGTATGTTTGCTATTATGAAGATAATTTTAACTATAAAAGGTATCTATCATTAGACATATTTCTAATAATAGATACCTTTGTAAATTCTTTTGTTACGTATATACAACACCGAGTTCATTCATTTATTGTTCTGGACCAACTTTTCTTCATCTACCGTATCTAAGAATCGTGTTAACTCGCCAATAAATAGAAGTTTTACACTCCCCACTGCACCATTACGGTGTTTACGAATAAGAACCTCTGCCTTATCCCCCATTTCAGAGTTTTCATCGTAATATTTATCGCGATACAAGAAGATAACGATATCCGCATCTTGTTCAAGGGAACCAGATTCACGAAGGTCAGATAATACTGGCCGCTTGTCTGGGCGGCTTTCAACACTACGAGACAACTGAGACAAAGCAATAACAGGCACATTAAATTCACGAGCAATCAGTTTTAGATTACGAGAGATTTCAGATACCTCTTGTTGACGGTTCTCGCTGCCCTTACCGGAGCTACGGCCTTGCATCAACTGAATATAGTCGACGATAACGAGATCGAGACCATGTTCTACCTTGAGACGGCGCAACTTAGAGCGCATATCCTGCACCGTAAGTCCTGGCGTATCATCGATAAACAGGCTGGCTTGACTCATCTCATCCGCCGCAGCCATCACCTTCCCCCAATCATTAGGGTCCATGTCAGCCTTGCGCAACTTGTCTGATTCAATACCGGCCACGGAGGACAAAATACGTCCTACCAACTGTTCCTTGGACATTTCTAGAGAGAAGAACGCTACAGTCCGCTTAATCCCCATCGCTACATTTTGAGCAATATTCAAGGTGAAAGCCGTTTTCCCCATCGCAGGACGAGCTGCTACGAGAATAAGGTCCGACCGTTGTAACCCATTTAACTTGAAATCTAAATCTCTAAATCCAGTTGGTACACCTGTAATAGACCCCTTATGTTGTTGCAGTTTGTTCAGTCTATCAATATTCGTAAGGACTATATCCCTGATTGGTGAAAACGTCGATTCTGATTGTGTTTGACCGCCTACATCAAGAACGAGTTGTTCCGCCTTATTCATAATAACGGATGGTTCATCCTCGCCAGCATAGGTCATACCGACAATCTTATTACCTGCATCAATGAGGCGGCGCATCTGTGCTTTTTCTACAATAATACGCGCATGCTCTTCAATATTATAGCCCGTTGCTTCGTTTGCAAGGGACGTAATATAAGCAATGCCACCTACGGTATCCAATTTTTTACGTCGTTCTAGTTCTTCACTTAACGTAATGAAATCTACCGTCTTGTTGCTTTTTACAAGATTTAAAATAGCATCATAAATGATCCGATGCGTATCACGATAAAAATCATCACGATCTACAATACTTGTTACCAGATCAACGGCTTCGCCAGATGATGAACCATCTGTTAACAAGGCCCCTAATACGGCCTTTTCCGCGTCCTCATTATGCGGTGGTATGCGTACGTCCATGTTCTTCTCCCCTTAACTAGAATATGAGTATCTTCCCTATGAAAGCGTGCGTTACGCCTCTTCTATGCACAAAAAGAATCACCACACTCTGTGAGCATGGTGATTCGAAGATTATTCAGCGACTACGTTAACCTTGATAGTACTTGTAATTTCAGGATGAACACGAACTACTACATCATGTACGCCTAATGTTTTCAATGGTTCTTTGATTTCGATTTTCTTTTTATCGATATCTACTTTGTATTGAGCTTTAGCTGCATCGGAAATATCTTTTGCAGTAACGGAACCAAATACACGGCCTTCTTCGCCCATGCGAACTTTTACAGTTACTTCAACCTTAGTCAATTGAGCTGCCAAGATTTTAGCTTCATCATTCGCTACGACTTTGTTATGAGCAATGGATTCTTGTTTTTGGCGCGCATTGTTTACATTTGTAGCTGTACCTTCAAGGCCAAGACCTTTTGATCAATACATTACGGCCATATGCATCGCTAACTTCAACGATTTCGCCTTTTACCAACTTTTAACGTCTTCTAACAATACTACTTTCATTGTTGTTCCTCCTCTTTGTCTCAGCGGAATGAAGGGCTTCTAGCGCTTTATCTAGAATAGCCGCCTTCGCTTCCTCTATTGTCATACCTTGTAATTGGGCACCAGCCACAGTTCTGTGACCACCGCCACCCAAGGCTTCCATTACAACCTGTACGTTTACCTTGCCTTTGGATCGAGCGCTAACGCCGATACCGCCGTCATTCAAGGAATACAGTACAAAGGCTGCTTCAATATCTTCATTACTGATGAGCATGTCCGCACTTTGTGCAGCCAATGCCATCATATCCTTCATACCTTCTGGTGCCACAGAAATAGCAATCCCTTCGGTACGATTGGCTTCAAATACCATTTTAGCACGCAATTGAACAGAATCGAAGGTTTCAATAAATAATTGTTTAACGCGTTCAATATCCGCCCCTGCACGACGTAAGAACGCTGCCGCTTCAAAGGTACGTGCCCCAGTTTGTTGATTAAAGTTTTTCGTATCTAATACGATGCCCGCATAGATACCTGTGGCTTCCGCTTTTGAAATTTTCACAGGAACTCCTGCATATTGTACAAGTTCTGTTACGAGCTCACTCGTAGATGAGGCAGCTGGTTCCAAATACGTAAGCAATGGATTTTCAATAAAATCTGCAGCTCGACGATGATGATCGATGACAATGCGTCGCTCAGATACTTCAAGAGCCTCTGGCGCTGCTACCATCGGTGTTCTATGCGTGTCACAAACGATGGCCAATGTATTCGCATCAGCCCACAATTTTGCTTCTGCAGGCGTTATGATATGAGTTTTCCAAAATTCGTCTTCCACAAGAACATGTACCATTTTATCGATGGCATTTGTTTCTTTTGAAAGTACTAATCGCACCTCTTTACCAAGAGTACGTGCAATTGATACGACGCCAATAGCACCGCCTAATGCATCATAGTCCTCACGTTGATGACCCATAACAAGGATTTTGTCAGAATCATTCATCAATTCATGAATAGCTTGACTAACCACACGAGCACGAACGCGCGTATTTTTTTCAACACCTGCTGTATTGCCTCCGAAGAAGCGGGTGCTTTCACCATCCATAATGCAAACCTGATCACCACCGCGCCCTAAGGCAATATCGAGGGCTGCGCGAGCACGTTCAGACACATCCTTAACAGAGCCTGCATTTTCGCCAATCCCGATACTAATCGTAGCAGGCACTTGACGAGGAGAAGGCAATTTACGGATACGTTCAAGCACACTAAAGCCGTTGTTTTCCATGTCTTGCAAAGCGCCCCGAGAAATGGCAAATGTGTACATATCATCTTGGAAGTTCCGAATGAAACCTTCGTGTTTATCGATTTCATCAACGACGATATTGTTGATTTCCGCCCATAGATTTGTATATTCTCTATCGCTGAGGCCCTTCGTCAATTCTTCGATATTATCGATTTGAATCATGCCCCATACAGGCTGTTCTTCTTGCGCCTTAATACGTTCCTTTTCAATGGCTGTAATATCCTTAAAATACAAAGCCATAACTGCATGTTCCGTTAATTCATCATTAGGATCCGCATCAGGTCTTGTATCGCGAGGGTCAATGAACTTGTACACCACTTGGAAATAGCGATCTCCGTATTGCTCTTTCAAGAACCCTGATTTGCCCCAAATCTTATCAATTCTAAATCCAGGAATCAAAGCGGACATTTTTTGCAATTTATTCCAGTCCACCGGAACCCAATCGGCAAACACACTATTATTCCATACCAATGTACCTTGCTTATTGACAAGTACAATAGCGGTCGGTAAGTTTTGTAATGCAAAGTTAGCCGCCTGCGACACATTCTTCATCATAGCACCAAATTGTTCGCGTGCTAAGCGACGACGATTGTGGATGGTATTGTAATTAATCAAGTATACAGCAACCACCACGATGACTGACAATATGGATAATAGCCAATTTAAATAAGCGATGATTAAGATTAATAGAACGATGACACCAATAAAGGTCCATTCCATTGCTTCCCATCTTCGTTGAAAGGATTTCATAGTAACCTCCTTTCTATTAATAACCTCGTTGATTGAAACGAGATCGTAAATCTAAAAACATATCCATAACACCAAACGTTACTAGAGATATTGGCATCATGACATATAAAAGAGCTATAATAACAATTTTTAATACCCTTGATACACCATAACCTTCTAAAACGCCAAGCAAAGAAGCGATACCGTTAAGGCCACAAGCAAAGGCGCCAAATAAAGCAATGTTCATGCCAACAGTTGTAAGCAGCTCATTATTGATACCAACAAAGGATGAGCCATAAATAATAATAAGACCTACAGCCAATACACCAGCCGTCCAAACAGGTATTTGCCAGGTTGAAATAGCAGGCAATGGTTGTACAGGATTATTAGTACGTTTTGCAATATATGCTGTAAACCGTGCCAAGATATAAGACGTAACAGCAAACGCACAAAACGCATAAGTGATAAGCATCCTTTTAATCTGTACTAAGCTCGCTTGTATTTGTTGTATATAAAGCTCTGTCTGTTCTGGTGGCAGCGATTGTTGTTTCACTGTGTCTATAAATGCATTTTGTACTTCATCACCAATATTTTGAATAGATGTCTGTAAATCAACAGACATAATAGACATTGATGCTAAGAGCGTAATAATAGTAGTCACTGCTAATGCTAGCGTAGGCACCAAGATTAATTTTAAAGGGGACCAACGTTTACGAAAACCGAGTCCAATAAAAATGCTTGGTACTGCATACATCAAGATTGTTCCTACAGCTGTCAATGGTCCCAATAAAATGGAAACAATGACAAAGGCTACTACAGCCGCAGAGCAGCTATAACGAACGCCCCACCTGATCACTACTGTAGCAATCGCCGCAGGAGCTACGATAGTAGCTAACAGAGATAAAACAGGAAGACTAGCGCCTATAACGGTTAATACAACTACGATGGCCGCTAAAAACGCCGTTTCCACCATAGCTCTTGTATTTGTTTGTTTCATAATACTCCATTCAACACTAAAAGGATACTAGTTATCTTTTAATTATAGCAGTTTAATAAAGTAACTTCAAATACCCTATATAGTAGATAACTACAGCAACTACGCTACTTATGGTGTCTCAAAATAATAAAGATATCCCCCTCAAGACTATTCGCCATGTAATCACGGCATTCTGCTTGAGAGGGATATGTTATTTAGTGTACGTCTTGGATGATTGGTAAAATCATAGGTCTACGACGTGTTTTGTCATAGAAGAATTTCCCCAATGCATCGCGAACGTTTTGTTTAATTGTAGTCCAGTCCTTGATACGTTGTGCTTCACAATCATCTAATACTTGATGAACGCGACGTTCTGCTTCAAGCATAAGTTCTTCTGCATCACGTACATATACGAAGCCACGAGATACGAGATCTGGGCCTGCAATGATGGTACCGGAAGCAGTATCCATGGCCATAACAACGATAACCATGCCTTCTTGTGCCAATTGTTGACGATCGCGAATAACGATATTACCAACATCGCCAACACCAAGGCCATCAACGAAGATAGCACCCGCTTGTACACGGCCACCCTTACGGCCACCGTCTTTATCAAATTCAAAGATTTGACCATTATCGCCGATGAGGACCTTCTTAGGGTCTACGCCCATAGCCACACCAAGTTCACCATGACGACGTAACATACGGTACTCACCATGAACCGGGATGAAGTATTCTGGACGCACAAGGTTGAGCATTGTTTTAAGCTCTTCTTGGCTCGCATGACCAGATACGTGGATGCCACGATCTTTGCCATATACAACATGGCAACCTAGACGAAGTAAGTTATCGATAGTTCTACCAACAGCACCTTCATTGCCTGGAATTGGTGTAGCAGAGATAATAACAGTATCATTTGGTGCCAATTCTACAGTGCGGTGGTTGCTTGTAGCCATACGGGATAAGCCCGCCATCGGTTCACCTTGAGAACCAGTTGTTAAAATCATGATTTGGTCATCTGTATAGTTGTGCATTACATCTACGTCGATAATCGTGTTTGGTGGAATATTCAAGTAACCACGTTCTTGTGCGATTTCTGTAACATTTACCATGCTGCGACCCATAACGACAACCTTACGGTTGAACATAACCGCCGCATCGATTGCTTGTTGGATACGAGATACGTTAGATGCGAATGTAGCCAATACAACGCGGCCTTTTGCAGCACCTACAGCTTGTTTAATAGCAGGTCCAACGGAGCTTTCAGAACCAGTAAAACCAGGTTTTTCTACATTTGTAGAATCGGACATCAATGCTAGTACGCCCTTGTTGCCAAGTTCTGCGAATTTATGAATATCCATCAATTTGCCATCAACTGGTGTTTGGTCGATTTTAAAGTCCCCTGTATGGAGTACAGTACCGATAGGTGTATCGAAGTACACCGCAACGGAGTCAGGAATGGAATGATTAGTTTGGATAAAACCAACCTTCACTTGACCGATTTGCACTTCATCGCCTGCTGCAATCGTGCGAAGGCATTTTGGAGATACTTTATGTTCTTTAAACTTACCTTCAATTAAGCCACAAACAAGATTTGTAGCATATACAGGGCAGTTAATTTCCTTCATAAGGTACGCTAAGGAACCGATATGGTCCTCGTGACCATGGGTAATAACGACTGCTTTCACGCGGTCCTTATTCTCAATGATATAGCTCATATCAGGAATAACAATATCTACGCCAAGCATATCTTCACTAGGGAACGCAAGACCTGCATCAAGAACGATGATTTCATCCTCGTATTGAAAAATGGTCATATTTTTACCGATTTCGCCAAGGCCACCAAGAGGGATAATTTGAAATTTACCCTTGTTGGAGCCCGCTGGTTGACGACCAATTAAATCGGATTGAACCTCGTGGTTGCGAGCCATCGGACGGTTGTTAGTGCGCGTACGACGGTTGTTAGTATTTTCATTGCGATTATTATCATTCGCATTGCGTGTACGCGTATTACGTGTATTTCTTGTATTACGAGTATTCTCGCCATTTCGTTCAGTACGATGTGTATTTTCACCGCTTCGACTTGTACGGTTTTGACGAGGTTGACGAGGTTTACGTTCTGTACCTTGTTGTTCGCCTTGCTCAGCTGCTGGACGTTGACGACGTGTATTCGTTCTTGTATGTGTCGTACGTCGTTGACGGCCTTCACCATTTTGACTAGCTTCGCCTGTATGACGGCGTTCACCAGTATGACGACCTTCTGTATTGCGGTGTTCTCCCATAGATCGACGTGTGTTGGTACGACGGCGCGTTGGTTTTTGCTCACCTTGAGCAGCCGGAGCCGTCTCTACTGCAGTCACTTGTGCAGTATGTTGATTATCTGTTGTATTCACAGTTCCTCCTAAAATTTTATTCATTAATTTGTTTAACATATATTTTCACCTATCATTAAAATTTGATCTTTACAGAGGAACGGACAAACGAAAAAGGCGCTATCCAGCAGCGTCTTTCAAATGGGCGCAAAAATAGCGCAACTCAATTGTTACCGTTCAAGTCCTTTTGTCCATTCGCCTCGTGCAAATGAGTATAGTGTACCATTAAACGCGTCAGCCGCGACGTTACGTTCTCTTCGTTACCGTTTAATGTTCATTATAATCCGATCGTTCTGATGAAAGCCTCGCTTTCATACGTTACTATTATTGTAACATAAAAATAGCGTTAACAAAAGAGGACCCTTATGTTGACGCTATTCCATTAATCCTGTACGAATTTGAGCTGATAATCGCACAAAATCTAACCGTGTTTATACATCATATTTAGTTATCATCATCAGGCAAATGTTTGTAAAAGCCTTCAATATGCCAAGCGCCATTTTCTTCAATAAGAGAAATATATCGCTTCATCGGTTTAGCCTCTACCATGCCTTCGCCAACCTTTGTGGTTTGTAAATCTGCTTCAAACACAATACGTTTTAAACTACCTGAACGACTCAGCCGTGCCACATCCAAGGTAACAATATCCACTTTTGTACCTTGCTGCATAGCTATGAGCCATTTTTGTTTTTCTACTGGATTTGTCTTAACTTGGTTCATCACATACGTGAAAGCCTTATCATAATTCTTATTATTTACCGCATCAAAATAGCCTTGTACCGATGCACGAGCGGCATCTTCACTACCTTCGCCAACAATGGCATTTGTAAACCACCCTGAAGGGAACACTTCATTTTCCGGTCCCATAGTTCGTAAAGAAAATCCAAATATACATACTATACTTACAAGTACAACAAGTAAAACTCTCGTTGTTAACGAACTACTCGAAGGGGATACTTTCATAATAGAAGCTAGCCGTTTATCTATGACGATATGCTGCAACGCACCACCATATTGATTGTCCTGTGGCTGCCCCTTTTGACATAACAAGGCAAGCAAAATCAAAGGTCCTACAAAGGGGGATGAAGAACAGCAACAAGCTCATACTGCCTCGTCCCGTATCATGAAGTCGGCGCACACATAACGACCCTAACGGAAGCAAGGATACTAAACATAGTATAGCCGTTAAGAACCCACCTAAACCGATTAAATACGGTCCCGTTTGAAATATAGCGGTTATAGCATAGAAAAAGGCGAGCAAACCAACCATACATACATGCCACAGCAATAGAAATTGTAAGAAATTCCCTCCGCGAAGCGCGACCATCCGTATCCATGAACTTATTCATCACATAGAGATATGTATCCTTATAGCTAAGCTGATAATGGGATAAAGGATAAATTACATCGCCTTCAGGTGCAATGCGCTCCACCTCTGTGGCCACCGTATACTGCCCACATGTAGGGCAAAACATAGCCGCCTCATCACAATAATGACGGCAAGCATCACAATAACGTTTCATAAGTATCTCTCCAAAAACTCTCAAATGTTTACTATTTTAAGCATGTATCTACAGCCTCCGCAAAGCCCTGACGATATAGATTAGCACCGCCGTTTGCAGGGTGGCGCAACCAATGGCAGACAAGCCAAATTTGCCCATTGTATCCGCAGACTTTTGTCCTACTGCGAGCACAAGAGGTTCTACACCGCCTAATTCTATATGTAAATCTAACAAGCGTTTTGTATACTCCCAACCTAGTTGTTGCTCTTTATCCGTAGGTGTACGGTTAGTCAATGGGTTGCCATCCTTATGTGGATGGAAGGGGAATATGTTCCACAACAATGTATCATAAGGATCTATCCCCTTTTCAACAATAGCACTCCATACCACAGTATCAGTAGGTTCATTAAAACCATCCTTTTGCTGTGTTCCTTTTAACAAAGAGCTAGTAGGTGAACTAGTACGTTCCAACTGAATAGTCGTGATATCCTTCGCACGAATGGTCTTGTGCTTATCTAGTAGCATTCTTTCACAAGTAATAGCAATACCTGTAAAGCGCCCCCCTTGGTATCCTACTGCCTCTGCCACCACAAAGACCTTAGCTCGACCCAAGCGCGGCAATAAATAAGCGACTAAATTATCTCGGCGCACCCGTGCCGCATCAAAGCCATCTGTGACGATTTCTAATTCAGGATTACCTCACCCCAAGGATTATGGACAAGACTACCTTGATACTGAGCGAGCCAATCTACAAAACTGCGCACCTTCTCTACACGCTCTGTATCAAAGGACGCTATATATTCATCAAAAGACAAGATCTTCTCTAACTCAAATAAAGACATACAGCCTCCAATTTAAATTTCATACGTTATTACCGATATATATCTACTATACATGATAATTACACGAATTGCATAAGAAATATATAGTTATATATACTACAATCAAGATGTCACCATCTCTAATCCGAGAAATACGGTGTGGGGAGGAGGTGACACTATGGAAAAAATCTTCTTACTCTTTATAATACCTATTATGACGAATGTAATTAGCTACTACATTTGTAAATTGCTCGATAGGTATTTTAAATGGTGATGAGCATCGGGTTATCTCCGTTATCAGATAAGTAAAAAACCACCCAAGGACGTCGAAATACTTGGGTGGTTCTTTTAAGGTGTACACTAATGGAACTCCTTACTCTTTTAGCTACTTATAGTATACATTATTTTAGAATTTTGTCCATTATAATTAAAGAAACCACCTAGATATATCACAGTCCCTAGATGGTTTCTTTTGTGCACTCAGTGGAGCACTTACAATCTTTAGCTTCTTATAGTATACACCAAAACAACTAAATATAGAACTCGATTTTGTCTTCTTTTGCTAGTTGGAATTGTTCGAAGATGTGGTTCCGTATATTAACAAAGTTAGCCGATGTACGGTCTGTTCTGTCGATGATGTTTACAGGGATGATAGTTTGTACTCGACCTGGATTTGCAGATAGTACTACAACGCGGTCTGCAAGAACTACGGCTTCTTCAATGTCGTGCGTAACAAATACAACTGTTTTACCTTCTTCGCGGCAGATGCGAGAGATTTCGTCTTGCAAGTTGATACGTGTTAACGCATCGAGGGCGCCTAACGGCTCGTCCATGAAGATAATATCTGGATCTACCGCTAGTGCACGGGCAATGGATACACGTTGTTGCATGCCCCCAGATAGTTCTGCTGGATAACGATTGCGAGCATGATCGAGGCCTACCATTTTAACGTATTTATCGATGATAGCGGGACGCTCTTCTTTAGGAACCTTTTTACTTTCAAGGCCTAGCTCAATATTGCTTTCCACCGTACGCCACGGCAACAAGCCATAGTTTTGAAATACCGTTACATATCTGAGTTGAGGCGCTTTTACCTCTTCACCATCGATAGTAATGGAACCAGATGTAACGAGCTCAAAGCCCGCTATAGCGTTTAACAGCGTACTTTTACCGGAACCAGAAGGGCCTAAGAGGCAAATAAACTCGCCCTTTTCAATGTCTAAGTTGATATCTTCAAGAATGGTGAGTGGTTCCCCATCTTCATAAATTCCTTGTGTGCATTGCGCACCGAAATATAACCCATGAGGCCACCTCCTATTTTCTCAATACCCCAACGTTTGTAAATCCATTTTTCGATGAGGGACACGCCCCAATCGAGTAAAAGCCCAACGAAACCGATGGTCAAAATGGCTACCATCAAAAGATCGTTACGCAAGTTATTTCTCATATCGATAATGAGGAAGCCAAGGCCTGTTTGGGAGCCTACCATTTCCCCTGTTACAAGGAAGATCCACGCCGTACCAAGAGCGATGTGAAGGCCCGATGCAATGCCTGGGAATACGGCAGGTAATACGATTTTAAATAACAATTCTGGCTGTTTAATACCAAAGTTGCGCGCTACCTTGATGTACACAGGGTCAATATTTTGAATAGCAGACACGGTAGACAATAGCACAGGGAAGAATGCTGCGATAAAGATGATAACGATAGCTGGTGCTTGACCGATACCGAAAAAGAGAACGATAAACGGCAACCACGCCACAGGAGAAATTGGTCGAATGACTTGAACGATAGGATTGATGTAGTTCCAAATTCCCTTGTACCAACCCAAGATAAGGCCGAAGAATACGCCGGCTACAACGGAAATAAGATAGCCGATAAAGAAGCGTACTAAACTATCTGCAATATCCTTAAAGAGAACGCCATCTCCGATGAGTTCTCCAAAGCCAACCAACACCTTATACGGCATTGGCAATAGCGCTTCATTAAAACCGCCGAGGCGAACGATTAACTCCCAAATTAGCCAAGCTGCGATAAATGAACCCAGCACATATGTATATTTCTTCATGGTCCCCCTCCTATGGTAACAACGATTGATCTACAAACTCTGAATAGGCCGGCACTTTTTTGATTAAATCAATATGTGTCATGTGATGCACAAGCGCATTATAACGGTCCTCTGTAAGGGCTAAATCTTTAAACCCAATTACTTTGAGGGAACGTTCAATAACTGAGGCATTAAACTTCATGTACTTTGAGGAAATCTCCTCTTGTGCCTTTGGATGCTCGTCTAAATATGTACCTGCATCGAGATAGGCTTTTGTGAAAGCCTTTTGCCAAGTCATGATGTTCATCGACGAATTGACCATTAAACACAAGAGCACAGCAAATATTATCATGCCAGAGATGATCAGGATCTTCGAAGACCTTCCCAGTTCCCATTTCAAGGGCTAGAGAGCCAAATGGTTCGGCTACACTATACCCAGCAATTTGTCCTACCGCTAGAGCAGAAGGCATTTCTGGAGGGCTCATTTCTGATTTGCACATCTTTTTCAGAAAGACCCGCTTGTTCAAGCATGCAGTCCACGAGAATTTTTTGAGTAGATTGTTTATGAGGGATAGCAAAGGATTTGCCTTTTAAGTCTTGAACGGAGTTAATATCCTTATTGACGATGATAATATTACCCTCTGTATGACCAAGTGCAGCAGCACGAACATCAATGCCTTGTTCACGAGCCTTTACACCTAGCTCAACGAGTACCGATGCAGCATCTACCTTGCCTGTATTTAATGCATCCATGAGCTCTGGCCAAGATCCATATTTAACAAGCTCTACATGAACAGGACCATCTGCCGTTTCTAGCTCTTTTGTAGCAAATACCGGCAATGCATGAGTAATTGGTAAATAGGCTACGCGTACAGTCTTTAATTCTTGTGCCGTCTTTGGTTTATGGTGTTCATGATAACCATAGGCTATGCAGCCAATAACCAAGAGAACTACTCCAATGATTAGATACCATGTCTTCTTCATAACTTCCCCTCTTTCTACCTCACAACAAGTAAAGGATTTTGACACATGCCACTTCCGCACTTTCTAAAACCTAGATGAAATAAGGTTTCAAACACCTCGTCCTAAAAATTATATAACCTACTATACCAATATGTTTTTAATATGTCAACAATGCATATAACTATAATAGGCTTTATTTCATAAAAAAATATAAATAGTAATTAGGACATAATATATACATTAAATATTCGATTATATACACGCAAAAAAGCATCAACCGCATTGAGCGGTTGATGCTACTTTCACAAACACGATTAACAATATATTATTCTTCAATATAAGCTTGTCGTTTATTCAAAATATAAATCTCAGAGCTACCAGCCTCGCTGTATTCACCAACATATGGTGCAATACTAGACTGTTTAAAATGGTTAATTTCGCCTTTGGAACGATGACCATGATTTGCTTTACCTTCAGCCAAACGCTTGATAAACTCGTCCTCCGTCACTTGTTCCATAAGGTATTTCTTATCCCATTCAGCACTACGATGTTTTAATTTATCCTTATCATCCCAACGACTACTGTCACCCTTAATCCGAACCACCTCATGTCCAGTATAATATACGAGAGATGTGCTGTATCCATTGTAATAATATACATCACCATTATACTTATCTACAACAGGGATAAGATTGATAGAACTACGTTGTTTAACAAGAGGTACCAAACCCTCGAGTACTACAATCGATGAAATGAGCATGGTTCCGATCACGACAATGCTCAGCAAACGATACCGTTGGCGAGTCCACCAGAACCATAACAGCCCTAATATGGATACGCCTGCCAAAACATAGAGCAATCCATAATAGCCCCAAGGTGCAAAGAAAGATGTCCCTACATAAGCAATCCATAACAATAGTGTGGGACCGACTACAATCCATGGGACATAACGAGGCCGACCCGGACGCAGAGCTTTCATAGCCCCTAATGTACCAAGAATACTGAAAGGTACAAGACTAATAAATGTATATAGAGGATACTTAGTTGCCATCAAGGAATAGAATAGAACAGTACCCACGCCCCAACACATGCAATACACGTACCACTTATGGTGCTGTTTAAAGCCCGTTATCATGCCATAAATAACAGCGCCCGTCCATGGTAAAGAAGCGCCGAGGAAAATAGCGATATAGTACCACCACACATTATCTTCCGGATGTTCAGACTGAGTCGCACGTGTTACATTGTTAAGGCCTAAGAATCCATCTAAAAGGTTTGTCCATGGGCGCTATACATATAAACATACCACGGCATAGCGACGACAAGAAAGGCCAAAATCCCTTCCAGTCAAAGAGGCGTAATAACATTTGTTTCTGAACGGCAAAGCGCAACATAAACGAGCAAAATAAGGCCAGGTAAAACAAGTGCTACGGGCCCCTTTGTCAAAACGCCTAATCCGGAAAATACGTAAGCTACGACCATGGCCGTACTAGAATTTTCATTCAAGCCTTTGTACGCATACATCATAACCATCAAGGTCGTATATAACAGTACCATGTCGGTTATAACACCATGAGCAACAGCCCAGAACATAAGAGATGTACCAAGGATAGAGGAACCTACTAGGCCAAGCGAGCCAACGTCGACTAAAGGTCCGTAAAGCTTGAAACATGGCAGCCACTGACAAAGCACCAAATATAGCACTTGGCAAACGAACTACCCAATCAGCGATACCAAAGATTTTAAAAGCAAATGCAATCAGCCAATAAATCATAATCGGCTTGTCATACCAATATGTCCCATAAATCTGTGGCGATAACCAATTGCCAGACAACACCATTTCCTTAGCAGTTAACGCATAATTCGATTCTACTGGATCGGTTACAGGTAGTATATTATTAGCTACCATAAAGAATACCAGCCAAACAACAAACAACACAGGCGTCAAACGAGACAATTTCATTGTGACCTCCTTATGATTTACGGCGATTCTTATAGTATTTAAATCCGAGCACTGCAGCACAATAGCAAAGATAACAATCACAACTAGCAAAAATTCATGATTATACTGAATAAGATCTTTCCAGTTTTCCCCAAGTACTTTTCCTAAATATACGAGTAAAATCGTCCAAGGAATAGTACCGAGTACAGTCCAAATGATGAAGTGCCACAATGGATAGCGTGCCATGCCAGCCGGGAAGGAGATAAATGTACGAACACCAGGTAAAAGACGGCCAAAGAATATAGCTACTCCACCATATTTATTAAACATCTTTCAGCGAGTTCAAATTTATGCTCATTAAAGAATACATATTTACCGTATTTCAATAACAACGGACGGCCGCCATATTCCCCCATCCAATATGACAAAATGGATCCAACGATACCAGCCAATGTACCTACGACCATTGTCGTATGCAAATCAAATATACCTTGAGAAATTAAATACCCTGCAAATCCAAGCACAATTTCACTAGGAATCGGTATATTCGCATTCTCTAGAACCATCGCAATAAACATGGCTGCATAGCCATACGTTTCCATAAACGAAATAATATATTTCACTTGTTATACCTCGTCATAACTCCCCTATACCGGATTTATGATTTTTTAATGCTAACTAATGCTGGTAAAAATATCACCATGTATACAATCTATTTTACCATAATAAAATGACCCTCACCATACGGGAGGGCCATTCGGGGCATCCTTAGCATTCTGTTTTTGCAAGAATCAACTAGTCATACACAGTTATTCAGTTTTTAGTGCTTGTATAAAATCAAATGATTTTACGGCTGCTTCTGTGTCTACAAAATGGAACGGTTCCAACAGGCGACAGAATTTAAATAGATAGTCACGCTTGTGTAACACTTCTTTCACATGACGGATGGTTTCACTGGCACAACGTGCAGAACTATAGCCGTTCATCGCTGCATATAGGTAGGTATTAGGTAAGTCTCCTTCGCGGATGAAGCTATGAATAAAAATCAGTAAATCCCATCCAGCAGGCGTGAATTTGGCCAACGGCGTGCATTTTCCCAATCGAGGAGCATGACACTATCCGCATCTGATTATATACGATATCTCGTAATGCAGGACGGCCATGAGCGATACCATAATCATGAAGTGTGCCGAGCGCTTTACCAAAGGCATAAAAAATATGAACAGCCATATCCTCTAGGGAACTATCTTCTGGATGCTCCTGCGGTAAATGGCCATAGTAGGTCAAGTTCTTACCATAATTCGGTGTCACGAAATAATTTTCTCGAAAGCCTACAATTTCCGGAGCTAATGGTAATTGTGTACGCACAAAGTTCATCATATAAACTCATGGTCAAAGGATGCACGAGGGGATGGTTTGATCCATGATGACCGGTTATTACCTACAGCGTTTTACAAAATACTCATTACCTTGAAAGGTGACTGGGAATACGCGTCCCAAATCTTCGTTATTCAATTTATGGTCTATATATTCTAATAAGGCTTCGTTCATGAGACCTCCTAATGTCATCAATGCTTACCTATTTATTATATAATAAACACATATATGATCAATAAAGACCCCTAGCCAAGGCCAGGGTCTTTACGGTAATTATGATAATAGGTTTAATTTAGATTTTATAAGCCAACTGAGGCACTCTAAATTAAAACGAATTAACCTACAAATTTTGTCACTGCTGCAGTATCAGTTATGACGTTTAGGCATGCCCATTTCATCAGGAGTGATGCCAAGAGCAAGACCTACTAATTGGGACATGTGCAAGATTGGCATATCTTTGCCACCGCCAACAACTTCTTTGCTTCTTTGGAACATATCAAGTTGCATTTGGCAAAGTGGGCAAGGAGTTACTACGCAATCTGCGCCTTCTGTAGCTGCATCTTTGTTGATGGAGCCAGTCATTTGCATTACGGAGTCATGTGCAGGGTATACAGCATGGAAACCGCAGCAATCAAGTTTACGGGAGAAGTCGATTGGTGTAGCACCGATAGCAGAGATCAAATCTGCTAAAGATGTAGGCATTTGATAGTCTTCGAAGCCCATTTCAGTTTGAGGACGAAGAATATGGCAACCATAGTATTCAGCTACACGTAAACCTGTTAAAGGTTTAACAACTTTTTCTTTCAATTTATCCAAACCGTAATCGCGAATCAATACCCATAAGAAATGAGTGATATCAGTTGTACCGCGGTATTGTTTACCGATTTGAGCTAATTTTTTGTTCACTTCTTCTTTTTCTTTTTCGTTATTGTCTAATTCGTTTTTAGCTTCACGAAGCATCAAAGTACAAGTGTTACATACAGTTAAAAGGTTCAAACCTTTTTCTTCTGCCAATGCAATGTTACGTGCGTTTGTAGCTAATGTAATTTCTGGAGCGATATCTTGAACGTGATGCGCCGCGCAAGTCCAACCGTCAAGTTCTTCTAGTTCGATGCCGAGTTTTAGCTACTGCAAAATACTCTTTGAGTAACAGTTAGTTACGCAAACGGAAAAATGCGTATTTCATTATTTGCTTACCTCCTCAGCTGCTTTCATAAGTCTGCGAACACCATCAATACCATTAACTGGTTTTTGAGGTACTACAAGTTCGAAAGGATTAATTTTGCTGTGTTTCCACAAACGTAATGCATAGAATGCTTGTTTAGCGGAATCTACAACACCGTCAGATTTCAAGCTCATAGAAACTTCTTTCAAGCGACCAGTTTTGTAGAGGTCGTCTTTGAAAGCAACCGCATGGCGAACGCCTTTGCTGTTAGTAAGACCAGCTTTAGTAGCTTCTTTACGCAAGTTAGAAATATCCACAGCAGGTTTTAAGTGTTTAGGACAACGGGAGATACAGTTCATACAGTGAACGCATTTCCAAAGACCGTTGTCGAATGCAGGTTGAATGTGAGCCATAGGTGCATCATCACGGCTATCCAATACGAAACGGTTAGCTTTTGTGAATACATATGGTTCTAAGAAGTCGTCTTCGCGAGCAGTCAATTTGTTACATTCAGATGCACAGCAACCGCAAAGGATACATTCTGTACCAGCAACGAATTTTTTGAAATCAGCTGGAGTTTGGCGAACAATTTTGTCACCTTCGTTGAATTCAGCTTTAAGGAAGATCCAAGGAGCAACCAATTTCAAACGATCAACTTTAGCTTCCCAGTCAACAACTAAGTCGCGGATAACACGGAAGTTGCCGATTGGTGCAATTGTCAATTCATCAGTACCATAACGTTCTGTTAATTCGTCGATTTTAGCTTCGCAACCAAGCATTGCTTCGCCATTTACGCGAATGGAGCAAGCGCCGCAAACTGCGGAACGGCAAGCTGCCAAGAATGTTAAAGTTGGATCTTGAGTATCTTTAATTTTTTGAAGGCCCCAAAGAATTGTACGGTCAGCTTCATAGTCAAATTTGAAAGTCTGTACAAACGCGCGACCTTGTTGGTAACGGTGAATATGGTAGGTGATTTGTCTCATCTTAGTACTTCCTTTCTTGTGGTTCGTATTTAGTGAACACTACGTCGCGTTCAGTCAATTCGTACTCGCCGTTAGCACCCAATTTGATCAAAGAGTGTTTTAAGTATCTTTCATCATTACGTTTTGGATGGTCTTCACGGATATGAGCACCACGAGATTCACGACGGTGTAAAGCGCCCATAGCAATAGCTTTAGCTACTGTTAACATGGAACCGATTTCACAATAGTTAACGAATGCCATGTTGTAAGTACGTTCAGGGTCACCTACATAACAAGTTTTGTAATCTTCCATCAATTGGTCGATTTCTTGCTAACGCTTCAGTGATACCTTGCTCGTTACGGAAGATACCTACTTTGTTCCACATTGCATCAGCCAATGCATCGCGGATTTCAACTACAGGACGACCGCCTTCACGAGATGTTACTTCAGTGAATTTAGCTTCCCAAGCTTTTGCAGCTGCAGCTAATTCTGCATCTACGTTAGGTTGTTCATGTGTTTCAGCATAGTCAGCTGCGCCAGCACCGGATACTTTACCGAATACTACGCCGTCTGCCAAGGAGTTACCACCTAAGCGGTTAGCACCGTGGATGGAGATACAAGAAGCTTCGCCGGAGGAGAACAAACCAGGCAATTCACATGCACAAGTTTTGTAATCAACTACGTCGATACCGCCCATTGTATAGTGACATGTAGGACGAATAGGTACTGGTTGTACTAATGGATCGCAATGTTCGAAAGTCATAGCCAAGTCACGGATACCATGAAGTTTTTCAATGATAACTTCAGGACCTAAGTGACGAAGGTCAGCTACTACGTATGCGTTAAGACCAGAACCGAAACCACGACCTGCAGCGATTTCATCTTCGATTGCTTTCGCTACAACGTCACGGGATGCCAATTCCATTTTATTAGGCGCATATTTTTTCATGAAACGTTCGCCTTCAGAGTTAAGAAGGTAACCACCTTCACCACGAACCGCTTCAGACATCAAGATACCAGTACGACCAAGACCAGTTGGATGGAATTGAATCATTTCCATATCTTTCAATGCATTACCAGCGCGGAATGCTGCTGCCATACCATCGCCTGTGGAAAGGAATGGGTTTGTAGTACGAGTCCAGAAAATACGACCTGCACCACCAGTAGACAAGATAACAGCTTTTCGCTTTAATTTGTTCTACTTTACCTTCTTTCATGTTCCACACAACTGCGCCACCAACGTGACCATTTGCGTCTTTAACAAGATCTAAAAGGTACCATTCTTGTAAGAAGTGTACGCCTTCTTTCAAGCATTGTTCATAAGTAGTGTGCAAAATTATGTGACCAGTTTTATCCGCAGAGTAGCAAGTACGTGGATAAGATTGACCACCGAAGTTACGTTGAGCAATTTTGTTTTGCTCTGTACGAGAGAATGGAGCACCCATGTGGTCCATTTCAAGTACGCCTTCTGGACAACGAGAGCAGAAGAATTCGATCGCATCTTGGTCACCAAGATAGTCAGAACCTTTTACTGTATCGAAAGTATGCGTTTCAATAGTATCTTCAGCTGCTACGTTGTTCAAACATGCATTGACACCGCCTTGTGCCATCGCTGTTGCAGAGCGGGTTGGGAAAATTTTAGTAATAAGAGCTACTTTTAAGCCTTTGCGACGACCAACTTCAAGAGCCGCGCGTTGACCAGCGCCACCGCTACCTACTACTAGAACATCAAACTGTTCCATAATGACCTCCTCATAACTACCTATTAATAAGAAAACTTGTTAGACTATCTCATTTCAAAAACTTATAAAAATTTTTGATAACCTAATCATTTTTCTTTCAAGAAAAACCTCATACTTATGCGATTTTTCTATTTCTTTACCTATAATTATAGAGAGCATTTTTAGTCATGTCTAAACCCTATTATGCATAATTAATTTTGATTAATCTAATTGATAATCTATTTCACTTATTGTTTTTTAGGTAAAATTATGAGAAAAAAAAATTGTAATATGAATAATTTCCACAATAACTTAAGGATATTACGAAAGTAGTTCGGTTCCGAAATTTTTGTATATTTTTATTTCTCCTAACACATATGCGATCCCCACAATTACTAGCTTTTTACTTTATCTCAACTGTTCATAATAATTAATATCCGTTAAATTCCTACTAAAACTACCTCGAATTTAATTATCGAAAGTCATCGTTTTTTTTCACCCATAACAAGTATTTATCTCTGTGATAATTATTATCATAAGTTTTTCTTTAGTGATTTCTTTTACATCATCCAAAATCAGAAAATCTTAGTCAGCTATGCGCATACGGCAATCTTCGATATAGTTCATCTTCATTCATTAGTAGAATTCATTAACTTTCAGTATTTCTCCATTTTTAGGGTTTCAAAACATGAAGAAGAGGCTTATAAACTCGCATAGACATTCATCTTTTGCTCATTCCCATTGTATAAGGTATGATAATAGATAAATAAGTTATATAATATTATATATATAGTCACCCTTATATGGTGTTGTGGCTTTCACCATAAAAGAAAGCTTATATATATAATGACTATATTAATGTAGTTAGAGAGCTATATTTTTAACTCATACATAAGGAGAACAGAGAATGAAAATTTTACTTGTAGAAGACGAAGAAATGCTGAATGGCATTACGGCTAAATATTTGCGTGCTGAGAATATGACTGTTGATACATGCTTCAACGGTCAACAAGCGATTGATTATGTTAACACATCCAGCTATGACGTTATCGTAATGGACATTATGATGCCAATCCTTGACGGCATTAGTGCGCTCTTGCACAAATGCGTAACGATGGCAATACAACACCTGTGTTGCTTTTAACAGCAAAAGATTCTTTGCAAGATAAAGTAACCGGCCTTAATACTGGCGCTGACGACTATCTTGTAAAACCTTTTGATCTTGAAGAATTGACAGCTCGTATTTATGCATTGGCTCGCCGTAATGCGCGTCATGCACAAAACGACATCCATGTTGGTCCTCTTACTATTAATGTTCCACAACGTACAGTTAAACGCGATGGCGAAACGATTACATTGACAGCAAAAGAATTCGACCTCTTATTCTATTTAGCAAGTAACGAAAACATCGTATTATCTCGTCAACAAATTCTTGACCACGTTTGGGAATACGATTATGAAAGCTACTCTAACCTTATCGATGTATACATCAAAGATTTACGCAAAAGAAAAGATCGATACTGACGAGAATGTAAAACTCATTCAAACAGTTCGTGGAGTAGGGTATGTCCTCAAAACAGAAAACTAATGATCCTCACCGGGATTTGGACACCATGTCCGGGGCAGCCACCGATTTATTCAATCGGCTGCCCCTAACTTTTAAAATCATGTCTTGGTATACCATCTTTCTTGCTTATCATTTTGATGGTTGCATCCGCATGGATTTATGCATATACGCACGAATCCGATAACAAAGAAGTGCGCGAGCGCTTACAGCAGCAAGCAATGATTATGGCTACGGATATCCGCAAGTTTAAACCGTACCAAGATAACACATTCTTCTTTGTATCAACCCAAGACGGTTATATTATTAAAGGTGCGCTACCAGATGGTTTCCCTAATCAAACAGTCCTATCCTTAGGTCAAGTTGGAGAAATCGCTGTTGGCGATGATACCTTCTACTACTACGATACACCGGTTAACGAACCAAACTATCGTGGTATTTTGCGCGCTGTTACAAAGGTAAAAACAGCCTCTAAAAAAACAGAAAACCTTTTATACAGCTTACTATTAGGAGATGTCATATTCTTACTAATCTCCTCACTAGGTGGTTATCTCTTTATCAAGAAAGGACTCAAGCCGGTCCGAACCTTGACGAAAACAGCTAAGGTTATCGGTAAGAATAACGACTTAAGTCGCCGTATCGACATTCCTGATCGCACTGCAAAGGATGAAATCTATGAACTAACTACCACATTCAATCGCATGATTTCAGGTCTTGAAGATTCTTCAAACCGTGAAAGACAGTTTAGTTCTGACGTATCCCACGAATTGCGCACACCGATTGCGGTTATTAAAGCGGAAAGTGAGTTTGCATTAAAATACGGTCGTACAGAAGATGATTTACGTGAAGGTCTGACACATATCTTAGAACAAGCTAAGTTTATGACAAATCTCGTAAGCCAATTACTTGATGTGGCTCGCTTGGAGAATGCCCAAGATCTTACCTTTGCCCCTGTAGATGTATCAGGGATGCTGACGAATATGGTTCATGACTATACTCGGCTTTGTGCAGAAAACACAGAAAAGCAAATCTCCATAACATCTCAAATTGAGCCAAATTTACGCATGACGGCTCATGAAGTATCCTTACGTCGTGCCATTACAAACTTAGTTGACAATGCTATCAAGTTCACAAATACTACCATCGATATTTCAGCAAAACTCGTAAATCATGAACTCGTTATTACCGTGTCAGATAATGGTATCGGTATCGAGCAAGAAAACCTAGAGCACATTTGGGATCGTATGTATCAAACGGAACAATCCCGTAACAAAAAATCAAATCACGGTATCGGCCTTGGCCTGTACTTTGTAAATAAAGTTATTAACTTGCACCACGGCACAGTAACGGCCGCCAGTGAACCGCAAGTAAAAACTACGTTTACCGTGCGATTACCGTACAATCAAAGTGAAGAATAAACTAAAGGGACTGACCAATGGTCAATCCCTTTGCTGTTATCTAATTTTATCCTACAAATTGTTGCCAGAACGGCATATATACATATTCCAGGAAGGTCCATACAACCAGACCCGCTACAGCACCAACGATGGCACCATTAATACGAATCCAGCTGAGGTCGTCCTCTACCTTAGATTCGATGAAGTAAATAAACTTCTCTGTACTAAGACCACCGAGCACTTGGCGTATGATAGTTTCAATGAGGTCGTAGCCTTGTTCGAGGACATAGACACCTATATCGTGCAATGTAACCTCAATACGGTTTCTAAGGTCTTCAGATTGACCGTATACGGTCCACAATTCAAGGGCGATATTAACTAATACTTGTGCTGGTGTTTCCCCATTTTCATCCCCTACGAGTAATAATTCCTCTACATACGGGCATAAATGGTTTTCAATGACAGATTCCCAATCTTGTTCACGAATCCAACGTTCCCATGCTTCATCGAGAGCATTACAAACCTCGCGGTTTTCTTCTATATGGCGAATTGGATCTACCCATTGGCGAAGCCATGCAGTCCGTTCAGGACTATTCGGACGTTTCCAGTTTTCAAGCATAGCATAAGCCTCTTGAACGATAGCCTGTGCCAACTCATGGTAGTTTACCACATCAGTCGCTTCAGACATGGAGATGAGGAAATCAGACCAGAAGCCTTTTCTCTTTTTCTTATGGGCCTCTTCTGCTACAACCGCTGTAAGCCATGTCACCATAGCTGGATGGTTGATACGTTCTTGAATTACGTTCAATACTTGTACAACCATGCTTTCGTAGCGATTATGTTCACATAAATCGAGCAATACGTGTTTTAACACAGGTACGAGGGAGTGTTTTTCTAGCAAACCACGAATGCGTTTTGCCTCCCCACTGTGCCCATTCCTCGCTCGTTTGAGATTTCCATAATAGATGCAACCCTTGATGGATAACGAGACGCGCTGCCCGTTGCCCTTCCGGTGATAGCAAGAATTTTTCAAACAATGGAACAAATTCCACATTATTTAACAATACCTTGCAGCGATCCTTGGTAAGCATCTTAGTCTCAACCAGCTTAATAACACCATTGATTAGGCGATCTTTATTTCTTGGAATGAGCGCTGTATGGTATGGGAAACCGAGTGGCTTACGGAATAAAGCAGTTACGGCAAACCAATCGGCCACGCTACCGATAAGGGCAGACTGTACAGCCCAATAAAGCGGCTGATACCAGCTTTCAGAACCAAAGAAAAATTGACCTACGAAAGCAAAACAGTACAATAAAGCAGTCAAACCAAGAATACCGTTTGCGCGTTGCCGCAAGGTGAGGGATTTCAAATAGCTAATCATTTGAGCACCCCCTCTACAAAAATGGTCAAGCCGTAGAAGATGCCGCCTAGGACAGCCCCTACAAGGGAACCGTTAATACGAACCATTTGGAGGTCGTAGTACATTTTACCACGAACGATTTGGGTAATTTCCTCATCGGGTGAATAACGAGATAGTTCCTGCCCCACCACCTTATCGATAAGAGGGTTCAATTTTTGTAACCACGGAATGCTACGAAGCAAGAAGAACCGTTCAAAGGGCGCCTGCTTGTCTGGGGATTCAACAAGATTTCCGTACCGAGCACATTAAAGCGATCGATAACGATATCCATGAGGCGTTTCCAGTCCACAGTATCGCCGTCGATGAGCTTGCCTTCCCATTCTTCGAGAACCATTCGGATCCATTGGTCTTTATGTTCTTCGATAAATGCTTGCCACTCTGTATTCGTTTCCAAATTATTGAAGAAACGAATGGCTTGGCCCCATACGTAACGACCTAGCGCAGAATCAATAGACTCATTTTCCTTGAGAAATTGAACGGCCTTTTTCTGTACCGTTTCTACCAATCGTTCTGGTGAAAGCCCATCGCCGCCAAAGGCGATAGCCAATTCGCGGAAGAAGGAATCCTTCGTATAGGTTTTCATAATGTCTAGCATGACGCGATACAAATAAGGGTACACCTGATTCGATGCGATAACACGCTGACATGTACGGTTAAAGTAAAGCCAGAAAATACTTGCTGTTTGGCGTTCTAACATGCAGCGGCCAAACAAGATAACGAGAGGTGTCGCCTTCCAATTTGTGACACCTTTATAAACAGCCTTGTTGATTTCTTGACGCATAGGCTCAATATCCATATGGGATAAGACTTGATTACCTACACCATACAAGATTTCTTTAATCTGACCTTGTCCTACATCACTCATGCCGTATTCAATGATACGGACCATAACACGTTCTTTTTTGATGGCATAATACATCTGTGGCACGCGCAACAACTCTTCACTGAGCATGGTACGACCTATTTGAATGAGGCGCTCCTTGCTACGCGGCAAGATGGCTGTCTTAAAGGGAATCCCCAAAGGCTTCGTAAAGAGTGCCGTTACCGCATACCAGTCCGCCAAGCCACCAATCATGGCCGCTCCAGATACGTGCATGATAAACGCCCAGAACGTATCCTGTCGTTGTGGATATGCAATTAAAAATATAATAGCCATGACAACCAACAGGGTGGTTGCCACTGGTTTAGTTCTCATCATCACTTGATCCTAACTTACTGAATTACGTATATAGACTCTCCCCATATAACGTAGTGACCTCTAGGTCACGGACTTTCACAAACTACAAACTGTGAAAGTAGATTTAGAATGTGCATTCGTCGCCATCTTTTTGAGGCGCCCAAATCGGCACATCTCCAAAGAGGGCCTCAAAATACACGGACGGTGTCCATAATGGACCATTTAGATGCATAGGAATAAAGGCTTTTTTCACCTCTACGCGGCGTAAAAACTCAATACTGCCCCACTCCATAGCAGCTTCTAAACGATTGTCTACCGGGAACATCGCTACGTCTACAGATAAGCCGTCTAATTCCTTAAACTCACGCCATGCCATGCGTTTTGCATCAGCATTATTTTCTGGTGTATCGCCAAGCCAATGCCACCAATTAAGGTCACCTGCATGGAAGATAGAATCAGAATCAATGTTTTCCGTATTTGTCTTTACGTAGAACGAACCGCCTTCATCAGTGCTACCATACATATGGATGCCTACATCATCTAATGTGGCATCTTGGCCAGGGCGCATAGTAATACATTTTCTTTACCTTGCCCTCTAACGGCACATCTTGATGGCAAATATAACGAGTTTGAGGACCATCAAACTCTGTAATAGACGGATTAAAGTGGTCCCCGTGAGTGTGGCTCACAAAGAACCAAAGCTCACGACCGCGTTTCGCTAATTGCCAAACTATATTATTAGGATCTTTATAATAATCAAACACATAGCAACGCTTACCATCATCTACGAGGAAGCCACTATGCGCTAAAAAAGTAACATGTAACATTATTATCAATACCTCTGATTTATTGAGAATTTATATCATTCGTATTGTTTATTATACCATATTTTTATAAAGACAGGGCATGAAAGTAGCGATATAGTTTAGAATAATTCTCTTTAAATGCGACCGGAAGATTTCATATAGTCAATATATTGGTTACCCCAGTTTTCAAGGGAAGCTAGAACAGTTTTAAAACCAGCTCCCACTTCCGTAAGGCTATATTCAACCTTTGGTGGAATGGTGCCGTATACTTCACGGTGCACAAGGCCATCATCCTCTAATTGGCGTAACGCTCTAGTAAGTGTTGCTTGTGTAATTGGGTATAGGCGGCGCTCTAATTCACGGAAACGCACAGGCCCTTCGGCTAATTCGTGCATGATCAATAAAGACCATTTGCCGGCTAATAACTTTTGACTCGTTGCAAAAGGACAGCGGCCCACTAAATCATGAACATTTACGAGTTGCTCTGCCATTGTAATTCTCCTTCTCTATATAGCTTAAGTAGCTAGTTATAACAAAGCTAAACCTCTATTGCTAAGCTCAACCATGTATAGCTATACTACTATTTTCATTGCAAGATTAGAAATATGTTCTTTCTAATGTAGTTCAAATCATATCACAAATTTATCGTATTGCAAGCATTTTATAGTATCATTTTTTAGGGTACAAAATTTTTTGAAAAAATGGTAACGCAGGTCGTCGTATTGTCGAAAAGGCACTCAAAGCAGGTCATCAAGTTATAGGCGTCGTTCGTCGTGAAGGCACCATCAAAGGCTTACAGCCAACAGTATTTAACCAAAGCTATAATTCAGGCTCCCTATCGATGACAGGATTTATTTTTGAAGATGCAGAATAATAACTTACATACTAATACTATAAAATCTATACATACAAAAATGGCTTGCACCTATGGTACAAGCCATTTTTACATGTCTATTATTTTTCAAGGTAAGGTTTTAACTGATCTGGCATGTTTTTCTCCTTGATTAAATTATAGCAGTTCATTGATGAAGGGTTCCATTTCAGCCGGTTTCACAACAGGTTCAAAGCGCCCTACCACCTTGCCTTGACGGTCTATAACAAATTTAGTAAAATTCCACTTTACTTCATCATCATTAAGATAATTAGGATCAATACCATTAAGATAATCCGTAAGCATTTCTGTCTTATCACTAGGTGGGAACCCTTTATATGGTTGTTCTTTAATCATATATTTGAATAGGTCTAATGCACTTTCACCGCGCACATCTGCCTTTCCCATAACGGGGAAGGTCACACCGTAATTTAATTTACAAAACATTTGGATTTCGCTATTAGAACCAGGTTCTTCTTCCCCAAATTGGTTAGACGGAACAGCAATAATTTCTAGACCTTGGTCTTTATATTTCTTATAAAGCGCCTCTAACCCATCATATTGATGAGTAAAACCACATTTACTAGCAGTATTAACAATAACAAGCACTTTACCTTCAAAGTCTTTTAAGCTTTGCTCTTCACCAGCTTTATTGAGTAAAGAGTAATCATATACAGTCATGATATGCCTCCTAAAAATAGAGTGTATTTGCACTTTCACAAGGACAAATACACTCTATATAACTACCCTAGATAGAGCTTTAACATATTACAATTATTATACTAAAAAGTTTTATTAACCGATACTATCCCAATAATATTTTCACGTCATAACCAAATTTAGCTGTTGTTTCAGCAGCAGTTTTTTGCCATTCTGTAGGTGCTGTACCGTCTTTTTCAAGGAAGAACCAGAGTCAAGATAGCGAATAATAATATAGTTGGAATCTTTTTGATCAAAGCCATTACCGCGGGAGAAGTCAATACCATGACCTGTATTACGCGTTACGATGGCTTCCAACAAAGGCAACGTAATAGCATTCAACGTGATTTTCATATCAGGAGAATCAAACATCTTTTTAAGGAAAGAGCTAGGCTTTTCTTCCTTGTATACTAAAAGCTTACTAATCGTGCCATTAGATGCACATACTACGCGGCGGATTTCATTAATAGGAATATCTACCTTACCATTAGAAATAACGCCGTTTTTAATGGTAATTTCTCGTTTACCCATAAAGGAGGAATCTAGTGGCAATTGAAGAGTATCCAAGTTTGCAGGGAAAGTCCGCTGTCAATTTATGACGCGCAAACGCGGCAATAATTGCTTTTGTTTCACGAATGTTATGACCAATGTTAGATCCTGTACGGTCCGTATCTAAATCTTGGCCTTCTATATTTTTCCAATTATGATCTCTAAATAAAATCGAATAGTTACTATTTGAATTTAGATATCTTGTAAGATATAGCTCATTTACATCATCAAAATCAATGTCAGTGATAACCGTACCATTAGCATCTTTACAGAGAACTCCATTGTAACTAATAGTTAAGGTACGATCAGAACCTTCAAAAATAACAGGATTTGTATCGAATACAGAAATCATAGCCCTCTCCTTTTTACGACTCTAAACACAACTACACCTGTGCATATCAAGTGTATTTACGCAAGCATTGATTAAATATATTAATCAAATATTATCAACTTAATCATACACCTTCTATATAAATTTAAACAACTACTATATTTTTCTAACAATCTATCTTTTAAATTAACTTAGAAACACTATATGCTTTCACCAGTATATTTACAAAAGATATCAAACAATAGCTGTATAAAACACAAAAAGCTGATTCCGAAGAATCAGCTTTTAGTATTTCATTGAAGCATTTCAAATGAAGTTTTAGTTGAAATTAGATGCTTTCAACAGCAGTGATAGCAGCAACGTCTACAACGTCTTGAGCGGAGCAACCGCGGGAAAGGTCATGGATAGGAGCAGCCAAACCTTGAATCAATGGACCAATAGCTTCAGCGTCAGCGAAGCGTTGAACCAATTTGTAACCAATGTTAGCAGATTGAAGATCAGGGAAGATCAAGATGTTAGCTTTACCAGCTACCTCAGAGCCAGGAGCTTTCTTTTCTGCTACGGAAGGAACGATGGAAGCGTCCAATTGTAATTCGCCGTCGAATTTGAAGTCAACATTGCGTTCTTTCAAAATGTTAACAGCTTCTACTACTTTGTCTACTTCTGGAGTGGAAGCGGAACCTTTAGTGGAGAAGGACAACATGGATACGCGAGGATCAGCCATACCAACAACTTTGCGAGCTTTTTCTACAGTGGATTCTGCGATATCAGCTAATTGTTCGCTAGTTGGGTTAGGCAATACGCCACAGTCGGAGAAGATGAGCACGCCATCATCACCATATTCTTTTTTATTTGTGAACATAACCATTGTGGAAGATACAGTTTTAAGGCCTGGTTTAGTACCTACAACTTGTAATGCAGCGCGCAATACGGATGCAGTTGGAGTTGCAGAACCAGCAACCATACCGTCTACTTCGCCAAGACGAACAAGCATAGCGCCAAAGAATAAGCAGTCGCCTTTCATAGTTGCGTCAGCTTTTTCAGGAGTCATACCTTTTTTAGCGCGCAATTCTACGAATGTATCAACCATTTCTTGGTAACGATCGTAGTTAGCTGGATCGATGATTTCAGCACCTTCGATGGATACGCCAGCAGCTTTAGCAGCTTCAGCGATTTCAGCAGGGTTACCTACTAATACAGGTGTACAGAAACCTTCTTTTAAAATAGTTTCAGTAGCTACCAAAACGCGTTCGTCTTGGTACTCTGGCAATACGACTTTTTTACCTAAAGGTTTTACTTGGTTCTTTTAATTTTTGAATTAAATCCACGATTTTTGCCTCCTTAACATTGGCATTACGCCATATCAATACTATTATTATAGCAAGTTAACAGCTCTCTAACAACCATTCTAAAACATTTCGTTGTTGAATTCCATCATAATTTGCATTTTTATTTAGTTCATCTAAGGTAAGCAAAAACTTAGAATATTGATCATTGATAGCCTCTAGAGGCGCCAGTTCACGATTTAACGTATTTGGATCGAGCACAGTTTCACTAACCTGATAGTATTCAGTAATACCAGCTTTTTCTGCGACAAAATCAATTTCACCCTTAGCTAGTTGACCTACATATACAGTATATCCACGACGTATGAGTTCTAGAAAAACAATATTTTCTAATATATGACCTGTATCGCGGCTTGTATTGCCAACAATCAAATTTCCTCAAGGTTACATCAACACTATAATATTTCGCATTAATGCGTAGTAATTCTTTGCCTCGTACATCATAGCGATTCACCTTGTATAGTAATAAACTATCTTGTAACCCTTGTAAATATCGTTCTACCGTTTTATTATCAATCTTTCGGCCAGCACTAACAAGAGATTTAGCTATTTTATTTGGTGAAAGCAAGCTTCCCACATTCGCCATAATATATCGCACAATATCTTGTAAAATCATGACATCATTAATTTTTAATCGAGCTACTACATCATGTAATAACAAGGTATTAAAGAGCCCCCGAAGATATTCTTGAATATCAAAATCTTCGCCACCCAATTGTTGTGTATAAGGGAACGAGCTTTCACGAAGATACGCCTCATAGGCAGGAATCAAAGAGTACTGCTGTTCTTCATATTTGCTAAAGTAAAATTCAGCAAAGGACAGTGGTAACATCTGAATTTCTACATATCGACCAGTCAATAGTGTAGCAATATCAGAAGACATAAAATATGCATTTGAACCTGTAATATAAATATCCGTGTTCTCTTTTACAAATAGGCTATCTACAACACGATGAAATTGATCGACATGTTGAATCTCATCAAGAAAAATATAGTTCATTTGATTAGGCTGCATTTGATTTAATATATATTGATACAGCGCATGATACTCTCGTAAAGGTTCGTATTCTAACTCCTCAAAATTTATAGATATAATCTGTTCCGGTTTTACGCCCTCTGCTAGTAGCTCATCCTTAAACAGACGAAATAATGTCGATTTACCGCAACGACGTATGCCAGAAACGACTTTAATAATAGACCGTTCACGATTCCGTCGTAAAAACTCTATATACCCATGGCGCTGAATCAACTTCATAAGGGCCTCCTCATCTATGTACTTGCTCATAGATGGAACCCAATTACTGTTATTGTCAGTCATCATATCGATTACCTACAAAACTTGGATTCCATTCCAACTTTATACTAATATTACCACAAAGTTGGATTTCATTCCAAAGTTTTATTGTATAGATACATAATTTGGATTTTATTCCTATAATTAATCTAATAAATTGTAATACCTCACCTCTATTTGTTCTTATACCAAGGAAGATTTATAGCTTTCATTGAACTCTAATCTTATAAAAAGATGCGTAACATGCAAACCATGGAGGTTATTATCATCAATGAATCCTTAGGCTTCTAATGGTTTGTGGACCATTTAGAAAGTCTTGAATACTCAACTGCCCTAGTCCATTGACGACTCTATAAATCGTAGACCATCTAGGGTCGATGGCACCACTTTCAAGATCACTTATATAAGATTGAGCTAGACCTGATTTATCTGCTAATTGATACTGTGTCATGCCCAATTGTCTACGCCAAAGTAAAATTAATACGCCTAGCTTGTGAACTTCTTGTCGAACCTGTATATCACGACAACATAGGATAGGATTCATAGCAACCTCTATCTACTTTCACACTCAACACATGGTTATGACCTAACTATAACGATTAACTGTTGGCGCTGACTAGTAGCAGTTGAAAAGCGATAACGTAAAAGCCTTAATAAAAACTAACATCCACAGTAGTTCTATTAAGGCTTTTTTCTACGTCTATTAAGTTATGTCCGATTTCATCAATTCGTGGAATTTTAGTATATCTAGAGATAATTAAGACTAAAAATACAGGTATTGCACGCAACAAACTCAGTGTTTATAAGCATTTATCGTAATTTCTATACATTATCTATGCAGGAAACACAAATTTGAATTCTAATATCACACTAGATTAGTCTACATCATAATAGGTACATATATGCATTTCCGCTCCACTTTTACCTTAATCTGAAAACAATAATAAAACACTGCTAAAACAATATAAGGATTAAGACCTTATAGTAAAAAAATATTCAAATCCTTATAGTAAAAAGAGGCCTATACTAAGTATAGACCTCCTTTGATTATCTCTATAAGATTATTGATTAGCACTTTCTTGAGCTTTTTTGATTTCCATGTATTTAACCATGCCGTCAACAGCTTTTTTAGCTTCGCGCATAGCGAGTACTACTGTAGCAGGTTTATGTACAACGTCACCGCCAGCAAAGACGCCATCGCGATTAGTCATACCATATGGATCTTCTGCAGTAATGATGTAGCCTTTTATCGTCTACTTGTAGGTTATTACCTTCACCTACAAGACGTGCATTTGGTTTGTGACCTGCAGCGATAATGATTTTATCAACAGGCATTACTTGGAAGTTACCAGTACCGTGGATACCTGCACCATCTTCATTAAGCGCCATGACTTCGTATTTGAAGCCTTCTACCTTGTCTTTACCTTCTACACCCACTGGAGAAGCGAACCATTGGAATTGAACGCCTTCGGCACGTGCTTCTTCGTATTCAGACAACAAGGCTGGCATTTGTTCTTGGCTACGACGGTACGCTACTGTTACCGCTTCGCAGCCTAAACGTACGCATGTACGTGCCGCATCCATCGCTACGTTACCACCGCCGATGATGATTACGCGGTCGCCTTTTTCACAGGAATTAGAGACTCATCAAGATCGCCGTTCTCTACTAATTGTACATTCGTCAACAAGTACATCGCTTGGAATACGCCATGAACTTCATCGTTTTCCATGCGCACTTCTTGAGGAATATGGGTACCAGTACCGATAAAGATAGAGTCAAAACCTTCAGCGAAGAGTTCATCCAATGTTTTATCTTGACCGATAAATGTATTACATACGAATTTAACGCCTAAACCTTCAAGACGTGCGATTTCACGACGTACAACGGATTTAGACAAACGGAATTCTCAGGAATACCGAATAAAAGTACACCACCTGGTTCAGATTGGCCTTCAAATACAGTTACATCATAACCAAGTTTAGCGATATCGCCGGCTACGGACAAACCTGCAGGACCGGAACCTACAACGGCAACCTTACCAAGATCTTGTTTAATTTTCTTAGGTTTGCGAAGTTCATTGATGCTTTCAAAATCAGCAGCAAAGCGTTCCAATTTACCGATATTAATAGGCGGTTTTCTTCGCCTTATTCATGATACAGTTACCTTCGCATTGGTTTTCGCGTGGACATACGCGGCCACAAATGGATGGCAAGTTTGTACGTTCTGCCAAGATATCGTTGGCTAAACCGAAGTTACCGTGTGCGATGGCTTGGATGAAACGAGGGATTTCGTTTTCAATAGGGCAACCCATACGGCACAATGGTTTTGGACAATTCAGACAACGTTTCGCCTCCGCGAGCGCTTCCTCCATTGTATAATCCGCATCAAAATGTAGTGGTTTTAATTCGTTACTCATGGCACATGCCTCCTAACAAGGATCCAGTATACTATACTTACAGCGTTGCATGCACCTAAGCATTCCGATGAGCCCTCTCACATAGGGATGCCGCCACATGCTGCTAAGATTTATCTTTTGTAACCATTCGATAGACGTGTGGTCACTGGTCAGACACACACTATTCTATAGTATATTCTAAATTGTGAAAGTCCCAACAGTCAAGCAAATATAGCACCTTTTGTATACGAATATAGCCCCTATTCATGCAAGGATTGCATAGAAAAAGAGGTACCCATTTTAATCGTTTACTATTTACCTTTAAGGGTACGATCGAAGAAGTCATTAATGATGTTTACCAAAACTAGTGTCAACTTTTACATAATCCCGTTAACATGTATACTAATAAGAGATACATAAATAGTGAAATAGTTCCTATCTTGGCTTGAAGAAGAAAAAACAGCTATTAAAAGAACAGCTCCACAAGTAATATTCCTATGAATTCAATATTCTAATGAATTAAATATTCTTTATATGAGGCCAATTATGAATCCAGCCGAATTTACATCAACTTATTATATCGATCGCCGTGGGTCGTACTCCCGCAAATGGGACGGCGAGCACTTAAAATTTAATCGCACTGACTTATTACCCCTATGGGTGGCCGATATGGACTTTATGCCGCCTCAGTGCATACAAGAGGCTATTTGTACCTATGTAAAAGCCCAACCATTAGGCTATACCATGACGAATCCCAAGTATCTTGAAGCAGTCATAGATTGGTATAAGCGGCGCCACAACTGTATACTTTCTAAAGACTGGCTCACCAGCGCTCCAAATGTCATTACAGGCATTATGTGGTGTATTGGGGCTTTCACAAAACCAAATGATGCCATCGCAGTCCTCACGCCCGTATATGGTGCATTCGACACGAGCGCCAGCGATGCACAGCGTCAAATCATCGCCGTTCCTATGAGTCGCGACGAAGATAATCGCTATTCTGTTGATTATGAGGCCTTTGAAGCGGCTATCATCAAGCACGAAATCAAATTATTCATCCACTGCAATCCTCACAATCCCGTAGGTCATGTGTGGACTGAAAGCGAGATGGATCAACTATTTAGCATTTGTAAGCGTCACGGGGTACTCATCATTAGCGATGAAATTCATCAAGACCTCGTTGCGGGCCCTCTTCCTTTTACCTCTGCCTTAACCATATCTAACGGAGCCTACGCAAACAACATGATCGCCATGTCATTTCTCTGTCAAAATCGTTTAATATGGCTAGTTTGCACCATGCAGAGGTCATCATCCCTAACGAGGATCTACGAATCCAATACAATGCCTTCAAAGGGCTTGTTTACCATACTGATTCGGACGTCATTGCCGAAACAGCTATTACAGCGGCCTACACACATCCAGAGGCTGAAAAATGGCTTGCTGATTTGCTTGCGGTAGTAAAAGAAAACTATGAGTATATGTGCAGCCAACTCCTGCACTCGCTGCCTGAACTCCGCATCAGCCCTATGGATGGCACCTACTTAGCATGGATTGATTTTGGTGCCTATGTGAAAGCTGAAAACATGCATAATGTATTCGAAAATCAATGTGGTATCGCCCCTAGCTTTGGCGAATGGTTCGGTGGTAAAAGCTACGCTACCTTTGTGCGGCTCAATTTAGCCACGAGCCTAGAAAACATTAAAATAGCCACAAATAGTATAATTCAACATGTACATCCATAGGATGTATACTTAAATATACTAGTTATAGTACCTATAATAGGCTGCTCTCATGATATCATTACAACCATGAACTATAGAGCAGCCTGCTCTAGCATCATTCAATGTTAGAGCAGCCTCTTTCTGTTATTAGTTAATACTATTAGTTTATACAATATATCGATATTGCAGTTCACATATGTTTGTATTCTAATTTCGCCGTATTGCACGATTGGCATTACATAGGATTTTATTTAATTCTTCGAAGTGTTCCTTAGCAAATTGCATATCTTGTACTAGTTCTAATGTGCCAAGGTAGTTATTGTTTTGATCGCGTACCGCCATGTAGTTTACATAGAATGGACGACCTACCTTTTCAAGCCAAACTGCCACGTTATCACGTTCACCATTGCGGAAGGACTCGATGATACCACGTACAATTGGCTCTACCTTTGGAGGATGGCAAGAGAACACATCTCTACCGATAGCTGTTGTAGGACGTTTGAATACCTTTTCACCATCATTGAAGTAACGGTTAATATCTACATGGTCAACGAAAGTGATTTCCATCGGCATTGTATTAAGCATAGCGTCTAATTGTTCTAGCGTTAAACTACCACCGATTAAAGCGATAGTATTGCTATCACCACTTGTCGGTGCTGCTTTAGCAGCTAGTGCAGACTCAGCCTCTGTCCAAGCAACGCGTTCTACGCCGAAAATTTCTTCGTATTGTTCAGTATCTTTGTAAATTTGGTACCATTCTTCAGTACTAAAGTTTTCTGCACAGATTGGGAACAAGATATTTTGCTCTTTGTAGATCATCTCTTGAGCACGTGTAAGAAGACCATCAAACTCTTCGTACCAAGCATCATCAATAGACTCAGCACGAGCTAGACGACCAAAGCCATCGCGAATATCGCCATCAACAGTCCACATAACCAAGGATGGACCAGAGATATCGTAAGCTACTTTCAAATGAGGATATAAAAGGTCGCCCTTCTTAGCGTAGTGAATAGATACTTGGCGTACTTCGTTTACATCATCTACGGTAGCCGTTTTGCTGGCCACTTTAACCTTTGTAGCTTCAATCAAAGCATCGAGAGCTTTGTTTTCTTCTGTTAAGCGGTTAAGCGGATGCCCTACCGTTTCCACTAAAGTTACTACGCTTTGGCTTTTTTCTTGTGCTTCTAGTACAGCCTCTACCTTAGCGTGTTCCGCATCCATTTGTTCATGGATAGTGGAGCCATGGAACAGTGCAGAGTGAAGGTCACATAATTGTTGAACCTCAGCCAATGGCGTACCTTCACGCATGAGACCTTGCTCAGCTTTCATGATTTCACTAGCCTCAACATGATCGAATTGGCTCGCAAAGTTTTCACGAACAGAACCAAGCTCTTCACCTGTGCCTAAACGTTTCAAGAAGCCTTTTTAATTGCTCTACGCGCTCGCTATCTTGCACGGTATCGTGAACTGAATCGTCAGTTTTATTTTCGGAGTTTTCCTGAGTCTTAGATGCTACAGCATTAGCAGATGTTTCTACAGACTCAGCCTTAACAGCTGTAGCAGCTGCAGTAGATGCAGAATTTCCAGCAGCTACGCCGCTAGGAGGCATACTCGCACCTTGAGTGTCATCGCTAGATAAGTTTGGCATGTCACCTTCCAAGGTAAAACCAGCTTTCATGAAAGCGCCTACGATATCGATCATGGATACGCCTTTCATTTTAGCCCCTTTAGGAATGGTCATGATTTTACCAACAGAGTTCAACATCACCTTATTAGTGATTTCGCTGAACCCTAATTCCTTCATAATATCTGTTACTTCAGGATATTCTGTTACCAAATCATATACAGATTTGGATAAATCTAATTTCTTTTCCATTTTGATCCCCTCGTGTCAAAAACTCTATTCATATACTAATTATAAGCCTATACGATGTGTATATAAGGCTGTTCTAATATCATTAACAGGTCTATATTCATAACCTATGACCCTATGATAAATGATATCGATTAGAAAATCTGTATCCATGGCTATACTTTTGAAAGTAGTTCCTAAAATTTCTATAAAACACATAGGGATATCTTAAGAAAACGCATGAGGATATTTAAAAAATCACATATGGATATCTCAAGATGATGGAGGTTGTTCCATCCAGCAACTAAGTGACTATAAAAAAATAACGGATAGATGATACATCGCCCCTTGAGAGGAGATTAACCAACTATCCGTTATATATTAAAATTAGTTTTTCTGCTTCTATTTCTAATTTAGATCTTGTTTCTGTTTCTGTTTCTAACAAGTGTACCACTTAATCATGATGTGGTTTCAATGCTTTTTCGTAGTTTTCAGAAACCTTGTCCCAGTTAATAACGCGGAAGAATTCCTTGATATAGTCTGGGCGACGGTTTTGGTAGTGCAAGTAGTATGCATGTTCCCAAACATCTAGGCATAGGATTGCTTTTTTACCTTCCAATAGAGGATTGTCTTGGTTCGCAGAGGATGTCACTTCTAGCTTGCCATCTTTATTTACCACAAGCCAAGCCCAGCCAGAACCAAAGCGTGTAGCTGCCGCAGCAGAGAAGCTTTCAACAAACGCATCGTAGCCACCAAGTTCAGCATCGATAGCCTCTTTCAAAGGACCTTGCAATTTAGAAGTATCTGGTTTTGTCATGATATCCCAGAACATAGTGTGGTTTTTGTGACCGCCACCGTTGTTGATAACTGCTTGACGGATGTCTTCTGGCACATTAGCGATGTCGCCGAGGATGCAGTCTACACAGCCATAAGCAAGATCAGGATATTTTGCGATAGCAGCGTTCAAATTATTAACATACGCTTGATGATGCTTATCATGATGCAATTTCATTGTTTCTGCGTCGATAACAGGCTCAAGATAATCATAAGCATACGGTAATGGTGCGAGTTCGAAAGGTTTCATAACAGTCCTCCTTAAATTTAGGGCATGGAACGATATGTATCAGTACGTATCGTTCTAGTGAAAGCGTTTCGATGCACCTGCATCTTTATTTTATTTAATTAATATGAATTATCATTCTTTATTTATTGTACATTGTATATAGAAAATCGTCAATATGCCTATAAGACCGATAATGCATAGATCAAATACATCCGTATGATTCCCTTATGGGCCATATACTACAAAAAACCATTAAAAGCACTAACCATAAGCCGCTCACAAATACTATTTATAGGATATCAATATATTCGCTGTTCAATGCCTTATTCATACTTCGTACAGCACAGAACTTGCCACACATGCTGCAAGTTTCACTATGACCTTCCTCTGGAGCACGGCTTTCACGAATACTGCGAGCTCGTTCAGGATCGAGAGCACAAGCATATTGCGCCTCCCAATCAAGGACGCGTCTCGCATCAGCCATCGCATCATCTCTATCTCGAGCACCAGGGATGCCTCGCGCTATATCTGCCGCATGAGCTGCAATTTTGAACGCCATGATGCCCTCTTTTACATCATCCGTATTAGGCAACGCCAAATGTTCCGCTGGAGTCACATAGCAAAGGAATGACGCACCATGCATACCCGCTACAGCGCCACCAATAGCAGCCGTAATATGGTCATAGCCTGGAGCAATATCTGTTACCAACGGCCCTAGTACATAGAACGGAGCTCCGCCACATAAGGTTTCCTCAATTTCCATATTAGCTTGAATTTGATTGAGCGGCACATGGCCAGGCCCTTCGATAATGACTTGAACGCCTTTTTCATGAGCTCGTTTTGTAAGTTCTCCCAATCGCACCAATTCTTCAATTTGACATAGGTCCGTAGCATCGGCCAAACACCCTGGACGGCATGCATCACCCAAAGAGATTGTCACATCGTATTCTCGGCAAATATCCAAGATATCATCAAAGTATTCGTAGAATGGATTTTCCTTGCCGGTCATACTCATCCACGCAAAGATGAGACTACCACCACGGCTTACAATATTCAATCTACGTTTATGCTTTCTAATTTGTTCAATCGTTTGACGGGTAATACCACAGTGCAAGGTCACAAAGTCTACCCCATCTTCCGCGTGCAATCGGATGGTGTCTAAAAAGTCCTGTACTGTCAGCTCTGCTAAGTCTCTTTTATGGTGAATCACACTGTCATATACAGGGACCGTGCCAATCATGGCCTTACACTCGCCAGTCAACTTGCGTCTAAAAATACGAGTGTCCCCGTGAGTAGATAAATCCATAATCGATTCGGCCCCTAGTTGGATGGCCCAATTCACCTTTTCTAATTCGCTATCATAGTCCGTCACATCCCGCGAAGTGCCTAGATTTACATTGATTTTAGTGCGCAACGCCTTTCCTATCCCCTCCGGATCAATGCACGTATGATTCTTGTTGCAAGGAATCACTACTTGCCCAAGAGACACGAGTTCTCGTATGCGTTCCACAGGAACCTGTTCCTTTTCCGCTACGATTTTCATCGCATCCGTTACAAAGCCTTTCTTAGCAGCTTCCAATTGAGTGTAAAACATATTACATATCCTCCTATTGAATAAAACCATGTAGCTTTGTATACAAGAAAAAGGGTATCGAAAATTGATCGATACCCTTTTATGGTCTTTGCGTGCTTCCTACGCGGGCATGATCCCGATCAGGTCAAAGGTCAGGTGCTAACAGCCCTTTCTCAGCCTATTATATAGACTCCCTTGCATACTCTGCTATGTAATTATCTTCAGCATATCACTATTAAAAAAATAGTTCAATATAGTCTTTGCTAATCATTCAATATTGCATGTAGTATACAGCTTTAGTCAATGATACACTGACACATTTTCATCGTTGTTAATGCTGCTTGATGGGATTCTTCCGTAACGCCTGCACAGCAGCTAGAGTCTACATAAACAGGGATTTCTGGCAAGCCTGCTTTCAGTATAATAGCATTAGAAACAACGCAAATATCAGTACATAAACCAACGAGCGTGATAGACTCAATAGGATTTACCGAGTTCATGCCTTCCAAACGGGATAATAATTCAAGGGATCCAAAGTTTGGCTTATCGATAAAGGATACAGGGCTCATGACAGGACGCCCTTCTGCAGCTTCGATTAAGCTCGGCACAATATACCATCCCTCTGTATTCTTCACGCAATGTGTAACAGGCAAAAACTTGCCCTCTTGGCTTTCAAGATAATTAGTATCATGCGTATCGCGTAAAGATAATAGACCCGTCAAAGTTCTCAATTTTTTGCGCACATTATCTAATCATCTGTGCTTGAGCTGAACCAAGAGCGCCATCTACGAAATCTTTTGCATATCAATAACAACTAGAACCTTTTGCATAGTTCCTCCTGTATATAGTCTACAAAGAATACATTAATTATTCACTATACTACTAGTTATACTATTTCATTGCTATAATATCAACACTAGATAGTTACTCTTTTCCTCAGCTAACGCATGACGTACGCGGTGTGGCTCATTATGAGCTAGCTTTCCTGCTGCAGCCGCTGCCACGGCACCTACAAGATCATCGAGGAATGTATTACAGTGACCGCCCTCTTCACTATCTAGCTTTTTGATAATACCAGGCTTTACCTTATCTAAATAGCCATAGTTCGTAAAGCCAATAGAACCATACAGATTAACGATGGAAAAGGCCAAAATTTCATCGATGCCATAGAGGCTTTCATCGTTAGCCACGATGCGTTGCAAAGGCTGAGATAATTTATTTTGTTCCGTTAACTTGTCGAGCTCAATGCCCGTAATTATCGCATTGTGTACCTCTCGTTTTGAAAGCACGGATGCCACATGTTCACGGCACTCTTCAATCTTTAAATTCGGCATATACGGTTTTTGAACGTATAAAACGAGCTCTGCAATATCCTCTAGCGTAACACCACGCTCCTCCAGTAGATCATAAGTATATTGCTCTAAATCTTTTGTAGATTCCATAAGTGCTCCTTTATTTTTTCTTAGGCTTATCACCTGATAGCATAACAATACTAACTGGAATAGTTATCACCAATTCTTCCTCTGTATCGACATGCTTTGTATTCCAAGCCGCCTCTTTAGCAGCCTCTTCAAAGATGGGGTAAGCCTCTCGATCTAATTTCCAATTATTAGGCCCTGCTTCAACAGCCACAATATTCCCCTTATCATCAGTCTTAATCTCTACTGGAACAATCAAGGTGCCGTCAGCACTCGTTTTGAAAGCCTCACTAGGAATGATGACATTATAAGAGATTTGTTGCTGTAATTCATAGGTACGCTTATCTGTAGGCTTTAAATCAGCCGCTAAAGAACTAACAGTTCCCATCATAGACGCCAATAAGGCTAGTAACACAACACGTTTTAACATAGTTTCCTCTCGACTAAATACTCTCACGCTACACGCAGTATACGTTGATTATACCACGAAAATCCCCACCGATGCATAATCAGTAGGGATTTTATTTATAGTTAGATTTTCTTAACCATTTCGGATTTCAATGCCATCGCACCGAAACCATCGATTTTGCAATCGATATCATGGCCATCGCTTGCACCAGTGATGAGGCGAATATTTTTTACGCGCGTACCTTGTTTCAATACGCCCGCACCTTTTACTTTGAGGTCTTTTACAACAACAACTGTATCGCCATCAGCTAGCTCGTTGCCGTTAGCATCGCGAATGATACCTGCTTCAGCTGCAGCTTGCGCGTCAGCCGCTGTCCATTCATTGCCACACATAGGGCAGATAAACATATGACCGTCTTCGTATGTGTACTCATCGCCGCACTTAGGGCAGTTAGGTAAATTTGCCATTTAGATCTCCTTTTCTCACTACATAATGAAAGTATTATACCATATAATACCTATGACTATCCTTATAATTGTGTAAAAGTTGTACGAAATTAATTCGTATTTTTCAATATTCAAAATCCGCTATATACTAATAACGAAAGAGCCATTAACGTGAGTTAGGTTCATCTCCGTCTTTTCGAGGGAGGTGACATTATGACTGTATACGAAGCATTATCATTAATGATTTTATTCGCTACCCTCGTAGTGTTAATTCTTAAGAAATAATCAGTAAATTGATTATAAAATAAGATAAACCTAACGTTTAAGACTAAGTACTGCAATACTTAGACACGTTAGGTTTATCAAATTTCCCAATTCTTTGATGAGCCTAACGCCTAGAACACGTTAACTGGCTCTTTTGTACTTATAGTATAGTCTGAATTCTAGAGACTGTCAATTTACATCGTCCTTAGAGGATATTATAAAATGAAAAGGAATATAAATAACAAGATCTTCTTTAACATCAATATACCCTATATTCCAAACTGTATCTTTTGCAGACTGTACTAATTTTGAATATATCTCATCATTAGATATATTCTCATTTGAATCTAACTCAACAGAAGTAATACGTCCTTGAGAATCCGTTCTTATCATTAATGCAAAACTATAATCTTTATCATTCTTCGTTCTAAGGACTTCAGCCGGAACCTTTAACTGAGACTGTATCTGCTCATTAAGAGAGCGTTGTATATCAAACGTATCCCTCTGATAATCAGCAAAAGCATTAATAGGACTCAAAACAACTAGCAATAAAAATAAATATAAAACTCTAACCATAAAACTTCACCAATCATAACACACAACATAAAATTATTATTGAGTTTTATATTAACAAAACAAATAAAATAAGTCCATTCAGTCTAAGTTCCAATTAATTTACAATGATGTCATATTTACTTATCTAGTTCAAATTGACTATATATGATAATCCCTCTATTAATTAATAGATAGATAGTCGACGAGTGGTTCCGTCAGGCTCATCCCAAAACATTATAAAACATGTAGAAATGGCCTTTCGTTTTCAGCTACCAGTTGGTAACGAAGGGCTATTTGTCGTTATTACGACAAATCAGCACTATCAATGCTCCAAAGGAAATAACTACAAAAGGGAGACTCATAACGGAGTCTCCCTTTATTCATCTATACCAAATCAACTAAACATCTACAATCCTTGCAGAAGTTGTAAATAATCTTGCCGTTGACTAAATATATTATATCTTCCATAACTATTCCGCCTCAGATAACAACGCTTCTATGCTGATAAAAGTATCCTCAATAGGACCCATTCTACCTTTTCGTTCGTCTTCCTCAGCCAATGCAATAGCCTCTAATAATTCTATCTGTGCTTTCAATTTATTATAGGTTTCATATCCCATAAAAGCACCTCCTCATATACAAATTATATCATAATTTGTATATGAATTATGAAGCAGTAATCCTATCCTAATCGTTTACGCAAGATAGCGTAGAGAATCATACTAACAATAACGCTCATAACGGCTTGAATGGTATTGGTCACAATACTAGCAATGGCTACACCTGGATCGAATACAAAGTATTCCGCAATAAAGTAGCCCGCTACGATGATAATGCCACCTACAATGGTTGCCACCAAGGCAGAGGTAGTTGTCTTATTGTTATAGACAGTACCGACAAGATAGCCTTCAATGCCTTTCACCACGAGAGTGATTGGTACAAAGACTGCGTAGCCGAGGAATAGATCAGCTAGCGCCGGGCCGATAGCACCAATATAGGCGCCATATTTTCGACCTAATAATAGAGCTGACGTCATAATAACGACATCTCCTACATTGAAATAGCCGCGAATGCCAGGTACTGGGATTTTCGTGTACATGGTAAACAATGTTGCGAGGGCAATCAATACGGCTGTGAGTACTAACGCGGACGTAGTACTGCGGTTTTGAACGTGTTGCATAGCGTCCTCCTTATAAAAATAGACATGTGACTATATCCATCACATGCCTATACTATATACCTTTATAGTAACACCTGCAAATACATAGAATTAACTATAAAAAATACTATTAACAGTACTCTTCAAAACGTTCCTCTACATTGTAGAGAACCTCGCAATCACAGCCGCCACCTTCGTTGATAATCCAGTCTAGTACGCTTTCAACATCTACCTTTTGTTTTTCTAAAAACTCTCTTGTGAAAGTTAGACTATGATTGCAACCGTCATTTGCTTCTAATTTCTCGTCTACATAATCAAAGAGATTCCAAAATAATTCTTCGTCCATAGGTAAACTATCTTGAAAATTCTGTTTTTCTTTAGCTTTATAGCCTTTCAATAATTCCTTTTTACGTGCTTTATCCATTATGATTATTCCCTTTTATGTCTTATAAGTTATAGCTCATGACTTATATCTCAAGCCTTATTTCTCATATAATTCTGGTCGTTCTAATACAGTGCCATACTTCAACTTTGATAATTTAATTAATTGAGGATACAACTGCTTAACCTCTTTACAAGATTTTAACGTAAGATGTTCTAAATTATTGAGTTCTAAAATGGGAGAGTAGTCTTTATCTATCACCTTTGCCGTTAAAAAGCTAAAAAATCGCAGCTGTTTCATATGACGTAGAAATCCCAATGATTGAACCTTAAGAATTTTAGGAGCTGCGAAATCACCTTCTAAGGCGAGACTTTCAAGATGTTGTAGATTAGCTAATGGCGCATAATCATCAATTTTGTTGAAAGTTTTCAATCGACAGCGCTACTAAATTTACTAATCTTGAAATAGGCTCTAAGCTCGATACACTTCTTCCGGACCCAATATGTAGATATTCTAGTTCTTGTAAATTCTCAAGTTTTGAAATATCTGGATAAACGCCCCATTTTATATGTAATTTTTTGAGTCTACGCTGGAGCGCACACCGCATCAAATAACTCCTGTGGCATTCTTGTACAAAACATGAGCTCTGTAAAGATATCTGGATGTTCAACTAAAAAAGTACACCACTCCTGTAAAATGCGTTTTTCTTATCTTTAGCAGAATAGTCTTCATCTAGCTGTGTACAATTAATCATCAGCTTGTCTTCACCATCATATTCAGAAACCTCAACTACAGATTTTAGTCGTTTCTCATCCTTATGATAGTAGTCAAAGCCATATTTAATTTGCTTTTCTGTTAACACTGCCATTTACAATTCCTCATCTTTGTCAGTCCTATAATTAGTTTATCTATAACCAGAGCCATGTCCAACAGATTATAACGGGCCTAGCAAATCGATACAAGCACATGCCCCTTCGCTTCTAGCACTTTTTTATAGAACACCTTCATCTGCTCGAAATCGTGGAGAATCTCATCTTTGATTTCTCCTCCTCTTCTTCGTCGTAGTCCCAAATATTTGGGTATAGTTCGGCTTCTTTACAAGCAGTCATATCAAAAGATTCGAGTGCACTTTCAATATCAAATTGATCTAGAGCTGCCACGATATTAGCTAAATGATTGTGTTCTGTATATGCTACATAGTCTGATATATCCTCAACAGCCATTACACCTAGTACCGCTTGGCTAAGAGGATTTTTATCGTCTTTATGGTCAGTGCCCACACCAGTTAGCACAAAATGGAGTACATCCCACATCTTGTCGATATCGAGCAATAACTCATCGTCGTCATTCCACTCTTCAACGCTTTCAAGAATTTCCTCTTCCTCTGAGCCCATGGCTTTAAGCTCTTTTAAATTTACATCGCTTAAACAGCTATAATTAGCAATCAATCCCATAGTCTAAACCCTCCGTAGATAACTAGTAATCTAGAATCTCCCTAGATATTTAATAATCTATGATTTCTATAAACATTTAATAGAGTATAACCTCCATAGATTATTAGTGGTCAATCTCTGTCAGTAGTTCTAGCAATTTTCCCTCTTCTTCATTAGCTTCATCCAATAATGGCTTACCAAGTAAAAGCACTTGCAGTGAGTAGTAATAGAAGCTAAAGAACAGGTCATCCGGAAATACCTCTTCTTCCTCATATCTGAGAATATCTTCGTCTTCATCGTACTCTTCAGACCAAAGATATTCTTCGTTGAGCATATCCGCAAAACTCGGTAGTGGATCTGCATGCTCTAGCATAAGACCATCTCTGATACACTCAGCAATAATTATGAATAACTCAGCTAATTCTTTTACTAAATATCTTGCGACCTCATTATGTCCTTGTTCTTCAACGGCTTTTTTAAAAATACGTAATAGAAAAGCCAACGCAAAGGGCGTAGCATGCCATAAAGTCGATTGATGTTCAATATTTTGGGCCAGCTCTTCACCTGCCGCATCGATGGCATCAACGTCCTTCATATCCCACAACACCTCAAAATGAGCAGGAAAATCTGTGGCACGGCCGTAAGTTGTGGTCAAACGATGCCAGGGTATATCACTGACTTTCACAGTTTCTATATATTGTTTCGTCACAGTATCCATTAAATTTACACCTTTATAGTAACGCATCTCCCGAAGATTATTTCTGAATAACCTCTTTTACCAGTTCATAGGTGTCTATGAGACGCAGTTTTCCTAGCCTAGGATTATCTGTAATCTCCTCATAGATATCCTCTAGCGTGCCCGCTGGTGCTAGTTTCCACAATTTACACGGATATAGCTCAACAGCTCCAATGATTTCTAAATGGTCTAGCAATAGGCCTAGGTCTTTATGATTAAACCAACAGTCGGTATCGATACCGAAATTTGTATTGTCTTTCCGGCAGGCGATTTTACTATTTAAAAACTGCTCCATTGTAGGTTTTTCTTTTTGTAAAAGCCGCGTACAGGCCAAATGGTACTCGATTTTCCGCGGTGATTGATCCACGTCAGATACAAAAATAGCTCCATACTCGTTTTCAAACTTAACAAGCTAATACGTCGCCCACCTTAACATGAGGTTCTCGCTTTGTTTTAGATTTACGAACCTTTAGAGGCTTTGGATTTTCACTTTGTAGTTGTACGGCTAATGTATCTAACACCTTTTGACGTTGTTTGAGCGCCTTACTATCTATGTCCAGCCAAAACTCATGAGCGCCCTTCGCGATTATGTCTAATGCTTTCTCTTTGATATCCTGCGGCAGATGGCCTATCTTCCATAGCGAATAGGCTACGGCAGTCCAATAAATTTCTGTATAGAATTCGTCAGTACAAAAATTCTGCTCTTCAGCCAAAATTTCTGAAACTATCGTATCAATACTAGTGCCATCTCTATAGCGCTCAACAATCAAATTATAAATATCATGGCCATCATCACTATCTATAATTTTTACTCCATCAATAGCCATATAATTCTCCTTTTAAGCAATACGTCTAGAAAAACAGATTATGTGATTCTGTAACAGTTCCATCATCCTCATGGAAATAACAAATATATAAAGGAGCTCGATGTGCAGCGTCATAGAATTTTTGTAATTCAGCAGCCACATTTACTTTCAAAGGCATTCCTAGTGCCTGAACAACGGTTTCCCATACATCCATTTCTGTATAAGAAGCGATTTCATCATGACGCTCATTGGCATAGGCTTCAAGAGTAGATATGTCCGTATATTGGCTGGCGTCACAATAATCATGCCAGCAAATACTATACACCAACAAATGGATTAAATCATCTACACTTTCAGCTATACGGCCACATTCTCCTTCGCTACTCATATACCCGATAGAGCCATCCTCTAATTGATGATATTCACCACCAGCACCATCACGAGCAAAGGCTTTGCCGGGTAAAGAAGAATGTGCATCGCCCTTCAGCAGTATCTCGTTCTTCCAACCCGTCTAATAGGCAGAAATCAAATAGCATATCAAACTCTGCTGCCAAGTTAGAATCTTCACACGCAATAGTTTTAAATAATCCATATTCTTCCCTCTTATTGATTCTCTCATCTCTCTATTTCATCTATTATTTTCTCGTAATTCTAATAATGCAGAAACTTCATCTATGTCGAGATTAAACATATTACTTTCAAGATCAATTGGCTCGAAATAGTAACCAACTGTATCTGCACCAAATTCATCTTCTAATTTGGCCCATTCTGCCCCTGAAAGCACGGTAAAGCCGAGCGTATCGTTTCCAAGGCTTTCAGCAAACCAACGCACCTCATAATCAGGCTTAACAAAGTCATTGAAATATTTGATGGTCACATCTCGATCTTGTTCATCGCCATAAGGAATTTGTAGCTCTTTGTTGCCATTTTTCAATACAATATCGTCACCATAGGGCTTGCCATTACTAACGGTTTGAATATCGATAGGCTCATCCATCATATCATTGAAATAACGCACCACATCTTCGTCAACTCGCGCCAGTCAACCCAGATAATAGCCTCAGAATCAAATAAATCACACTCATATCATTGGCAAAAGCTTCTTAATTCTTCCTCATTTTCCACGGCTCGGCAGCAGCAAGGCGACAGCCCCCACCGCCCATCACTTATTTTTAGGTAGTCTACAACACCCGCGTCACCACTTTAATACAACTCTATAAGGTTTCATATATCACATCTTGTTGAGCCGTAAAATTTTCATCAAAAGGAACCAAAACATATAGATGTCCTGCTGGGGATTCTCCCACATCATAGCCTAGTGCAAATGCATCGTAACAACCTGATTTATCTAGCATTATATCCGTTAGTGTTAGCACAACAGACTCATCTGGAGGCATCTCCTTTTGGATGATTTTCTGTGCCACTCGGTCTAATTCATCTAATTGAACATATAACTTTGGCCAAAATGTTAGTGAAAGCATCTCGTCCTCTGTATAACCAGAGCAGCTAATATTGAGGCTATTGAAGGCTTGTTCTACATTTTCTACTTGAGTCTTTATTGTATCCTCTACAAGATTTTTTACTTGAGTCTCTATTGTATGATTTTCGTGATTTGCGACTCCATCGGCCACTAATTGACGGGCTACAAAGTAAACCCCATGCGGTTCTACAGTCCAGCTTTCAACGTTCCATAATGTCATTAGTTCAGATTTTATCATTATGATACCCCACTAGTTCGCCACACTCCACTAGTTCATTATCCTGCAATATCCGCACTAACAGGGTTCCCATCCGCATCAATATTGGCTATGATACAGTGTCCCCAGAAAATATCGTCATCGTCATAATAGACCTCTATGGTGCCATCGTTGCGAAACGCCAATTCGCCCATAGTAATACGCTTGGCAAATATTTCTGCCGTAATCGGATCTTGGTCGTCGTTGTCTAGCCAATCATTAGCAAGATCTAGCAATGTTTCACTAATATATGCACTAATTCGTTGTTCAAATTCTTTGAAATTATCGATTTTATTGAAAGCCTCCAATGCAACGGTGCAGCTTTCATCAGAACCCCTCGTCTACATCAAGGGTGAATGCATAATCATCAATTCTAGCTATGTAATATTGATACTCTCGATTTAACAGGAATTCACCCCTGTCAGTATGAAGGTATTTAGGGGTTTTCAAATACGCCGACAACGCCTCTAATTCGCTATGTTTAGCGTGCTCCTCTAACACCTCGAGCACATAATAGCGATTATTCCAAGCCGGGACGCATATAGCCCAAGTCCTCTAATGGTTTTGCTTTCTTAACTAACAGTTTATAGACACCGTGTGGCTCAAAAGAATAACCCCATCGATCATCAAGGCCCTCAATAATCCACGTCAAAATGCCTCACGGTCAGTACGCCAGTTCGAGTATCTAGGATAGCATCGGTAGACACTAATGGTCTATGGTACTTCTCTAAATAAGGACTCAGCCCCATTTGCATCGCTGCGCGGCAATGCATAGATTTCAAACACTTCCGGCTCAAACTCGGCTTCATATTCTGGTAGACGTTAACCATATACCTCTCTCCTATTCATCACATTTATACAGTGCAAACTGTTTACAGTTAAGAATTACGACCTTTTATAGATACGGCCACATTATAATCATGCCACTACATTATAATTTTCGTTACATCACAAACGTTCAGCTACATCGATTCTATGTAATAGCTCTTTCGCTAGTTCTTGGGCTCTTTTAAATTCCTCATTTGAAAGTACCATGAGCACCAAACTATCTGTACCGATGTCCATGCCTACTAACTTATGGTTTTTCCACGTGGAATTAAAATGTGCGCACCAGTCCCCAATACATTGACTGTCATCGAATGCGCAGCTGTATCAATAGATACATCGTCAGTTAAATTTTCATCAGTAGATAGCTTTTTATTATGGATTAACTTCTGCACATATTATAAAGAAAATCCTCTAATTCGATTTTCAAAGATAACTCTACAGCACGACCAGTAGATAGCAACTTCTCATAGAGATTCCACCAGCTATCTTCTAGTTCTTCCATGGAATGTAACTTTGCCTTGGTCATGAATGATTTGGCTTGTTTAGCATCGCCTAGCAACAACGTTGCTAACTCTGTAAATGTAGATCGCATCTGCTTTATGTCTAGATACGCTACTTCTACATACAAACTACAATCATGTACTCTGCGTTTTTCACAAAGCGCATCATCTTCTACTGCGTCAGGATAACTGACATCAGCCATACGATAGGTCTTTTACTATCGATGTCTAAGAATAAATCTACAGTATCCTGCGTTTTCCCTACACGTGCCTTCATGGCTGTACATCCATCGATGGCATGAGGTGGGTATAATTCAACATACATGAAATATCCATCATGCATAGCCTTTGAATGTATTATCTATTCCTACTATATTAAAACCATTTCGATTGTAATCAGGGCACTTCATATGCCATTCTTCGTAATCATCAAAGAGTTTTTCTTGGAATCCAATTGTAAAAGCTCATATACACTCTCCACTATACACTGCAACTTATATGTAATACATATCTTAATAAATGTCTTAATATGTATCTTAATTATAGCATTATTAAGGAATACTTATAATAAAAGCACCGTACTTTTACATTTAAAAGAAATACATATTATAAAGACACTGTACTTTCATATTTAATAGAAATCATAACCACCCGTAGAACGGGTGGTTGTTTGCTCTGACCTATAAGGGTCTTTCTCTAGTGGTGCCCTCTAAAGAGGGCATTGAATGATCTGACAACCACTCTATTACCACTGGCTGCCCCCTACTCGGGGGCTTTTATTTTGCCTATTTTACTGGCTCACCCGTAAACGGGTCGGTGTATTCTTTAAAGTTTAATGTATCTTGCGCTATATCCTCTTGTAGTTGATTGCGAATATACTCTTTTATCGCTCCTTCATATCGTCCTACCGTATCCACATAATATCCTCTACACCAGAAATGTCTATTTCCATACTTATATTTTAAATTTGCGTGTTTATCGAATATCATGAGGCTACTTTTACTTTTTAAATATCCCATAAAACTCGATACACTTAAATGTGGTGGTATCGTTACTAGCATATGAATATGATCCGGACAGCATTCCGCTTCTATTATCTCTACATTTTTTCTCTTACATAAATCTCGTAAGATTTTACCTACATCAGCTTTTATCCGACCATAAATTATTTGTCTTCTATACTTTGGAGCAAAAACAATATGATATTTACATCTCCATTTACTATGTGATAAGCTTTTTACGTCATTCATTGACATTGAACCTCCTATGTTGAAATGTTGTGGTTGCCAGACCAACTTCATTCTATCACTAGGAGGTTCTTTCCTTTTCTCTAAGAATTTTTTACCGACCCCCAGTTTAACTGGGGGTTTAGTCATGCCTATTCGGCGTACAATAAAGAAAATGCCTAACCAAAACAGTTAGGCATTTTATAATATATATACAAAATAAAGCAAATACATAACGTAAATACTTATAGCATTAATATGTAAAATCAATATTTGTATTATAAAATATACAAGATTTAAAACATACGAAAACTCAACACGTAAATATATGCAAACAGCAGACTCAACAAAGTATAAACGATGGTATGTACCCCCAGCACGTTAACCATTAAAATACAAAATTACATCAGCAAAGGGCACGCTTACATAGCAGATGGTTTTATAATTTATGAATGTGTCATTCACCACTCCAAAGTAAATGGTCAAAAAGCCAAGATTTAGATCTTGATTCCTGAAAGTATTTCATTCATCTCTTCTGGTATTTCAATATCAATACCACCACTTAAAATAAATCCTCGGAGCAATTCATCTGCTTTTATAAATACTTTAGGTAATATAACTGTTTTACCTTCGATAGCTTCAAAATATTTTGTTGCTAGTTCTTTATCAATTGTTTTTTTCAGATCCTCATAAAGGCCAAATTCATTAAGATTATTCTCATTTAAGTTCAAGTCCATTAAATTTAATAATAGTGTTTTATCTAGTCCAAAGCACATACAAAGGTCATTTATCTGTTGCTGTTTTAGATTAAATCCATACTCATTAATATAGTCTCTTAATGTTCTACCTGGTACAATTTCAACATCACCGCGTTCAATATCGTGCAAGAAAATACTAGCATACTTCTGTTCCTCTTGTGACAATGTAGCAAATGTCCTATGTAATTCATTCATAGCACGCTCTATCTCTTCAGAACTTGCTCCTTCAGTTCTTAATAACTTAATATATTTATCAAATCTAGAGTTCATATAGTCTGAGTCAATAAGTCCAGTGTCAATCTCTGTAATATATCCGACTAGATCGTAAGGTACATTATCATCTACGAGACCGTCACCTTTATCTATCAACTCTTTATACCGAAGAACTAAAATCAGGTAAGTCTTTTCGTCTAATAGAACTTGAACTGTTTCATCAGTTTCTTTATCTACGTATGTTAATGTATCCCATTTAAACCCTTGAATTTTAGCCGCCTCTAAATAGCCATTAAGCTCATTAAAATCTTTGGCAAATTTTTTACGAGCTTCTATATCTGCTGGTAGTTTTTCAAAATTTACGATACCTGCACTTACAAATACATCAAATATTGATTCAAAAAGTCTGTTCACTCGTTTTAAGTTCTCTACAAGATGACAAACAAATAATCCAAATTCTTTGTCACCCGAATATAGCTTAACTGCAGCATTAATTGCCTGTTCCATCGTATGAGGTCTACGATAATATCGAATTGTACCAAATGGTTTTTCTGGACCAAAAAGTCTATTAGTTCTTGAAAATGCTTGAATAATATTTTCATAACGTAAGGTTTTATCCATATATAGAGTATTAACCCACTTAGAGTCAAACCCCGTAAGCATTTGATCAACTACAATAAGTAGGTCAATTTGTTTATCAGGCTCATTCTCAATTCGTTTAAAAGGTGCTTTATGCGCTAATCGAGCTGCTATTTCCTTTTTCATTTTATAGAAGGTAGGAATTGTAAATGTTTGACCATACCTTGAATTATAATCATTAATAACTTCTTCTAAACCATCTTCTTTGAACTGACTATCCCCATTATTATCAATATTTGGATCAAATAAAGCTGTAACTTTTAAGCTTGGCATCATTTCTTTAAATAAACGATAGTAAACTATGGCTTCAGATATACTATTCGTAGCAAATATAGCATGAAATTTACTATTACGACTTAAAGTCAGCCAATTTTCCTCAATATCCTTAACAACAGTTTTAATATGTTCCTCAGTTGTATATTGAGAGTTAGGAATATAGTCCTCAATGCCTTTTATATATTTACCGCTCTTATTATAAGAGCCAACCATTCCTACTTTACTTCCATATATTTGTAATATAACTTTACTTTTTCTAGGATCAGAAACCGCTTCCTTCTCTGTTTTTGCTCTTGCCTTATCTAATGCAACACACTTTCGTAAATCCCTATCTTTGAAAGTTAGTACCTTATAAGGGTCAAATCCTAAAACATTTTTATCACGGATGCCATCTGCAATACTATATCTATGTAGTTCATCTCCGAATACTGTAGCTGTAGTATTCTTCATTTTCTGGTTCTCTTCATGAATAGGTGTACCAGTAAACCCAAAGAACATGGCTGTTTGGAAGGTATCCTTAATCGTAATTAACATATCCCCAAAGGTTGATCGATGTGCTTCATCAATAATAAATACTATGCGTTTATTATTAATCATTTCAATATCATGAGCACTTAAACTTGCATCTTCAGATTTGATATTACTCATCTTCTGAATCGAAGTAACAATTAATGTATCAGAAGGATTAGTACTTTTTAACTTAGTAATAAGCACATTGGTATTTTCTGTAGCTTGGACAGACTCGCGCTCATCCGCAAATCCCCTATATTCTTTGAGGGACTGTGTTCCTAACTCAATTCTATCCACCAGAAAAACAACTTTATCTGCATCTTTTGAACTTGCAATCAGTTGAGCGGCTTTAAAGCTCGTCATCGTTTTACCAGATCCTGTGGTATGCCATATATAACCACCAAGTTGATTATTTCCTTCCCATTTTGCCTTTGCAACCTTATCAGAAATCGCACTTGCTGCATAATATTGATAACTTCTCATTACTTTTAGCACGCCATCTGAAGTATCTGCTACAGTATAAAAGCCTATTAGCTGATGTGCCATTGGAATTGAAAGAAGTGTTGATGCTACTTGACGCCATTCATTAATAGGCTCATTATTGAAATCTGCCCAATGAAAATAAAAATCAGGATTAAATTTACCTTCCGGTCCAGGATTAGCAAAATATACAGTTTCATTGGGTTCCATAGCAACAAAATATTTGAACTAAAGAGAAAATACCAGTAAACGCGCCTTCACGTGAATATTTTTCAATTTGATGATACGCATGACTGACAGGAATACCACTCTTTTTTAATTCAATATGAATAACTGGCATACCATTGATCAGAAGCAACAAATCACCACGACGATTATTTAATATATCAGAGCCCGTCCGGAACTTAGGTTGTTGAACAATTTGATATCTACTTTGTCCCGCTGCAATTTCTCTTCGATCATATATCTTCAAACTTACTTCTTTTCCAAAATGTACTTTATCATCTGGATTTTCCCTTATGATGGTTACGCTTTTACCATTAATAAAGCCATTAAGTTTAACTGGAGTCTTTAGTATTACAATCTGATCTAAAATTTGTTGCATCTCACCATTTGTAAGAGGATAATCATTAAGTCTATCAATATCTCGGTTGTTCTCAAAAAGAATATCCGCCCAATTTTGTATTAAATCTTCTTCTGAATAGTTTTTTAAAACATTCTTTTCCCAACCTTTTTCAGACAGCATCTTAATCAGCGCTTCTTCAAAATCAGCCTCTTTATTAAAAATCACCAGATTCCCCTCCTTACATATATATATATACTTAAACAAACATTTTCTGTAAAAGACCCTTTTTGACATTTTTAAGCATTTCTAACTTACGCTGATGAAGGGTAATAATAGAATTAACATTATTAAGTAGCATACTAATTTTAGTTTGTTCTTCAATAGATGGAATATCTATAATTAAATCTTTAATATCATTTGAATTAATTGATTCAAACGTAGATCCGGAGCTAAGGGACACCCAATACCGATTGTTTTGTAATTTTTGTAAAAACTGATATATATAATCATTACCTTTAATCCCAGCAACACCACGACCAAGTACAACCTTATAGTCGGTTTTAGCCACATCCCCTACTGGTGCGCGAACTGTTAATACTATTCCATCTTTGTCAATGGTTTTTGTAATCTCTTTAGTCCATAATCTAGGTACTACTTTTCCATCTTTTAAATCAGCATTTCCTTGAACTAAAATATTATCATTAGGATTATCTGTATAATTTTTAGAGGATGGAGATTGTCCCATTACAATCTCCGTAATATCAGATAACTTACACTGTTCCCAAGCAGCAGTAAACCCTTTAAATCTAAGCTCTGGAAATTTACTTCCATTTTGAGGGAATAATTTTTGTAATAATGCCTTCTTAGTTAACTTAAGTTTTTCAAGCTTACGCTGATGAAGGGTAATCATTTTAGCAATGTAATAAAACAAACTACCAATTTTTTCTTGTTCATCTAAAGTTTTTGGATATTCAATCATTGTATCTTTCAAGGCTGATTTAGATATCGAACTAACTTTTATGCCCTGAACTAATGGTCTAAGCTGTAGCCTATAAGAATCCGAGTTTAAAAAATTACCTAAATAGCCTTTACCAAATGGAATTAGTGGCCTACAAGGAATTGTATGTAAACCACCAAGAATAAATGGTGCATTTACATTCTGCAACTCAATTGCTTTACCAACAGTATCATCTTCAGCTGTATCCGAAAAGATGATATCCCCATCTCGGAGTAATGATTTACTAAATTTAGATAAATCAAGCTCAGAGTTAATATAAGGTATATCCTTGTTAGATCCATCCAGTATCTCATCAAATTTAACAAGAATATCACCATAATGAATATTCTTTATATTAGGATTTTTATAATTTAACGAGTCTCTAGACAAAGTATTATTTTGTAGGTATTCAAATATTTCGCCCAACTTACACTGTTCCCAAGTATCAGTATATCCAGAGAAGCGAATAGCTGGCATTTTATTATTTTTTGCCATTTTATTCACCTCCAAGAAGCTTTTTCAGTTCAGCTAAACCAAGCATATCAAATTCATTACCTTCTAGCTCATCAACCATCGAGGAAAGTTTAGCTTCTGTCTTATTCAGCTCATCATCAATTTCAATAAGATTAGTCTCATATTTTTTTAAGAGTGCATCTATTTGAGATACAAGTACCGATATAACCTGATTAGGAATCCCCTTGAGTTTATTAATGAGAGGATTAATCCACTTTTCTTTTAAAAGTTGTCTAACTTGTTCATCAGATAAACCTTCTATCGTAGATTTTGTTTTTAGATGTAGTTGTTCCGCCTGTTCTTTTATAGTTTTCTTTAAAGCTTTTTCTTCATTTATAAGATTTCTTACCTCTTTTACAACATACTCTAATGAGCCTTTCTCAAAAGAAATATCTGCTTTGATATCGGCTATACATTTTTTAACATCTGTCTTTCCATATGTTCCACTTTTATTTGGAATCATTCGATTCCACTCTATCTCTGGATGACTCTCAATAAAAGCTTTCTGTTCTTTAGCTTTAGAGAGCATAAGGTAGGCTTCAAGCATACTCGTTTCAGAAGTAGAAATTTCTTCCATCATACTTTTAAAAGCATCATTAATTTCCTTTTCCACAAACGCTGTATTATCATCATTCAATAGTTTTTGTTTATCATCTTCAGATAATAAGTCTATTAATTCGCTATATTCTGAACTAATTTGCTCTAATCTATTTTCTGCTAATCTTAAATTACTTATATCATCACACAAAAGAGACTCTTGCACCATTTCAAATGGAAGAATATGACCTTTCCAGCCTTCTTGAACCTCTTTTTCCTCTTTTTTCTTTATTGTCATATTAGGATCTACAACTTTAGTAGCATTAAATCCTTCAGTTTGAATAACCTCTATATCGCTAGAAATATCTATCCATTCATCAGCAAATAGCTGATAAACCTCATATTTATCTACAAGAGGAACATCTGATAGTCTATTAAAAATATCCTCGGTAATAATATCTTTTGTTTTAACTATATTTTGAGACTCTACCTTCTCTATCAACCAATCATATAAGAATGATTCAAAGTCTAAGAATTTTTTCTTAAAAGTTTCTTCAAATGTATTCACATCAGAAGACCCGCTAATCATTTCTTTTACATTATCAACAGCAATTTTACAATATGCAGAAGATGTATTTTTAAATAAGCTAGCCCGTAGTGTTGGAAACGCCTTCCAATATTCATTTAATTCATCAACTTCAGAAATAGGTAGCTCTCCGAACATAGACGCAAATATATCCCATATTTCAACATTGTCTGAAGAATCAATATATCTTGGGATATTTAAATTGTAATCGTTTTGCCTAATTTCATCACGAGTAACTACACGAGAGAATTTATCTACATTTTTTCTACTAATAACCGTATCTACGATTTTCTTAATGTCAGACGAGCGAAGTTTATTATTTTTCCCATCCTTAATAAATCCTTTAGAAGCATCAATAAAGAGCACATCTGTATTCTCTCGTTTTTGTTTTAAAACCATGATAATTGTAGGTATGTTAGTTCCGTAGAAAATATTTGCTGGTAAGCCAATAATTGCGTCAATCTTATTCTTTTCAATTAAATTCTGACGAATCTTACCTTCTTCATTACCACGGAATAAAACACCATGAGGAAGGACAATATTCATAATACCGTCAGGTCTAATATGATAAAGAGGTCATGAAGTAAAAATGCATAATCAGCTTTTCCTTTCTGGTGCTAGGCCATACTCCGCATAACGAGGGTCAGTTTCTTTTTCATTAGGATTCCATGGCTGAGAATATGGTGGATTCGATATAACTGCATCAACATAAAGTGGCTGATATGTTCCCGATCTATCATTTTCATCAAAATACGGCCAATCATCTTCTAAAGTATCGCCATTCCTAGTAACAATATTATCCGCTTCAATCCCACGCATAACAAGATTCATACGTGTAAGATTATAAGTATTACGTTTTAACTCTTGCGCATAATATTTTACTTTATTTTCTCCAGTTACATACTTTGATACACTTTGTCCTATATTAATCATTAGAGATCCCGAACCACTTGTTGGATCATATATTTCAATTTTATTTCTATCTTTAAGATGTTCTGCTACAATATCAGACATTAAAAGTGATACTTCATGTGGAGTATAAAACTCTCCGGCCTTCTTCCCTGCATTGGCGGCAAACTTTTCAATCAAATATTCGTAAACAAAACCAAGCACATCATAGTCTTGCTTTCCATCCATAGGAATATCTTTAATAAGATGTATCAATTCACTAATAGATTTTGAACGTGATGCATCAGTCTCACCTAATTTACTTAGTCCAGTTTGTAATGTCTCAAAGATTCCTTCAAATACACTCTTATGGCTAGAATTTATATTGCGACTAAAGGCATTTAAAGCATCAGTAACATTTTGAACACTAAAGTCTCTACCTTTATTTATCCATGTAGAAAATAAATTTTCATAAGAAATAAAATATCCTATATTTTTCTTTACGCTTGTAGCTACCTCATGATCAGACTCATTAACCTCAGGTAGATATTCATCAGTCCAACCTGTAGACTTTAAATATTTAATTTCTTTCTCTGAAAGGAACTTATAAAACATAAAACCTAAAATATAGTCCTTATATTCATTGGCTTCTATTTTGGATCGCATCTTATTAGCAGATTCCCAAATTTTTGCAGCTAATTGTTGCTTGTTCATATAATGCCTCCACACCCCAAATCATGAGTTAGCTTTTACAAAAATACTAAACATATATAACTAATAAGTATCAACATAATTATCATATGTTAACTTAGTAAATATCAATATACAAAAATAGGCATAAGGCAAAAAGCCTTATGCCTGGTTCACCTTCTATGGTGCGCCTAGAGGGAATCGAACCCCCAACCTACAGTTTAGGAAACTGACGCTCTCTCCGGTTGAGCTATAGACGCATGTATACTTTATTATATCGTTTTTAATAAAGTATACGCAAGGCGCCCTTATTGTTGTAGGTATTGGTTATTTACTTGTTTTTGTTCTTCTGGGCTGAGGTTTTGGTAGCCTTTCGCTAATGAACTTACCCAAGATCCGTAGGCAGGGTTTGGGAATACCACAAAGGTAGTACCAAAGTCTTCTTTGTGTGCATCGATGATGCCATTTCTTTCAGCTAATGTCTTACCTTTTGTGCCAATCGGGAAATCACCAGCGTTATCGCCCATGTATAGAACAACATAATATTTTTTAGCAATCATATCAAAGCGAGGTTGTTTGTCAGAGTCTTTTTCGAATAGTAGTACATGGTCTTTATCGACGGATGGGAATCCTAGTTCCTTAAAGTTTTGTACTGTTGCATCATAGTTAACAGGCGCATAGCGGTTTGAAACATAGAATATTTCAACACCTTGTTTATGTACTTCATTTAGGAATTCAGCACCAGGCATGGCTTGTGATTTCCTTGATGCACCGCTTGACGCCACCAAGGAGCATCGAATCGACCATTGCCATTAGCAATGCTTTCACCCATCAGTTTTGTATTATCTATTACTGTTTCATCTGCATCAAGAACGATAGCTAAAGGCTTTCTCTGATGAGATGGATGTATCAACAACAGCCATGTTAACAATATTCAGCGCCACATTATTCCCCTGATATGCTAAGGCTCTGTACTCAGCAGAGGTGCGCATCCATAACAGCCCCATCGTCTCAGTATCAGCTTGGTACTGCTGCTTTTGCTTGAGTGCTGCCTGCTCAGCCTGAGCAGCTGCATCATTCACTACAGCACCATTAGATACTACATTATTGGCTACCGTATTCTTAGCTACTCTAGTATTAACAGGTTGAGCCGATTGCACCTGAGTTGTAACAGCTGTAGGAATGATGCTGCTTGCTTTCACCGTCGTCGGAGAATCCGCCTGTACTACAGAACCTACGCAAGGCTACCTCCAAGACAGGCTACACCGCTACATACCATGCCAAACTACTACGTTTCATAATTGCCTCCTAACCACATTTGCTCTCTGTATAAATACAATACACAATGTAATTCTACATAGTTATACTAAAGTCCTCTATAAATATATATATTCTCCAAAACAAAAAGAACCTATACTATATACCTAAAATCCTTTTGGATTAGATATTAGCATAGGTCCTTTTAGGGGATTATTTACATAAATAGTATTGATAATACTATTTTACATCGCTGAAATCAATGTCCATCCCCAATGCTTAGCAACGCCTTCACCATAAGCTGGATCACATTGATAACAATGTTTTGCATGGCGTTCTTTGATAAAGTCAGGTACGCCATTCATAGCTGCAGCGGTGTTATCAAATAAGATTTGTTGTTTGTTCAGGGCTCATGAGGCGGAACAATTTGCCTGGTTGTGTGTAGAAATCGGAATCGTCTTCATAGAAATCGTATTGGTATGCTGCACCAGATACATCTAGACCAGGATTTTTAAATTCTGGTTGTTCAGCCCATTCACCGAAGCTATTAGGTGCGTAGCCAATTGTAGACCCATGATTTCCATCTATACGACCTTGACCATCTCGGTGGTAGAATTTACAGGGCATTTAGGCGCATTAACAGGAATTTGATGGTAGTTAGCACCAAGGCGATAGCGTTGCGCATCCGCATAGGAGAACAAACGACCTTGAAGCATTCTATCAGGAGAGAAAGATACGCCTGGAACAATAGTAGACGGTGCAAATGCAGCTTGCTCTACATCTTGGAAGTAGTTTTCAGGGTTGCGATTAAGCTCCATGACACCCACTTCGATCAATGGGAATTCATCGTGGTACCATACTTTTAGTTAAGTCGAATGATTGTATGGCATATTATTAGCTTGTTCTTCTGTCATCACTTGGATGCATAATTTCCATTTAGGGAAATCGCCGCTTTCAATAGCCTCAAAGAGATCACGTTGATGACTTTCACGGTCATTAGCCACAATCTCAGCCGCCTCAGCATTGGAGAGGTTTTCAATCGGTTGTTGGCAAACCCAATGGAATTTAACCCATACGCGCTCATCGTTTTCATTGATAAGACTGTATGTATGGCTACCGAAACCATGCATTGTGCGGTAGGATTTAGGAATACCACGGTCACTCATTACGATTGTTACTTGGTGGATCGCCTCTGGCAAGCTAGTCCAGAAATCCCAGTTTGCTGTCGCATCGCGAAGATTTGTTTTTGGATTGCGTTTAACAGCGCGGTTCAAATCAGGGAATTGCAATGGATCGCGGATAAAGAATACCGGTGTATTGTTACCTACAAGGTCCCAGTTTCCTTCTTCCGTATAAAATTTTACGGCAAAGCCACGAATGTCGCGTTCTGCATCGGCCGCACCACGCTCACCGGCAACGGTGGAGAAACGTACGAATAACGGCGTTTGCTTGCCTACTTCAGAGAAAAGTTTTGCTTTTGTATATTTAGTAATATCATTAGTGACTGTGAAAGTACCAAATGCACCGGATCCTTTAGCATGCATGCGGCGTTCAGGAATCACTTCACGCGCAAAATGACCTAATTTCTCCATCAACCAAACGTCTTGCATCAAAACAGGACCACGTTTACCTGCTGTTGTAGCAGAATTGCGATTATCTGGCACAGGAGCGCCAAAGGCTGTTGTTAGTTTTTTTTCATTACTCATATTACAGACTCCTACTTAGAAATACAATATAAGAATCTTCTATATTTACATATTAAATAATTATCCATTAGATAATTATTACTAACGGATAATTATTATTGATATATAAACCATAACATAGTTTTGTTGGAATAACAAGATTAACTTTCCATTAATCATATATACATAATCTTAATGAATATACCTATCAACAGCCTAATAAGTAACATAAAATCCTATCATACTACCTTTGCCATCTAGTATTTTAAGATACACGCCTACTTAATTAAGCATATATAAAGAAAAAACACCTTATAATCAACAAAGCGATTATAAGGTGTTTTTATTATGCCGGACGACTCCAATCAACTTGCACGTCGATTGCTTCCCACATACGTGTTAAAGCTAACTTTAGGTTGTCCAAAGATTCTAATGGTTTTACGGTCAACCGTTCATACGTATCAAGACCTGTAGCATGCTCAATAGCATGTTCATCGTTCAAGTAAGCGAGAACCTTATCTGCCCATTCTTGTTCAGGTAACTCTACGGATACTGTTTTTGCTTCTGTATCATAGGACAAGAAGCCATTGCTGTTGATGCCATAATGGATGGCTACACGAAATAAACTCATATCTATACCTCTCTTGCGGTAATTTTATAAACACTATATCCATATTGTAACATGAATAAATATATTAGCGAAAGTATTCAATATAAACTTTATAAGTCTATTGAATCGAGTTATATATCCTCGTTAATGTCGCCTACATCACCATTTTTATCTAGGCCAAAGCCCTTATCCATTTTAGTAGATTCCACATCCTCATTAGTAGACTGTGCATCTACTGCGGATTTTAGTTCTGATCGTTTTCTACGCGTTCCATTGTCTCCGTGAAAGCGCTGCCATAATGCCCCACTCATGATGACAGTCTCCCCAAATTTAGACTCTAACGAATCTAACACGCTAGCTAGCTTATCTTCTGTTTTATCCTGTGAGGATTCAAAGAGGCTATCCTGCATAGGAACCTCCTCATCAAGTCCACTTACTGTGAGGCCTAATAAACGGATAGGACCTGGAGGCTCCATAAAATTACGCTCACTTGAACCACTAAGTTTAGAAGTACTATGATTAGAACCAATATAGTTAGATTTATCTTTGGAACTACTATATTTAAAATGAGTAGATCTTACCTTTGTAGTCGCCCCCAGTGCTTCCACATCTTTCTTTGTGCCTTTAGGCTGCTTGCTCGTCTTATCTTGCATCAGTTTATTCCACAGGATCAATGCTGTTTCGAAAAATACATGCTCATGGTCGGATGGTGTATCTAACCGCTTTTGGCGGGATACGGTGGTGAAGTCATCATAGCGAACCTTAATGGACACGGTATGCCCTAATAGATTACGTTTTCGCAATCGTTTTGATAAGCGATTCGCAAAGTATCTAAACTCTAGTTCAATGGCACTACCATCCGTTAAATCTTCTTCGTAGGTTTCCTCAGCTCCGATAGATTGTATTTTGCGATCGGTTTCCACCGGTCTATCATCAATCCCGTTCGCTAGTTCCCATATGCGCCGCGCCTGGTTGCCAACGAGGGGAATTAAACTGCTTTCATCAGGCAATGCTTGAATATGACGCATCAAGTGAAAGCCCTCCTGTTTTCAGATATTTTCGGTACGAGGACCTACGCCCCAAATACGTTTAATCGGCAACGGAGCTAAAATCTCTTTTTCACGGCCATAAGGTATGACCACAAGGCCATCGGGCTTATCTAAATCGGATGCCAATTTGGCAAGGAATTTGTTCGGTGCTAAACCTGCAGAGATGATGAGTCCAGTTTCTTCAAACACACGGTCTTTAATGGCTCTGCCCAGTGCTTTTAGGTCCACTGTACATAGTAGACATACCGCTAACCTCGAGAAAGGCTTCGTCGATAGATAGAGGCTCAATGTGAGGCGTAAATTCTTTCATAATAGAAAAAATCTGATGAGATACCTCTTTGTAACGATCCATACGCGGATATACATAGACGCCATCGGGACAGAGTTTCTTAGCACGAGAGATGGGCATGGCAGAGTGAACGCCAAATTTTCGAGCCTCATAAGAACAAGTGGCAACGACGCCACGTGAAGAAAGACCACCCACAATTACGGGTGGCCTTTATATTCTGGATGATCCAATTGTTCGATGGACGCGAAAGAATGCATCCATATCAACATGCATAATCCATCGTCTCATTGTTACGCTTCTTTTTCGTGCTCAGAAATACGGCAGTATTTAATTTGTGCGCAAATACACTCATCCTTAGATTTATATAATTGAGGGATGATCTCTAAAATATCGCCAAATGTAGCTTCATTAATGGAATAACGAGTCCATAAGCCATTACGTTGAGAGTTAACTACACCTGCATCAATTAAGATTTTCATGTGGTAGCTCAACGTAGATTGAGACAAATTGAAGCTAGCTAAAATATCAGCTGCACATAATTCATTGCAAGACAACATATCGATGATGTGTAATCTTGTTTCATCGCTTAATGCCTTGAAAATCGTAGCTAAACGTTCATAAGAAACTTCAACCATATCTTTAACTCCTCAAATCCGTATCAAAAAATGTCAATCTACTTTTTGAATCTATTATATACTATTTCTTAATGTAAATCTATTTTTTTCTTTATATTTGTATCTTAATAATTTATTATGAATATCAATTTTACATAGATGGGTAATTTTTACCACATTATAAACTCATTTAAGCACGTCATATGTTGTATATAGTGAATATTTTAAATAAATTTTCATCTCATAGATTTATTTAGTTATACATAATTCTGCATATATAAAAAGTTGTATAAAATATTTTTCTATAGAATTTTCGATATATACATTTTCCGATAACCTTATAGCATACTTCGATATACCGCATTACATTAGTGACCGAAAGGATTAGATGTATTATACTTTTTTTGTAGTCTAAATCATTTCATTACAAAAGGCTCCTCTTAGAGGAGCCTTATCTGTATAATTCTATAAATCGATTGCATAGCAGTAAAATTTTAGCAATTATACTGTTACATCGACACTATCGAATATAATCATTTATATTATATCAAATTAGTATAGCTTAGAATACGTTTACCAAGTCGATAGTTTGGTTACGGTTAGGACCTACGGAAACGATACCCAAAGGTACACCTGTTACTTCTGCAATACGTTCTACATATTTGCGAGCATTTTCAGGAAGATCTTCGTATTTACGGATACCAGAGATATCTGTTTCCCAACCTGGCAATGTTTCGTACACTGCTTCGCATATTTCAAGATCTTTCAAATTAGCTGGGAAGCCTTCTACATCCTTACCATTCAATTTATAACCTACGCAGATTTTTAATTCTTTGAACGTATCAAGAATATCCAAACGAGTGATAGCGAGGTAATCAAGGCTGTTAAGACCTGCAGCGTATTTTACAACCATAAGGTCTAACCAACCACAACGACGAGGCGACCAGTTACAGTACCGAACTCATGACCAAGTTTGCGAAGGTTATCGCCAGTTTCATCAAGAAGCTCTGTAGGGAATGGGCCTGCACCAACGCGTGTTGCGTAAGCTTTTACTACGCCGAAGATATTTTTCAAGTAGTTAGGACCTACACCAGCGCCTGTGGAAGCACCACCTGCGATTGGATGAGAGGATGTTACGAATGGATATGTACCATGATCAAGGTCAAGCATAGTTGCTTGCGCGCCTTCGAACAACACCTTTTTATCCTCTTGCACTGCTTTCAAAACAGCGATGTTAGTATCTGTTACATATGGTTTCAATGCTTCAGCATATTTGATGTAGTCAGCTAAGATTTCATCGTAGTTAACAGGTTCAGCATCATAAACCTTTGTAAGCATTTTATTTTTGAATTCTACATTGTATGCTAATTTTTGTTTGAATGTATCCAAGTCATACAAATCGCAGATACGGATGCCGATGCGGTTAATCTTATCAGCATAGCAAGGACCGATACCATTTTTAGTAGTCCCGATTTTAGCATCCACCTTTAGATGCTTCCTCTGCATTATCTAAGGCGATATGATATGGCATGATAACATGCGCACGGTCGGAAATGTGAAGGGATTTAGCAGATTTGCCTTGTTTTTCAAGGCCTTCAATTTCTTGTAACAAAACTTTAGGGTCGATTACAACACCAGTACCAACGATATTTTGTTTGTTATCGTACAAGATGCCACTTGGCAACAGGCGAAGCGCAAATGCTTTGTCATCTACTACAACAGTATGACCTGCGTTATTACCACCTTGACTGCGCACTACAACGTCCGCACGTTCTGCGATCCAGTCAACAATTTTACCTTTACCCTCGTCACCCCATTGAGTGCCGATAACCATACTTGTTGCCATATCTATATCCTCCATGTGAAAGTCGAAATAATTCATTATCATTATACAACAATGTTCGGATTCTGTGAAAGTATTTATACAAATTCAATCTTGAGTTTCTTTCCAAAAGCACGCGCTATTTTCTGCAAGGTTTTCAATGAAGGATTTCCATTACCATTTTCAATCTTACTAATATCAGACTGAGTAATGCCGGTTAATTCAGACAATTGTATTTGCGTCATATGTGCTGCTAATCGCGCCTCAACTATGTTTTGAATGATTTGATACTCATCATCTAACGCATCCCACTCTTTTTTAAACTTCGGATTTTTTAATTGTTTCTCTAAATATTGATCTAACGTTTCCATATTATGTATACCTCTCAATATAATCATTCTTATATCTAACAGCTAATTCAATAGCATTCTTCGGTGTTTTCATAGATTTTTTTACAAAACCATTTGTTAAAACAATTCGTCTTCCTACAAAAAAGAAATATAATATCATAAAAAACAACAGAAATTGTATCCATCATATTCCTCCTAGTACTAGAAGAAATCTTTACTTAAATTATATGTTAAAACATATATTCAGTAAAGATATAGAGATATAGAAATTTAAAGTCTTACTATATCCAATATAAGTATCTAACCTCTTAAAGTAAAGAAATGGGAGGTGACCATTAGTCACCTCCCATATATTGACATTTTAACTAGTCAAAGTATTCTATTTTGCCCTAGATACTCTTCCATTTTCAATTTTTATCTGTTTCTTAAGTACTATTTTGGCTCTTTAAGCCATAGGCTCATTAGGTAGCCCCATAAGACCTACAGGTATCAATGTCATCAAAGCAGTTTGCACGTCATAGATATCTGCTAGATGGCCTACATATGGCGCTACAAGGCCGCCTAAGGTAATACCAAGGCCTAGTGTAATGCCTGACGCAAAGCCTGCGTTTTTAGCAAGATATTTTTGACCGAGTACGGTAATCGGTCCATATTGTGAGAATACGCCAAAGGCCATCGGTATCATAGCACCGAAGAAGCCCCAGATATTAGGCACAAATATAAACACTAAAACGGATGGCAAGAAGATAAGATTACCTAAGCGCACCGTTTTAAGGAAGCCTAATTTATCGGATAACGCCCCGCCCATATAGGTAAGAACAGCGCCCATTGCAAAGTACATAGTTAACGCCAAGCTAGAGGCACCGGCTTCGCCATTAATAACGGTAATGTATAGAATAGGAATAAAGATAGATAGTACAGAGAAGAATATAGATCGAGAAGCGATTACAAAGAATAATTTGCCAAAGCTAACCCAATCGTTAGTGCCACTATTAGTAGATTTAGCAGAGCTTTTACTTTCACCAATAGCATCGGTATCTGTAGAGCCAGTAAAGGCATACACATACAGCAACACGCCAATCAATGCAATTGCCGTGAACAACCAAAGGAATTGACCACCAAAGACGTACACACCACCAGCAAGGAGTGGACCCAGTGCAAAACCAGCGCTGCCACCAACCGCAAAGCGTCCCATGGCATTACCAAGTTCATTAGATTGCGTGCGGTTCACGAGAAGAGCCGCCTCAGGATGGAACAATGCGGCCCCAATCCCTGCAATGAGCGATAGAGCCAATATCATTTCATAGCTCGTCGCCAATGCAATGGCGCTGATAGAGACTAACGTTACGGTAAACCCTACAGGAATGAACCACGGCACGCGCCACCGATCCGCCACATAGCCCAAAATAGGCTGCGCGATGGAAGCCACTACGGTGTTACAGAAAATAATGGACGCCGATTGATAGTAATTAAGGCCAAAGTTAGCGATAAAAAACGGAATGAGCGCCGCCAAGGAACCTTGACCAAAGTCATTAATACAGTGAAAAATAGGCGGTCCGTACTTTCGTATAATACGTTTCATATACCCTCCTAATAAAATAGCTAATTTTTCCTAAGATACAGAGATGCTTACTAGGAAACTAGCTCGTAATTGTCTGTAAAACAGTGAAAATAACAGGTTGCTTTCAAAATAAAAAGGATAGATATAGCCAACACCTACTGCTTGTACCATAGGCTTGTTGGTCTATACCTACCCTAGTCTTTCATATGTTATATGGGAAGTACCCTACAATTATAGGCCAAAGCGAGCCATGATTGTATCTACATGTCTTAGCAATTTATATGGATCAAAGCATGCATCGATTTCCTCATCAGTCATGTATTTCTTAATGTTTTCATCAGCTTTTAAACCTGTTGCAAAGTCTTTGCCTTCAAGCCAGCGTTCCATAGCATGATTTTTGAACCCAACGGTATGCTTCGTCACGTACCGCACCTTTATCTACAAGGTGTGTCAAAATTGTTTGGCTAAATACAAGGCCCCCTGTAAGGTTGAGAGTTTTTAAGCATAGTTTCAGGGTATACCAACAATTTATCAATGGTGCGAATTGTTAGGTGCAACATATAATTTAATGCGATTGTCGCATCCGGCAAGATCACACGTTCCACGGAGCTGTGGAGAAATATCGCGTTCATGCCACAATGCTTGATCTTCGTAAGCAGATTGAGCGTAGCCACGAAGCAAGCGAGCCATACCGCAAATTCTTTCACATGTAATAGGATTGCGTTTATGAGGCATCGCGGAGAACCCTTTTGTTTAGGGCTGAAGTATTCTTCTGCTTCGCGTACCTCTGTACGTTGTAAGTGACGGATTTCCAATGCGATTTTGTCTAATGTACCACCTACAACAGCAATAGTGGACAACAATTCAGCGTGACGGTCACGTTGTACGACTTGAGTAGCGATTTTAACAGGTTCAAGACCTAATTTTTCGCATACGTATTGCTCTACGAATGGATCGATGTTGGAGTATGTACCAACAGCGACCGGACAATTTACCTACGGCAACGCTTTTACGCGCATGCTCCATGCGTTCAATATCACGTTCTACCTCTGCCATCCACAACGCCAATTTCAAGCCAAATGTAGTTGGTTCGCCGTGAATACCATGTGTACGGCCGATCATAGGTGTGTATTTGAACTCAGCTGCGCGACGACGCAATACTTCGTGCAAGCGTTTCAAATCTTCAATCAAGATATCGCATGCTTGTTTCATCATGTAACCAAGCGCTGTATCTTTCACATCTGTAGATGTAAGGCCAAGGTGGATATATTTAGCCGCTTCAGGACCTACGTATTCGCCCACTGCTGTTACGAAGGAAATGATATCATGGTTCGTTTCCTTTTCGATTTCATGAATGCGCTCAACGTCGAAATTGCCCTTTTCACGAATGGCTTTAGCCGCTTCTTTAGGGATAACTCCCAACTCAGCTTGCGCCTCGGATGCCAATGTTTCTACTAATAACATTGTGTCGAACTCGTTGCGTTCGCTCCAAATATGGCCCATTTCTTCTCGTGTATAACGTGGTATCATGATGTCTCCTTTGCATGATAAAAGCTAGATTTCTTATAAAATAATTGTATCATATGTGAAAGCTCCATTCAATGAAAGACCAATAAATTTCCGAATGATAATTATATTAAATTTACTAATCGTTCGTATTTATTGGTACACCATACTTTAACTTAGAATTTATACTAATAAAATGATATACTAGAGCTATCTGAAATATACAGGAACTTGTATATCATTATCGGGAGGCTTTCATGGCAAATTTAAATCGCAAAGAGCGTCGTGCACAGCGCAACGAATCAAATACTATAGGCATACTATTGCGCCTATTCTTTGTACTCAGCTTTATCGGCTTGGCCGTAGTTCTGTTTGGAGAACTTGATCTCAACTATGTATTCTCCATCTTTACAGCAGATATCATCGTATCCTTAATTTACGTGATACTCAATAAATCTCGCATTACTACATCCTTAGCGGTTAACACCAATGTACGCGTTATCATTGCATTCCTCATCATGCTAGTAACTATGTTCTTCTACGCCTTTGCATTATGGCGTGTCGATCAGTTTAGTGCGCCTATGCAGGTCACATTATTTATCGGTGGCGCCATCGTATATCTTGCGGTGTTTAACTCTACCAAAACAATGCTTACTAATCAAGACTAATACAAACATAACAAAAGGCATATCTTACATACATGCGTATGTGAGGTATGCCTCTTGTTATTATTTATCTATCTGTTGATAAACTGTTATTGATTATTTTTTGTATTCGGTTTCCACAAGATAGCATCAATGGCAGCATCAACATCTTGTTCAGGTGCTAAGCCTTCTTTGATGGCACATTCGGCAACAGCTTTAGCAACTGTACGAGAGAATTGTGTTAATTTTGCTACTGGTGGTAACGTAGCTGCACCTGGTTTTGTAGTATCTACAATACCTTGTAAGGCATGAGCTGCTGCGAAATCATAGCATCACTTAAGCGAGTTGCATTGACAGCTAATACACCAAGACCTACGCCTGGATAAATGAGTGCATTGTTAGCTTGGCCAATATCATATGTTACACCATTAAGTTCGATAGGTGAATATGGCACGCCTGTTGCGATAAGAGCCTTGCCATCTGTCCATGTTAACAGATCTTGTGCACTTGCTTCTGCTAATTTTGTCGGGTTAGATAATGGGAAAATAATAGGTCTTTCTACATGACTAGCCATTTCTTGGACAACCTCTTTTGTAGTGCCTGGTGCTGTCGATGTACCAACGAGGATGCCTGGTTGTACCGCTTTAATGACAGCATGTAAATTAGTTAATTCATTAGCATTAGTGAATTCAGAACGTTTGCGAGCGAACGGTTTTTGCTCGATTGTTAAGTCTGTCATGTCATCGAATAGGAGACCTTGTTTATCTACGAGGTAGAAACGACTTCTAGCGTCCTCTTCAGATAGCCCTTGCGCTACCATTTCAGACATTACAAGGTTGGCGATACCTACACCTGCTGTACCAGCGCCAAACACACATATTTTTATCAGTTAATGTGTCCCCGCTAATTTTGAGTGCTCCTAAGATGCCTGCAAGGGAAATGATACCAGTACCTTGGACATCATCATTGAAGGTAGCAATTTGAGGACGATATACTTTTAAAATTTCAGTAGCATGGTCGCGACCAAAATCTTCCCAATGTAGGTATAATTTAGGGAATTTAGATTCTACGTGACGAACAAAAGTTTCAATAAATTTGTTGTATGCATCTCCTGTGATGCGGTTTTACGAACCCTAAATATAATGGATCCTCAAGAAGCTCTTGTCTATTTGTACCTACATCAAGTACAACTGGTAGTACCCATTCAGGATTTACGCCTGCTGCTGCGGTGTAGACCATTAATTTCCCTACAGAAATATCTACGCCGTTAGTACCCCAATCGCTTAATCCCAAGATTTCTTCTGCGTCAGTAACTACAATTAAGCGAATATCACGACTATCTGCAGCTCGATCTAAAATAGTATCAAGTTGATCTATATTTTCTTCTGTAATATAGGCTGCATATTCGGATCAATGAATTCGTGGCTAAAACGTTCTATACTTTCAGCTATAACAGGATCATAAACGATTGGCATCATTTCAACAACATGCTCGCTAAATGCTTTGAAGAATAGAGTGCGATTTGTGGAGAAAATACGCATTAAGAATTCACGTTTTGTAATAGAGAATCTTTGCGACTAAATAATTCATAAGTTTGGGTTGCTTGCTGTTCTAACGTTTGTACAACTGGAGGCAATAAACCTTCAAGACCAAGGTTTTTACGTTCTTCCTTTGTAAAGGCGGTACCTTTATTTAGGAAGGGATTGTTCAAAATTTCATAAGCTTTCATATAAACCTCCTGATAGGAACTACTTGGCACGACTTACTACTGTACCTACTTTAATCATACACTAACTGTCAAAGAGTTTTATAAACAAAAAGAGGCATATCTTACATACATTTGTATGAGATATGCCTCTTTATTGTCCTAGAATAACGGGAACCGCTAAGTAAACAGGTTCGCCCGTCGGTTAACAATGGATCCACTACTTTTGATGATGCGCAGCGCTTCGTCTCGTACAGCTGATGGTACATCGTCCACGATCAGTGGCGTATGTTCACCAACGATGACATTGCCGTTAACATCAAAGTTAACTCGTACTACCACCTTGCCTGTTACGACAGATGCTCGCCCCTGTTCTTGCACAGTCCGCAAATAGTCATGAGGATTAATATCTGGTTTTTGTAAAAGTGCTTGTTGCCCTGGCGTCAATAGACTTAAGGCTAAATCAGATAAGAAGGATAAGTCACTAGATTCAAGCAATCCATTTCCAGTTGCATTTGGATCCGATGTTACCTCTTTACAGATAGGCGCTTTACTATTCTTGGAGGATTTTCCATCCTTAGAGTCAGCCCCGTGCGTAACTACCGCTTGTTCACTGCTAGTCGTTTCCGATTCAATAGCCTTTGGAACTGCCCATTCTCGGCGCACACTAGATGCTGCTGTACTTTCACTTAACGCTTTAGTACGTTCATCCTCTTGCTTGCGCTCATCCAGTGAGGGATTCACCTTAGGAGCTGCCCCTTCTGGAGTTACATCCTGAAGTTTTTCTGTAGGCTTCTCCACAGATGTAGGCAGTTCCTCAACGGCAGCTACTCCTGTGTCACTTTCACCATCATCAGGCAAATTAAAGCTAATTTCCGCCGCATCATGGGCTGCACCTGTACCTGCCATTCCCCGCAAAGAAAGGCCCATACCAGAGATGAGGATAATTGTAATTCCCAAGGACACAATAAACGGTTTCAAATAATGCGATTCAAACATGGAATCACTTCCGTTCCGTAGCGACGCTAATATATTTAGCGCCATTCACCTTGAGCATGTCCAATAGGGCGATAACCTCGCTGTAGTATACATCCTTAGATGCGCGATAACAAAGGCTTGTCGCGGTGCTTGTTTAACGATGGATTGCACCTCTTCAGCCAAGCGGTCGGAAGAGATTTCCTGATTGTCGATATATAGCGTGTGCGTTGTGGTGAGCGTAATCGTAATAGGTTCAATAGATTTTGCTGTAGATGTGGATGCAGATGGCAAATTTAGCGGAATTTGTTGCTCTGTATTCATGTACAACGTGCCAACCATGAAGAATACCAATAAGAAAAAAACGATATCGATCATGGGAATAATCATGATTGTCGGTTCTTTTACCCCTAATGTGCGCCGTCTCATATATCATGTTCCTCGTTGTACGCATCGAGGATGTTGCCACTCATGCTCTAATGTAGTAATAGAATCGTTTACCTTTGCCACTGGTAACCAGTAAAGCCAAGAGCGATAATAGCTACCGTCAAGCCTGTAGCCGTTGCCACTAAGGCTTCAGATACACCACCTGTAATGATTGTAGGCGCACCAATATCGCCGCCTACTACTGCAAAGGCACGAATCATACCGAGCACTGTACCCAATAGACCCAACAACGGTGCCATCGTTACAATCATGCTGAGCCAGCTAAGACCGCGTTTTAAACGCTCATCGGCGTAAGATACTACGTATTGCAAACGGTTTTCTAAACCATTATAGTTCTTTGCACTGCGCATAGCGCGAGCAAATAAAGAACCAAGCTCCTCTGTGTCGCGTTCCAGAACACTTGGTAACATAATCCAAGATTGATTCTTCTCTAACACCTTATTAAAACGACGCAAGTCCTTAGTAAACTTGCGATATAACATGATACGCTCAATACCGATCATCAACGCGAAAAGCAAAAAAATCACTAGTGGATACATAACAAATCCACCAGCTGCAAATAAATGCGCTATACTACTCATACTAACCTCCAAAAGCCTTCTACCTTTAGGCTCTATCCGGGTTAATTATACCACGTTTTACCCTATCAAAAAATAAGATATGCGACGTAAAAGCCACATAAATTAAGGATTAACATTATATAAAAAGGCTGTACTAAAATGATATACATTCTAGTACAGCCTTTTACATCGTTAATTTTTTAAATCATTAGCCTCTGAACTTGATTAGTCTTTTTTAATGATGTTTACGATGAAGCCACCTACACCTAAAGCCAATCCTAAACCGCTACAGAACATACCAATAGAATACCACAATGTGTAAGATTGGTTATTCTCAGAAATCGCCTTTGCTGCCGCTTGAGCATTTGTAGCATTTCTCGCAATTTCCAAATTAGCCGCCCCTGGATCTGGATTTAACAATAAAATGGCAATACCAATAATCAGAACGACTACACCAATTGGTAATAACAGTTTTTTGTTCATTTGAATGTCCCCCCTCTTAACATTAAACGGTGAGTATACTTTAATTATACACCGACTTTAGCATTTTAAAAAGATAAACTTATAGATTATCTAACTTTCATTAGCTAACCAATAGCAATTATTCATTAAAATAAATGAATGGATAAACTAATACATTAAGTATTAAAATACAGAAAAAGGCATAGTATACAATGCCTATTGAGCTGAACTCAATAAGAACATTGGTACTATGCCTTTTATGGATACATCTTAAGTTATATCTAAATTAGTAGCCCATAAAGTAGGTCCATAAAGAGGAGTGTGTAAGTAAGATAAGTTATGCCTGCTTATCTTGTATATGTATGGAACTACTTATCGTAAGGATTTATCAAAAATGGTAATCAATTCTTCTACGGCTTGTGATTCACTCATTTCACCGTCTAAGACAGCATTTTCAACTTCGCCCATACGACCTTGAATGACTACATTGTTAAAGAATAGGTTATGCAAGTGTTCGTCAATCATATCACGTACCCAACGGAGGGATTGTTCTTGACGTCGTTTTAAGAATACCCCATTTTCTTTACCTTGTTCAGCAAATTCTTGGATCACATCCCACAATTCGTCGAGACCATCCTTAGTCACTGCAGAACAAGTGTAGGCTTGGGTTTTCCATTTTCCGTAGCTGGACGGATGTAATGTAACATCCGATCGTAATCGCTACGAGCGATGAGAGCACGCTTGAGGTTGTCCCCATCAGCCTTATTGACCACAATAGCATCAGCAAGTTCCATAACGCCTTTTTGATGCCTTGTAATTCATCGCCTGCACCAGTTAAGACGATGAGCATAAAGAAGTCTACCATGGAGCGCACAGTAACTTCGCTTTGCCCAACCCCTACGGTTTCGACGAGAATAATATCGTACCCAGCAGCCTCGCAAAGTAGCATCGTTTCTCTACTTTTACGAGCCACACCGCCTAGTGTACCACCAGCCGGCGATGGACGAATATAGGCCTCAGGATGTTTCGTCAACGTTTCCATCCGCGTTTATCGCCCAAAATACTGCCTTTTGTAGCGGGGCATGGGATGCACAGCGAGTACGGCAACCTTGTAACCAGCTTCAATGAGCATGTTACCAAAGGCTTCAATAAATGTACTTTACCGGCCCCAGGCACCAGTAATACCGATGCGCAACGCCTTGCCCGTACGGGCAATGCGGCTTACAATACTTGTTGAGCTAGTTTGAAATGGTCCTTATTATTACTTTCTACTAATGTGATAGCCCGTGAAGAAGTATAACGCGGTCCCCTGCTCGATACCGCGTACATAATCAGCGACAGTTAACTTCTTTTCGCCGCTGTACGGGACGTACCGACGGAGCGGATGAGCGGAGGCTAGACAAGAGGCCATCGTGCATTTTTCTTTGACGCCTTTCATCACGTGACACAAAGGTATCATCTTTTTCGCATCTTCTGGCACCCAGTCGGGACGGTAGGTGTCAGTCATTGCCTTCGTCTTGAACGTGGCTAGTCAATGTTTCTAGTAATTTTTCGCCGCTACTGGCAAAACTGTACCAGGGCCAAAGATAGCCACTGCGCCATGTTCGCGTAGGAACTCATAGTCCTGAGCAGGGATTACGCCGCCGATGGCAATAAAATATCTCCACGACCTCGCTTGTTGAGTTCTTCTACAAGTTGAGGGTAACAATGTTTTGTGACCTGCCGCAAAGAGAACTAGATCCAACGATGTGAACGTCATTTATCCACCGCATCTTGTGCTGTTTCTTACGGAGTTTGGAACAAAGGTCCGATATCTACGTCAAAGCCCATATCCGCGAAGGATGTAGCGATAACTGGCGCCGCGGTCATGACCGTCTTGGCCCATCTTAGCAATCATGATACGGGACGACGACCTTCGAGATCTTCAGAAGTCATCCGCCATTTGACGAACTTCCTTGATTACATCATCATCTTCATATTCGCTGGGTATACGCCGGAAATAGAGCGAATAACCGCTTTATGACGGCCACATACTTTTCAACAGCAAAGGAAATTTCACATAAGGATGCACGAGCACGAGCTGCTTCAAGTGCAAGGGCAAATCAAGTTGCCTTCCCGTTCTGTAGCGTAATCGCTTCAGGGACAGGATTGAACCTTATCTTCGTCACGGTTAGCGCAATTGTTCGGAGACGACGAATTTGCGCTTCCCGTACAGCTGTATTATCTACGTCGAGGGATATCCAATGGATCTTCTTTATCTAGACGATATTTATTGATACCGATGATTGCTTCGACCGAGTCGATACGAGCTTGGCGACGAGCCGCAGCTTCTTCGATACGCATCTTAGGAAGACCTGTGTCAATCGCTTTCGCCATACCACCAAGAGATTCGATTTCTTGGATATGACCCCAAGCGCGACGAATCAATTCATCAGTCAATGCTTCTACATAATAGGAGCCGCCCCATGGATCGATAACTTTACATACTTTAGTTTCGTCCTGGATGTAAAGCTGAGTATTACGAGCAATACGAGCGGAAGTCCGTAGGCAATGCAATGGCTTCGTCAAGCGCATTTGTATGTAGAGATTGAGTATGACCTAAAGCGGCACCCATCGCTTCCATACATGTACGAGCCACGTTGTTGAACGGATCTTGTTCTGTTAAGGACCAACCCAGAGGTTTGGCTATGTGTACGAAGTGCCATAGATTTAGGATTTTCAGAGCCGAAGCTGTTGATAATCTTAGCCCACAACATACGTGCTGCACGCATTTTCGCAATTTCCATGAAGTAGTTTTACCGATTGCCAGAAGAAGGACAAGCGTGGTGCGAATTTATCTACGTGAAGGCCTGCATTTACACCTGTGCGGATGTATTCAAGGCCGTCGGCCAATGTGTAACCTAACTCGATGTCCGCAGTAGCGCCCGCTTCTTGCATATGGTAACCAGAAATGGAGATACTGTTGAACTTAGGCATGTACTGGGATGTATACGCAAAGATATCGCCGATAATACGCATGGACGTAGCTGGAGGGTAAATATAGGTATTACGTACCATGAACTCTTTCAAGATATCATTTTGGATGCGTACCAGCCATAACCTTTTTATCAACGCCTTGTTTCTTCACCAGCTGGGATGTAGAACGCCATAACGAAGCAATACGGCGCCGTTCATTTGTCATGGATACGGACATTTGGTCAAGAGGAATACCGGAATAGAATTTCCATGTCGAGGGATGGAGTCTACCGCAACGCCCTTTACCAACGTCGCCCACTACGCGAGCATGGTCGTAGTCATAACCACGGTGTGTAGCAAGGTCAAAGGCGATAGACAAACCTTTTGGCCCGCTGCCAAGTTACGACGATAGAACGCATTGGATTCTTCCGCAGTGGAGAGCCAGCAGCATACTGACGTACTGTCCAAGGACGGGTTACGTACATTGTGGAATAAGGTCCACGCAAGAATGGAGGTACACCAGCCATATAGTCAAGGTGTGTCATCCCTTCATAATCCATCTCTGTATAGAGGGTTTTACTTGGATTTGCTCCATTGTTGTATTGTATAAAATCTTCAAAGCTTTTTCCTGTTTCTTTTGAAGTTCAAGCAAGCCATGCATCGCGAGATGTTGATGACTGCGTTCCCAAGCCAAGAGAGAGAGTGCGGATTTTAAACATGCAGCTCACATCCCTTTCTTATCTTGTAAAGTATTCAGATTTCGTAACAATTTGCACGAACGGAATGAAGTCGTCTACGCCAGCTTCACGGTATACAGGCTCGGGTCCTTAGGCGGCGCCCTGCCAGATAACCGTTACATTCGGCATAGTTTCTTTCAATTCTTTTCGCTAGTGGCGGTACTAATTCGGATATGTGTCATCTGTGGAACAGATAACGACAACATCAGCACCACTTTCACGAGCAGCCTTCGCAGCATCAGCCGTAGTTTCATGGCCATCATTTTTAATCGCTTCAAAGCACCTACTTCAGAAGAGCCTGTGGAGAGTCCGCACGAGGTTTGTGTTGAGGAATTGGGCCCATATTAGCCAAAGAATACCTTCACATTATCTTTCGTACGTTGTTTATAGTTTTCAGTGCGCATGCGAAGTGCTTCAAAATTGTTCAGTCCAGCGATGAGCCGTAATTGGTTCGATCGTTTCAGAAGAAATATCGCCAGCATCTA
>SCPN01000625.1_pt1 | contig 103371 bp, 106 predicted proteins | sample 6106831 | NCBI WGS metagenome assembly SCPN01 (sample SAMN10720447, study PRJNA508395) | human gut metagenome | isolation source: Participant 1, 0 month
CATCATAAGGACGATGTGGTGGAAACCATGCTGATGAGCCTGATTTACGAAGGCCGCTTCCATACCTTCAGCCCGGTCACCTATCTGGACCGGATGGATTTGACGGTGATAAGGTACCATGTATATGAATGTGGGGCGAGGATGTCATCGGCTTTGTGAATAAGAACCAGGTCCCTGTGGTAAAAAGCCCCTGTCCCGCCGACGGCTATACCAAACGGGAATATGTGAAGCAGCTGCTTAAGAAACTGAACCAGGAAAATCCGGCGTAAAGGAACGCATGTTTACAGCCATCCAGGACGGAGGAATGACAGGCTGGCCGCCGCCGGACACCAGCCGCAGGTAACAATCGTACCACCATCCCACAAAGCTCATGACAACGGAGGGACTGCAGCGGAGGAAAAAGAAAAATGGCAGAGAATAAAAACTATCATGACGAATTAAATAAAAAAAACATATTGAAGCTCCGGGAGCTGCTCGCTGCTCTCCCGCCCTTCTGCAAACAGTTTTTCCGCGGGATCGAGAATACCACGGCCTCCAGGACGCGAATCGCCTACGCCTATGATTTGGGCGTCTTCTTTGAATTCATCCATGAGACGAACGGCGTATACCGGAAAAAGAATATCGTTGACTTTCCGCTGTCCATTCTGGATGAAATCGGCAGGGAGGATATTGAAGAATACATGGAATACCTCTCCTATTATGTGAAGGACGGCGTGGAGTACACGAATGACGAACGGGGAAAAAAGAGAAAGCTGGCCTCCCTGCGCAGCTTTTACAATTACTATTACAGAAATGAGCTGATAGAAAATAATCCTGCCGTTCTGGTGCCTCTTCCCAAGCTTCACGACAAGGAAATCATCCGTATGGACCCAAATGAAGTGGCAGTCCTTTTGGACGAGGTGGAGGACGGCGGCAGGCTGACAAAAAACGAACAGCGCTACCACAACAAGACAAAAACCAGGGATCTGGCGCTGCTGACGCTTCTTCTCGGCACCGGAATCCGTGTGTCCGAATGCGTGGGCCTGGATATCCAGGATGTGGATTTTGACAACCAGCGGCTGAAGGTGCGCAGGAAGGGCGGCTACGAGGATATCGTTTATTTCGGCGAAGAGGTGGAGGATGCCCTTTATGATTATCTGGAAGAACGTGAGCGCATCATTCCTCTGAGCGGTCATGAGAACGCTTTTTTCCTGTCCATGCAGAACCGCAGAATTACAGTCCGCAGCGTGGAGAATCTGGTGAAAAAATATGCCTCCAGGGTAACCACCCTGAAAAAAATCACCCCTCATAAGCTGCGCAGTACCTACGGCACCACCCTGTACCAGGAAACCGGTGATATTTATCTGGTTGCCGATGTGCTTGGACATAAGGATGTGAATACCACAAGAAAGCATTATGCCGCCATGCAGGATGAAAACAAACGCAAAGCGGCCAAAGCCGTAAAATTAAGGGGTAGCGTAACCGTCAGTTCCTTAATTTATCAGTTAACGCCTGACTTATATGGCATTTCGCATCAGGAAAAACGTATCCTGTCGATCAGGCTCTGCTTCCGGAAGCTGCGCGCCAGAATCCAGGTCATGAGCAGCTGGATTGCCGCTATGGCAATAAAAAGAACCAGCGTCTGCGTATATGGATAATGGTAGCTTACGATACTTAAAAAACCTGAATCCTTTGCTTTAACATAAAACACATAGCCAAACAGGCTGCCAAAGGCTGTGGAAAAAGCGAGGGAGCCAAGCGTATAAAACAGTCCCTCCAACCGGAACAGCCGTGACAGCTGTTTTTCCGACATGCCCAGCGCCTGCATCATTCCCAGCTCACGTCTGCGGACATAAACACTGTTGGTCATGGTGTTTATCAGGTTCATAATACAGATTCCGCCCAGGATAGAAAGGAACAGATAACATATGGCCGAGGTGAAGCCGGAAAGCTCGGCACGTTCCGCAAGCTCTTCTTCAAAAGTTCTCAGCCTCAGGAACTGGTTTCCCTGAGCCATCTGACGCAGCTGCGCCTCTGCCGCCTTTAACTGTCCGGGTTCCGTCTGGATGGACCAGTGGTACGTCTGATTGTTTACACACAGCTTTTCCAGTACTTCAGAAGGAACCATAAAGGGCGCATAAAAGTTCAGGTAAACCGGCGGTTCTGCAATTGCCGCGACAACGAAGGTCTTCGGAATCTGTCTGCCGCCGTCCTCTATCAGCATGGAAATCCTGCTGCCGATCTGCCATTCCGGAGACCAGTTATAGGCTTTTTTGTTCAGTATTATTTTATCCCCGTCAAGCAACTCTTCATAGGAAACCTTCCCCTGAATCACCGATTTTTCCATGGCATCCGCCAACTCTTTGGGAACGCCGGAAACAGAGGTAGACCAAAGCTCATCCCCATCATATACATCCGTCAGCAATACATCGGTACTCAGCTGGCGGATCAGCTTTGTAATCCCGGGAATGCTTCGCACCTGCTCTTCCAGCGCGGCATCCAGCGGATTGTCCTGCTGAATGGATGTCCATTCGAATTCAGGACGCATTTTATCACCGGAAACGGAATAGATGGAAAGCTCAAAATCGTACAAAATCCGGTCATGGGCGATTTCGGAAGGATTGGCGCAGGAAAGGACGGCGGATACCGACAGAAATAAAACCCCTGTCACACTGAGTGCGGCAAGCGTGATCATCGTCCGTTTCCGGTTGCGTGACAGATTGGCCCTGACAAGACGGAAAAGGCTGATATCCGCATAACCTTTGCGCTGCTTTGCTTTTGTCCGGCAGCCGGGACCATCATAACGCATGGCTTCCACCGGCGATATTTTAGAGGCAATCCGTACCGGCCTGCGCAGGGAGACGGCTGTTGTGAACAGAGTGACTGCTGCTGCAAAGAAATAAACCCATCCCTGCAGAAGCGGAAGCTCTCTGCTGTTGAATGCCGCCCTGAGCGCTTCTCCCAGCGCATCATTGCTGGAAAAGGTATTCAGGAAAAAGGAAAAGGCGCCATAGGATGCCCCTGTCCCTGTCAGCAGTCCCACAGGGATGGCCAGAAGCGCAGTCAGCATTCCTTCCCTGAAAACGATGCTGCGCACCTGCTTTGAGGTAGCCCCCAATGCTTTCAGTTTTCCGTATTCCTGTACCTTGTACATGGTAGATACATAGTAAATACTGTAAATCGTAATAATGCCCGCAAGTACAACGATAATAAGAACCACTGCAATAGCGGAATAAAAGGTCGGATCAATATAGTTCGCTAACAGATAAGGGGAATTTTCGGAAATATTGCCTTTGGGAATGGAAAAAGCTTCAGCGATGTTTTCCCCCTTCTGAATAATCGCATCCGTGGTGTAGGACCGTGCATTTGAAAAACGGACCATAACCCTGTACAGCCGTTCTGACGCAGGAAGCAGTTCCCTGACAAACGGCTCTGACACCAGAGCGGAATACAGCCGGTTATCCTCTTCAGCTTCCGGCGTGGGCAAAATACCGCATATGGTAAAGGTATACTCCTGCTCAAAGCCAAGCCCATGGGCTTCTATCGGCTGGATAGGCAGTGTTATCTCATCTCCGATAACCGCTGAATCAGAAATGGAAAAGGCCTGCAGCATGCCCCGGGAAACAGCGATCTCATTTTTTTCAACAGGGAAACTGCCGCTTTCCAAATCTATCCTGCCAAGCTCCCTTCCTGTTTCATCCAGGTATATCAGCCGGCATATGGTATCTTCCTGCCGTATCTGTGCCGTATCCTGCCTCAGCCCCAGTTTCTCAATATCTGCGCTGCGCGCCAGCTCTGCGGCAGTCTGTTCCGGGACATCACGGTACATGATATGATAAGTCGGGTACAGCTGATTGGCCGCATGGAACTGAAACCGGATCACGCCGCTTCCCAGAGTGGTAATGGAAAAAATAAGGAATGCGGTGAGCATGATGGCGATCCCGGTGAGAAGGTTCCTCCCCCTGTTCAGTTTCAGGTTCGCACAGGCGGTTGCATTGATGGTATTCATTCGCTCACCACCTTCCCGTCTTCTATAATCAGGATGCGATCCGCCATTTGAGCGATAGTTTCATCATGAGTAATGACCACAAGCGTCTGACAGTAATCATTAACACAGGATTTCAGGAGTGCGATTACCTCCAGCTCCGTTTTGGAATCCAGGTTGCCGGTAGGTTCGTCGGCAAGTATGATGGCCGGCCGGGCCGCCAGGGCGCGCGCGATGGCAACCCGCTGCTGCTGTCCGCCGGACAGAGTGTTTGGAAGCGCCCTGAGTTTATCCTGGATACCAATGCGTTCCACAATGGAAGAAACAAACTCCTTATCAGCCTTCTTTCCGTCAAGTCCTATGGGCAGAACGATATTTTCCCATACATTCAGAGAAGGAACCAGATTGTAATCCTGGAAAATGAATCCTATTTTCCGCCGCCGGAATCTGGCCAGCTCTTCATCCTTCAGGCAAGAAATATCCTGTCCTTCAATCAAGACCTTCCCGGAATCAGGACGGTCGAGTCCGCCGAGCATATGCAGAAGCGTACTTTTTCCCGAGCCGGAACGCCCTACAATCGCCGTAAATTCTCCCCTCTGCAAATCCAAAGAGGTATGGTCAATGGCCCGGACCAGATTTTCACCGCTTCCATAATATTTTACAAGATCCCTGGTGAGCACGATGGGATAGCGCTGCCCCTCCGGCTGCTGTCCCGCCATCTGCCGGCTGTCCTTGTCTGATTGCAAATGTTTCATAAACAGTCATCCTTTCTGTGTTATCCTTTATCATTCCATCATAGCCCCCGATTCTTACAGAAGGATTGCAAAAAGAATAACAAAATTGTAAGAATGACACGGATTATTCTATTTAGCATCTGCTATGCCAAACCGGTGTTTGGGCAGCGTAAGCTGAAAGACGGAACCCTTTTTCCCTTTCTTAACGCGAATGGTTCCGCCCTGTTCCTCAAGGATTTTCCGGGTCAGGTAAAGTCCTACCCCGCTCCCCTCCTCCTGCCTGACCTGCAAAGAAGCCCCGCGGTAAAAGCGCTGGAATATATGGGAATACTCACTTGTGGGAATGCCGATCCCTTCATCCTCCACCTCTATAAAAATGTAGCTCACCACAGGTATCACCCGTATTTCGATATGGCTGCCGGAAGGAGAATATTTAATCGCATTGTCCAGCAGGTTAATCAGGGCTTCCTGGGTCCATTTGGGATCATGGGGAAGCACGAAGTCCGTAAAGTCGTTCAGTTCTATGGATATCTCTTTCCGGAACGCCTTCATGTAAACTCTGTTTACCGACTGGATGATAGTATCCTTCAGACCGGAATCCACCGGCTGTATACATATCATATGGGCTTCCAGGCGGGAAAGCTGCAAAAAGGTATCCAGCAGGTTCTCAATTTTCAAAATTTCCGCAAAGCCCTGCTTCACGAAGCTTCGCTGCTCCTCCAATGTCAGGCTCTCGGTATCTGCCAGCTCATAGCTCATTTTCAGAGAGGCCAGCGGATTTTTCAGCTGATGGGAAATATCTGTAATCAGAGCCTTGGTCTTTCCTTCCTCTTTACGTAATCTGTCCGTGACAAGCTGATTTTTTTCTTCCTGCGTCCGCATCTTTTGCTTCAGCTCCTGATACTCGTCCTCCAGCCTGCGGCGGCGCACATCACTGCTCCTGAGAGCCAGAAAGCACAGAACGCCGGCAGTACCTGAAAGAACGCAGAACAGGAAAAATATCTGCCAACCAATAAAGTCGCAGACCTGTTGAAGGCATGATAACCATAACGTTTTTCCAGTTCCCGTCCTGCCTGGTAATAAAAATCCCGGCGGTTTATTTCATCCAGGAATTCTCCGGCCTGCTCCGGCGCCTGGGCGGACATAAATCCAAGAAGCATGCGTTCCCTTTTTTCCAGATTCCAGGCGAGAGAGCCAAAAAGAAGCAGACAGCCCATAGCAAGGGCTGCTGCCGCCGTAAGGCTCAGAATTCTTTTGTTACGGAATTTGTCCATAGATACCCCATCCCCCTGACATTTTGAATGAAATCCCCGCCAAGCTTCCCGCGCAGCCTGCTGATATTGACCGGCACGGTATTGTCGTCTACGAATTGACCATCCTGCCCCCAAACTGCATCCAGAAGCTGTTCCTTTGTGAGAATCTGTCTGGGATTTTCCATAAAATACGCCAGCAGCAGCCATTCCTTTTTGCTCAGATCCACAGGGACATCCCCCTGCCATACCTTCATTTCCCGATAATCAAGACAGATATCGCCGGAACAAAGACGGCAGCCGGCCGGTGTTTCCACACGTTTCATCAGGGCATTTACTTTGGAAAGAAGTATGATCAGGCTGAACGGCTTGGTAATATAATCATCCGCACCAATATCATAACCGCTTACAATATCAATTTCCTGATTCAGCGCGGTGAGGAAAATCAGGTATACGCTGCTGCTTTTTCTTACCTCACGGCCAAAATCCAGTCCGCTGCCGTCCGGAAGAGTGATGTCACTTATGATCAGTGATACCTCATTCTCATGAAACAGCCTGCGTGCCTGGGAAATATGAAAGGCTGGCAGAACACGGTAGCCTTCCTTTTCCAGCCTCAGTGAAATGCCTCTGTTCAGATTTTCATCATCCTCCAAAAGTAAGATTGTTTTCATAAATAGCTTCTTACGATTCCTTTCAGTACATGCCGAAAACCGCTGCACGTACTGGCGGTGCAGCGGTTTTGGTATTTATTCTTCCTCTGTCTGATTTTTCTTCCGTTCTTTTCTGATCCTTTTTTTAAAGAAGGAACCTTTTGGCTCCGATGCTTCCTGCGGCACAGCTGCAGGCTGGGAGTTCATTCCCTCCTGTGAAAAAGGAGGCCGTGGATTCTGCCAGGCTGTATCAGGCGCAGGCTGCGTTCCCATGCGTCCTCCGCCCGGATAGCTTCCGCCATTGTAAGGGCCATTGTAAGGCGCAGCGCCGATAACCGCCCGTTTATTCCGGCCGGCGCCATAGCCGGTGCGGGGCATTTCCTGCCCGGCGCCGTAATTTCCTGTGCGGGGCATTCCCTGGGCGCTTCCGTACATTCCGGGATACCCACCGTAAACGTTCTGCGCGGAGGGGTTATTGTACGTACCTGGCCCGCCATAATAACCCTGGGGATTCTGTACGGGATAAGGCATCTGCTGCCTGGAAAAAGTACTGCCTTCACCGGTAAGCACGTTATTTTGCTCAGGCTTTTCTTCCTGTATGGAAACGGCTTTCTTCTTAAACCGGAGGATTACCTTAAACAGGTCGCCGTCTATGGCAATCTGCATGGAACCTCCCTGCAGCTCGGCAAAACTCTTGGCAATTGCCAGGCCGAGTCCGCTGCCTTCCGTATTTCTGGAATCATCTCCTCTGACAAAACGTTCCGTCAGCTCTTCAGGGGCGACGGACAGCTCCGTTGCAGAAATATTCTTCAGCTCTACCCTCACATAATCGCTTTCATCTTTCAGATTGACATAAACCCTGGTCCCACTAAGGGCGTATTTGATGATATTGCTGTACAGATTGTCAAAGATCCTGTAGGTTTTCTGGCTGTCCAGAGGAAGGATAATCCGTTCCTCTGGCAGGTTGAATTTAAAATCCAGCCCGGCAGCTTCAATACGGTCATCCTGTTCCAGATAAGCCTGCCGTAGCAGGTTGCAGATATCCACGTCCACAATCTGCAGGGTTACGGATTTGCTGCTGGCCTTGCTGATTTCAAACAAATCCTCTATCAGCACCTTCAGCCGGTTGGACTTGCGCTGCAGGATATCCAGATATTCCGTTTTCTTTTCCTCTGTAATATCCGGTTCCCTGAGCAGTTCTATATAGGTAATAATAGCGGTCAGAGGCGTCTTCAGGTCATGGGACACATTGGTGATCAGCTCTGTCTTCATGCGCTGGCTCTTTACTTCTTCATCCACTGCGCGTTTGAAGTCCATCTGAATCTGCCGCAGCTGTGATTTATAGCTTTCGAATATACCGAAATCCTCGGAAAGCGCAGTATCCAGATTGCCCTGGGCAATAGAACGGGTAGCACCCAGCAGCTTCCGGTATTTGCTCTGGATATCCTTCACATATCTTTTCAGAATGAAGTAAATGATGACTGAATAAATAACCAGGCCAAATATACCGGCAAACCAGAAGCAGCATATAACAAGAAGGATGGCAAAATTTACAAGGATTACCTTTATAATAATGCTGTTGGCATCCGTCCCGATATCATAGGTCACCAGATCTGTGTAAAAGCTGTGGCACAGACTGCGTATCTTACCAACAATGCGGTTCCAGTATTTACAAATCAGGCTGTGCTCCTTCAGAAAGCCCTTTCGGAAACCGGATAAACCTGAGCCTATCAGGAAGGAGACAATGAAATGACCGTAAAGCATGAGGAATATAACTTCATGTTTTGTCAAGGGGCAGAATGCCCAGCTGCCGTTGGCCCCGATTCCTGCCTTACATTGCGCAGAAACAGGTCATTTTGATATTCATAAATATACTGGATAACCAGGGATGTAGTGGAAAATAAAACCACGGCAGCAGCGGTCAGAAACTCTAACGGAATACGGCTGATGAGCGGCAGCAGCTCCTCTGAGCGAAGGCTTTTCTTCCGGCAGAGGAAAAAGCCGGCCAGGGCCATCGCCAATATAAAGGTCAGATAGGCCGGAGCGATACCCGCTTCAAAATAACTGTCCCGCCCCGCAAAATGCATGCTCTGGAAATTTGCCATATAAACATAATAATTGTCAGGCTTCATCAGCTCCGTATACTGCGCCTGTGTCAGGCCATAAATAATTCTCATATCAGCCGGCGAGGATATGCTCAGCCGGAGCGTTGGTGAGGAAGCGGTTTCATAATCATCGCTGTAAAGCGTATACTCGGCAACACGGCCATTCACCTCAGCATCATAATCATAGGAATAAGAATACCCGTTGGGAGTTTCCTTACTCAGCTTCAGAGGGAACTCATGCCCTGCATTCTGGACGCGGCTTAAAAACTGTTTTGCATTATTCCGGCACTTTACATTGACATTGGTGATATTGCCGGCGCTGTCATACTGCAGATTCAGGTAATACATATACTCGGAATTCGCCTGCTTATCGGAAGAATCCTCTCCGCCCACTGCATCAGGCAGGCCGGATCCGCTGTTTGAGATAACAGTTCCGGTATTCAAATCCTCAACATAATAATCCATCATTTCACTGAGGGAACTCAGCATGCTTTCATAGGACGTACACTGGCTGTTAATCGCCTCCCTCTGCAGAGCAAGGAAGGACTGTATGCTGGAATCCATATAGGAATCTGAGGGATTATCTGATGCCGGCATCTCAATATCAAGATAAAGATCCGAGTATTCATATTGCTTTTGATCTGCTTTTTCACGAAGGTATTTATATTGGACCAGATTGATTGAAAACAGGTCGCTTATAAAGTCCTGTTCTGTAAGAGGATCAATATAGCTTTCTTCCGCCTTTTTCTGAAAAAGAGGAAACAGACTCATGAAAAGAATGCTGGCAGCCGCACTGATCGCAATTACCGGCAGCAGAAAAGAGCTTTTTTTATTGCTTTTCCATTTTGTATCCAACGCCCCACACCACCTTTAGATATTTCGGATTTTTAGGATCGATTTCGATTTTCTCCCTGATTTTGCGGATATGGACCATAATAGTATCTGTGTTGATTGCTTTTTCGTTCCAGATACGTTCATATATTTCATCTGCACTGAATACCCGTCCCGGATTTTTTATGAGAAGAAGCAATATCTTGAATTCGATAGGCGTAAGCTTCACAGGATTGCCGTCTACAAAAACTTCCACCGTTTCCTCGTTAACCTCAATGCCGCCCAGACAATGATATGTATCATTTTCCGGCTCCGCGGCTTTGTTTACGGCGTCCAGATAACGGCTGTAGCGGCGCAGATGGGAATTTACCCTGGCCAGCAGCTCCATGGTAGTAAACGGTTTTGTCACGTAATCATCAGCGCCCATATTCAGCCCCATGATTTTATCAACCTCTTCAGATTTGGCTGAAAGCATGATAACAGGGAAATCATATCCCTTATCTCTTACCTTCATCATCATGGTAATGCCGTCCATTCGGGGCATCATAATATCTACAATAGCAAGATGAATCTCTTCCCGTCTAATAATTTCCAGGCCTTCTACTCCATCTCCGGCCTGAAATACCACATAGCCCTGATTCCTAAGATATATTTCAATTCCTTCTCGGATATCCCGGTCATCCTCAACTACCAATATACGGTTTGCTTCCAATTTAACATCCTCCCTCTGCTGTCAGCAATTTTTGCAGCTATCCGGCCGCATTTTTAAAACATTATAGCATACTTTCCTCCTTTTTTCCTCTAAATTACAAAATCGTAAGAGGTAAACAGTGGTAAAGCAGTTACAGGGCAGCCGCAGGCTAAGCTGTAACGTAAAGTACATCCGGGGAAAAGGCACAATCAGGTTTATAAACAGAATAGACCAGAAAACTGAAAAATCCATACAGAAAAAACCAAAGAATTTCTAAAGAAACTCTTTGGTTTTACGGAAATCAGGCAGTGTAAAAGCTCTTATATATCAAACTGGCAAGCTCTGTGGCAGTTACTTGAATTCTGCCGAATAGTACGGGATGATCAGGTAGTCTCCTACGTTAATATTCTCATCCAGGAGATGGTTCGTCTGGATTACTTCCCTGATAAACGCTTCCCTGGATTCAAAATTCCCATCCGCATAGGTGTCGGCAAGTGTCCAGAGCGAATCTCCCGATTCAATACGGATGCTGGTAAAATATTTATAATAAACGGTCTCCCCGGGAGCCTGTGCCCTGGATATGAAGCTGCCGCCGGCAATAGCAAGAACAAGTATAATGGCGGCAGATACGACAAAAAGAAGGATATGCCGTCTGAGCTCCTGTTCTCTTCTGATTCTGTTAAGACGAATTCTTTCCTCAATCATGATCTGCCCCTCCTGACCTGTCCGAACGAGCGTAACGAACACACGTTCTTTATGCTTTGTATTATATCGAACATAGATTCGATTGTCAATACCCGGGAGTAAAAAATCGAACAGTCATTCGGAATATATGTTTGCTTTTTAATTTTCCCTATGATATACTAAAAAAAACGGCACCGGCAGGATACTACCGGTGTCTGTCAGGAATTTAAAGGAGGATGAAATATGGCACAGGGCAAAATTACTGCAAAGCAGAAAGAAATCCTGGACTACATAAAAGAACAGATACTGGAAAGGGGATATCCGCCGGCAGTAAGGGAAATCTGTGAGGCGGTTCACCTGAAATCCACCTCTTCCGTGCACTCCCACCTGGAGACGCTGGAGAAGAACGGATACATCAGAAGAGATCCCACCAAGCCCCGTGCGATTGAGATTTGTGACGACAGCTTCCAGATGGTCAGGACCGAGCTGGTGAGCCTGCCTGTGGTCGGCAATGTAGCGGCCGGGCAGCCCATACTTGCGGAAGAGAATATTGAAAGTTATTTTCCTATCCCCGCAGAGTATATACCGACCGGAGAACCCTCATTTATCTTAAAGGTACGCGGGGATTCCATGGTCAACGCGGGAATCAATAACGGCGATCAGATATTCGTACAGAGCTGTGCTACGGCGAGGAACGGCGATATGGTGGTTGCCCTGATTGACGATTCCGCAACGGTCAAGACCTTTTACAGGGAAAAAGGCCATATCCGCCTGCAGCCGGAGAATGACAATATGGCTCCCATTATTGTAAATGACTGTAAGATCCTTGGTAAGGTGTTCGGTGTGTTCCGTATCTACCATTAATCGTTTCCGCAGGCCAGAGAAGCTCAGCCATAATAAATAAACACTAATTTTCCCAGACATAAAAGCGCCCGCTTACGGAAAGTCCCATTTCTGTAAGCGGGCGCTTTATATTGTACTGTCTTATAAAATTACTATAATTTTTTTGCAGAGACCAAACCTCGTTTGTGCTGAACATGTCCGTATCGGCAATAAAGCAAACTATTGACCCAGTCGGTCATTCGCCGAAAATGCAAATCCAGAAGCCATTTAACGAAACATAAAGGTTATTTCACAGCCGTCCGCTACTCTTCTGCAGATATTTACCGTCCTGTCCATAATCAGGCTGAAGCTGTTTTCCTCAGCCTCCACATCCAGTTCCTTTAAATCCTCAGAAATACTGACCGAACGGACGCCTTCCAGACCGTCCATTTCACGAAGAATTTTTTCAGCCTTGCCTGTATCCGTCAAATGGGTCAGATGATAGCTTCTTAACATAAAGAGTCTCTTCCTTTCCGGTTTTATCTGAAGTATTACCGGAAATTGGAAGTTTAAACAGATGCAGGCCCGGAATTGGTGCATAAAATAAAACGGGATATAAAAAGGCACCGCCCAGTTTATCTGATGCGGTACCAGTAAGTATAGACTTCTTCAAAACCAATGCTTTGATACAATCTGACAGCAGGCCTGTTGGCAGCGGACACCTGAAGGAATGCGGTATCGGCTCCCTCTCTGCGGCCTTCCTCCATTATGGCGCGGCAAATGCGGGCGCCGATTCCTTTCTGGCGGAAATCATTGTGTACCCGGATGTCATATAAGCCTATTTTGCCATCCTCCACAACCCCCAGGCCGCAGCCGATAATTCTGTCATTTTCATATAAAGCGGCACAGTATACAGGATTTCTGATTGCTGTGAGCATGGCCCTTGCGGATTCCGGACAGATGCAGTCACCGCCGTCGAGAGAAAGAAATGCCTCCAGCCAGCTGTCGTCCATTGTGCGGGTCAGCCGGATTTGGGTGCCGGAAGCTGCTGAGACATCTGTGGTATCTCCCTGCGCATTTTTAAGGCTTTCGCCTTCAATGGTCAGGCGGCATTCCATGATATAGGTTTTATCCTGCTGCTCATATTCCCTCATTGCCAGCTGCTGATCCAGAGCGGCCGGTACGTTGGCTGTCATTTTAAATACACAGGGAAGCCCTTTTTCCCTGAATTTATTTTCACAATACTCTATTTTATCCTCATATGCTTTTGTAGAAAGATAAAGCGGACTGACACAGTTCCCCTCATGGGCCGTTCCGCCGGAAAACCGGAGAATCCAGCCATCGTAAACCTCAGTATGCAAAACGGGAAACGCGTTAAGCGCAAGCTCTTCATAACGCAGTGCTGCAAAGTTCATAGTGTAAGCCTCCTCTACTATCTTCTATTTTACCCGGCATTTTCCATACAAAAAACAGAACAGGTGCTTTCAATCTTGCAAATTGTGCTTTATAATAAGGAATAAGAAAAATTTATGTTAGAGCATGTTTGAAAATTGTTCCAGCGTTGTCAGGAGAGTTAAGATGGAAAATTATGAAAAGACGGGGTATCTTAAGAATGATTTCAGGATTTTTCATTTGAAGGATGCCAGAAAAATGGATATTGCCTATCATTATCATGACTTTGACAAGATTGTTTTGTTCCTGAGCGGGGACGTGACGTACTCAATTGAGGGGCGGCGGTACGAGCTGAGGCCTTATGATGTTATTCTGGTAAATGCCGGAGAGATCCACAGACCGGTGATTCACAGCGATATGCCTTATGAGAGGATTATTATTTATGTGTCTTCCGGGTTTATGCGGGAGTACAGGGATGAGAATTATGATTTGAGCCGGTGTTTTCAGGAAGCGAGGGAAAAGCACGGAAATGTTCTGCGTATAGATAATCTGGAAAAAAGCAGCCTGTTTGCGGTGTGCAGGGAGCTGGAGCGTTCTTTCTCCAGCCAGGAATATGCCAATGGGCTTTATCAGAAGGTGCTTTTTCTGGAGTTTATGATATGGCTGAACCGGGCGCTGATTAACAATCATGCGAATTATCTTGAAAATGAAGTGTCAAACGAAAAGATTGCGGCTATTGTGGATTATATCAATGCTCATTTGAAGGATGAAATTACTGTGGATGGCCTGGCAGAGCATTTTTTTGTCAGCAGGTCTTATCTGATGCATCTGTTCAAAGCGGAAACCGGATATTCCATCGGTTCCTACATCAGTGAAAAGCGTCTGCTGCTGGCGAAAACACAGATTCAGAACGGAATGAGCGTTACGGAAGCATGCTATGCATGCGGTTTTAAGGATTATTCCACTTTTTCCAGGGCGTTTAAGAAAAAGTTCCAGACCACGCCAAAGCATTCTGGTAAGATTATCTGAACAGCTCTGTGAAATTATGAATCTTAAGGAATCCATGAATCGCCGCAATCATTTCGCAGACAGGTAATTTGCCGGGCTTTTGCCAACTATCGGGGATTAATTGAAATCTTCCCGTGCAATTCTTTTTCCGTCTCTCCAGATTCTTTCAAGATCGTAGAAAAGGCGGTTTTCACGTTCGAAAACGTGGACGATAATATCGCCGTAATCCATGAGTATCCAGTTGGCGGTGTCATAGCCTTCAATTTGTTTCGGGCTGTAGCCGGCACGGCCCAGCTTTTCTTCCACACTGTCCGTAAGTGCCTGGATCTGGCTGCGGTTGCTGCCGCTGGCAATCAGAAAATAATCTGCCAGAACGGATACTTCGCTGATGTCAATAATGCTGATGTCTTCCGCTTTCTTATCTTCCAGGGCTGTAATAGCCAGTCTGGTCATTTCCTTGGAACGTGTATCTGTCATAAAAGTACCTTTACCTTTCCGTATTTTGTTCTCTCAGTGATTTATAGTAATCATAGGTCTGACGGGTGGCTTCATCTATTTCCATCTTGGATGCGGTCAAATAATCAAGCGTATCCCCGAGTATCCGGAACAGACAGTCGTCCAAATCCGTGAAGGCAAGCCTGCGTACCTCCGGCAGTCCAGGAGCCTGGCTGCGGCCAGGTTCGATATAATCCGCAATGTAAATAATTTTATCCATAACGGTCATATCAGGGCGGCCTGTTGTATGGTAGGTGATGGCATCCAGGATTTCCCGATCAGAAATGCCGTATTTCTTCTGTGCAAGATAGCTTCCCACCTTTGCATGGAGGAGGAAAGGATTCTTCTCCTCAGCGGCATTGATTGGAATATTGTTTTTCCGGCAGATGTCCACTCTCTTCTCATTTGTCAGATTTTTGGCGCAGTCATGAAGGAGTCCCGCCATCTGCGCTTTGTGCACGTTCTGTCCGTAACGCATGGCCAGGGCGGCCGCTGTATAGGCGACCCCCAGCGTGTGCTCATATCTTTTTTCTTCCAGGGCCTTACTCATGGCTTTTCGTAAAGCAATGATTTCCTGATTTTCTTTGGGACGCTTTGCATCGGAATGTTTTGCTTCTTTATTCATGTCTGTTCTCCTGCGAAGCCGGGACTGTTAAATCCCGGTAAAGATTATTTTTTTCAATATATTCCCGGACGCTTTCATGGACAAGATAGCGGATGGAACGTTCCTCACGGACCCGTCTGCGGATATCCGAGGAGGAAATATCTATATTTCCAATAGGTACCAGATGGATCTCGGCCTTAAATTTATCCTTCAGCTGCCCGACCTTTTCCAGAAGCTCCTTTATATCACGGCCCTCACGCACCGCCGCAAGAATAACGGCCTTCTGAAAAATAATTTCAGGATCCTTCCAGCTTTCCATCTGGAACAGGCTGTCGGCTCCCAAAATAAAATAATAATCAGTTTCAGGATTCTCTTCCCCCAGCTGTTCCAGCGTCTGACAGGTATAGGTATAGCCGCCCCGGTCAATTTCCATGGAGGACAAAAAGGGAAAAATGCGGATTATCCGCAATGGACAGCCGCGTCATATGCAGCCTTGTGGCGCCGTCCAGAATTTCCGTCTGATCCTTCATATAAGAACAGCCGCTGGGAATAAAAAGAATTTCATCCAGCGAAAACATGGAGTAGGCATTTTCTGCCAGGAGCAGATGCCCCATATGCACGGGATTGAAGGTTCCTCCCATAATGCCCACTCTTCTGTGCCTTTTTTCTCCTTCTAAGAGGTGACTCCTGGTCTTTTGCCTGTATTCATGAGGGATTCCTCCATTCAGACAGTTTTTCCCTCTTTTACTATTTGGGAAGCTCGATCTTTTTTTACATGATCCTTGCTTTCCTTGTAAAGGACGATTTTTACCGATGACCTGAACTACCTGGGATTTTGTCCGTTCTGCCACGTAGCGGCGATTTCATTCGGATCATCAAAACAGTTCTTTAAAACAGCGATTTTAATCAGCTCCCGTTTGTTAAAAGCCTCCGAAACAGCTTCTGTCCACTTCCGGAGTCAGGCTCCCCTTTCCAATCTGGAAAATTGGTTCCAGACTGCTGGCAAGGCTTTTGAGATAGGCTCTCTGTTTGCTTGTCATTTGTATTCCTCCCGCGCTTGCTTATTTATAGTAATCAAATTTCAATCCGTACATGCGGACCGTATCCCCCTCCTGAATTCCCAGTTCCTCCAGCTGTTCCAGTATGCCGGTTTCTTTAAGGAAATTCTGGAAGAAGGTGAAGCCCTTTTCCGAGTCCAGATTGGTATAGCCCAGCATCTTTTCGATACGGGGGCCTTCCACCACGTACTCATTTTCTTCTTCGTTATATTCCACGGTGTAGGGTTCGTTGGAATAACCGTTTTCAAATTCCGGAAAATACTCCTGTTCGAAAACGACCTGCTTTACCTCAGTCTGATCCAGCAGGCTGCTTACATAATAAAGCAGCTCCTTCAACCCTTCCCCGCTTACCGCTGAAATCGGGAAAACCCGGATCCCCTTCGGCTCAAACTCAGCCTTCAGGGCATCGATGGGATTGTTTTCTGTATCTGTTATGGCATCAATTTTATTGGCTGCGATTACCGTGGGGCGGGAAGCGATTTCCATATTATATTCTTCCAGCTCCTTATTGATGGCATAAATATCTGCGATCGGGTCACGTCCTTCGGTTCCCGCCGCATCCACCATATGAATGATAACCCTGGTTCGTTCAATGTGGCGCAGAAACTCGTGGCCCAGGCCGACACCTTCCGAAGCGCCTTCAATCAGCCCCGGGATATCCGCGATGACAAAGCCCTTTGCGCCGTCCATATCCACCACGCCCAGATTAGGGATGATGGTGGTGAAATGATAATTGGCAATTTTAGGCCTGGCATTGGTAACTCTGGAAAGAAGCGTGGATTTTCCCACATTAGGAAAGCCTACCAGGCCAACGTCAGCTATCATCTTAAGCTCCAGAAGCAGCTCCAGTTCTCTGGCCGGCTGTCCCGGCTGGGCATATTTGGGAGCCTGCATGGTGCTGGTGGCATAATGCTGGTTGCCGTTGCCGCCGCGCCCCCCGGTAAGGAGAACGATTCTCCGGTTGTCACCGGACATATCGGCAATGACTTTTCCGCTTTCGGCTTCTTTGATGACAGTGCCTTCCGGAACCTTAATTATGATGTCTTCGCCATCCTTGCCGCGGCAGTTGCGTTTGCCGCCTTCCTGCCCGTCTACCGCCTTATATTTGCGGACATGCCTAAAATCGGTCAGGGTGTTCAGGCCTTCGTCCACCTGGAAAATAACATCTCCGCCCCTTCCGCCGTCTCCGCCGTCAGGGCCGCCGTTCGGTACATACTTTTCTCTGCGGAAAGAAACGTGACCGTCCCCGCCTTTGCCGCTTCTGACATAAATTCTCGCTCTGTCTGCAAACATAATTAATCCTTTCAAAAAACCGCAAAATGCGGCGAACTTTACAATAAATAATAATGGAAAGGGCTTCAAACAAAAGATGTTTGAAGCCCGGCAGATACGTACTTATTTTTCTACAGGATAAACGGAAGCCTGCTTTTTGTCTCTTCCTTTTCTTTCGAATCTCAGTACACCGTCTACTAATGCGAATAAAGTATCATCGCCGCCGCGTCCTACATTAACGCCGGGATGAATCTTTGTTCCACGCTGTCTGAAAAGAATGTTTCCTGCTTTAACGAACTGTCCATCAGCTCTCTTGGCGCCTAATCTCTTGGACTCGGAGTCTCTGCCGTTCTTTGTGGAACCAACTCCTTTTTTATGAGCAAAAAACTGAAGGTTCATTTTTAACATTGGGTCTACACCTCCTCGAATTGAAGTTTCAGGTATTTACTACCATATTGTTCTTTCACTTCCTGCAAGCCAAGCAGCATGGAATCCATAAGGAGTGCGGTCTTCTTATTAACAGGATTGGCAAATCTGACATCAATTAAACCTTCCTCTTCATTGGTAATTACTGACATCTCCTCACCAGCTAACTGCTCGATAGAATTGATGGTGTTAATTACAAGGACGGATACGGATGCGCAGACTATATCCCTGCCTGCTGCGGCAAAACCGCTGTGGCCGATACAGGTGAACCCTGCATAGCCTCCTGTGCTTGTCTTTCTGACTAATATCTTCGTCATGATTTCTGATTAAGCGTTGATCTTTTCAATCTTAACCTGTGTGTAGGGCTGTCTGTGACCATTTTTCTTATGGTAACCGGTTTTTCTCTTATACTTGTAAACGATGACTTTCTTTCCTTTGCCTTCGCCTACTACAGTAGCAGAAACGGTAGCGTTAGCAACATCTTCGCCTACTTTAAGGCCGTTGTCACTCACTGCGATTACCTGGTCAAATGTAACAGCATCTCCTTCTGCTACGTTCAGTTTTTCAACCTTCAGAACGTCACCTTCGGAAACTTTATACTGCTTTCCACCTGTTGCAATAATTGCGTACATAGGGCACCTCCTATTTCCAAAACTCGCTAACTGCGGTGATGTCCCTGAGGACACACTTTTACCTCGTTATGCGGCATACTCATATATAATAGCATCGAGCCGGACAGGTGTCAACAAAAAATACGAAAAATTTGCCATAATTTTTTTTGCCATACATCTGAAAATATCGTAACGGTTCTGATGAGAGAGCTTTCATAAATTACCCAAAATGATAAATGGTAATCTCCTGCGCATGAAAAGTATCGCCTTCCCAGAAGCCGTTCATTATCAAGCTGCGGCCGACCTCCAGATCCGCCTGGGTTCCCGGCGTGTTTGTCGAAGTGATTCCTCCGTCAGAGCTGCTGCAGATAGTGAACACGGTCTGATCATTATATTCAATATCAAGAAGCGTCTTGTCTTTAGTGGAGGAATAAGAGATCATGGATCCGTCATCCAGTGTTTCGTTAAAAATCTGATTCACCACAAAGCTGTTGGTCCCGATGGTCTCAATTTCGCCTGACAATTCAATGATGGCATGATCTGTGTCCGAAGCCTGTCCTTCTGTCTGCCCGCCGTTTTTGCCGGCATCATCAGCGGATGTATTTGCTGAAGCATTGCCTGAAGCAGGTGCATTACCGCTTTCCGTTATGTCTGCAGCGGAAGGGGTTTCAACTTCACCGGGCCGGGAAGTAGGCGCGCCGCTCTCCTGCGTTGCCTGTGAAGGGGAGGAATTCTCCTGTCCGAATTGGGAAGAGCTGCCGCAGGCAGCCAGAACGGCCGCACACAGAAGGGCTGTGCACAGGCAACCGGGGATTCTTTTCGTTTTTCTGTCTTGTTTTTTCATTTGTTTTTTCCTTTCCTGTATGTAATCAGGCGGATTGCCGCCGTCAAAAAACAGGATATCAGGTTTATCTCTAAGAACCTTCTAAAGGAAACGGTAACAATACGGACGCCCGGACCGTTACCGGAAATGGGCAAAGAAATAGGCGGCGGTCTGGGAACGGGAGCTGAACTCCTCGGTTCTAAGCATGGCCTTCAGCTCTTCCCGGGTATAGAGCCCTGCGGTAATTTCTTCATTGGCAGAGGTATGGTCGGAAAAAGTTCCTTCAGCTTCCAGTATTACCATGTAGGTGCCCGTATCGGAAAAACCTACCGCAGAATAAGAGGGCGGCAGGATATCCAGGAAACGGGCGACGGTAAGGCCCGTCTCTTCATACAGCTCGCGGCGGGCGCAGTCCTCCACGCTTTCACCCTCCTGAAGCATCCCGGCGCACAGGTTATATATGGATTTATTGATGCTCATACGGAACTCCCGAAGCAGGAGCATGCGTTCCTTTTGAAAAGCAATTATCGTGACGCCGCTTGCCTTCCTGCCGATGTCCCGCGGAGAAGCAAGGCGGTTCCGGCTGACCAGTTCGAAAACTTTTTCTTTACCGCTTTTATTCAGATAGGTAAGCTCGTAATGCTTCAGATAGGCGCCTTCATGTATATTTTTCATACGGAGCAGCCGCATTGTTTTTTCCTCCAGCGAAAATGTTTGTAACCGGCAAGTCCAAAGCAGCCGGGAAAAAACTACTGTTCCAGCTGTTCTTTTAAGGGGCGGCGGATTTTCTTCCGGGTGATTTCCACCAGGCCCAGAGGGGTCATATCAATCAATGCCGTTTTTACCGGATCCCGTTTTAACTGCGCGGCCAGGAATTCCAGCAGTTCCTGTCTGTCGTCAGCCTCCTCCATGTTTATGAAATCCACCAGGATAATTCCGGAAAGATTACGCAGGCGCAGCTGTCTGGCAATTTCCAGGGCCGCCTCCCGGTTGATCATGCGGAAGGTGTCACGAATGCCCTTCTTACCGCTGTATTTGCCTGAATTTACGTCGATAACCGTGAGGGCTTCCGTCGGTTCTATGACGAGATAGCCGCCGGATTTGAGCCATACACGCGTTTCTGTGGCCTCCTTAAGCTTTGCAGACAGGCCGTACAGATTGGAAAGGGATACCCGGGGGTCCTCATAAAACTGCAGCCGGGACAGTTCCTCCGGGTACTGGGTTTTCAGGAAATCAGCGGTTTCCTCATATAGTTGCCTGTCATCCGTTATAATTGCATCAAACTGGTCGGTATAGGTGTCCCTTATTTCCATAAGATAAGGACTGGCAGGACGGTACAGACAGCTGTAGCAGGTACGTTTGTCGGCAACTGACAGAAGCTGGCAGGCCAGCGCAGAAAGCTTTTGGATATCGGAAACCAGCGGTTCCTTCTCCGTCAGCTCCCCGGCGTTGGTGCGTATGATGAGGGAAGCATTTTTCAGGACTTCCGTCAATTCGTCTGCAGGGAGGAAATCCCTCAGCCGCTTTTGACTGCGGTATCCAGCTTGCCTGAAAAGACCAGCCTGCCGGGAGCTTCGGAAGGAATGAGGACCGCATAACGGCCGGAAAAGGAAAGCTCCGGGGTTACCACGGGATCCTTGGTTTTAACGGCCTCTTTTTCCACCTGAACAAGGATCTCGTCCCCGGCCAGCAGCCGTCCGTCATAGGGGCGGTTCAAAAGCCTGGGCTCCGCTCTGCCGTCCAAAGGAAGGAATGCCCGTCTGCTCTGCGTGAGATCCACAAAAGCGGCATTAATATTTTTCACCACATGGTTGATTTTCCCTACATAAATGCTGCCCAGAATGCAGGTATCGGCATCCGGGGCAGCGGGCGCACAGGCAGCCGGCTGGTAGGCATTAACCTCCGTCAGCCGGCCTTCATTGAGGAGCAGGGACAGAATATGTCTGTCCTGTCTGAGTAAAATCAGTTTGGAATCGTTCAAAAATCTTCCCCCACTTCATCCAGCGGCACGAAAACGGGAGATTCCGCCGTACCGGTGTTGGTATAGGTTTCTTCCCGGACCTGCTGAAGCGCTATGGACGGCAGTTCTTCCTCCTGCGCATAAGGCTGTCCCGCAAAGTATGGCGGCCGCTGCTGCCCGGCAAACCGCCACAGGGCGTTTATCAGCAGGGCCGGCTTGATATTGCCGCCGCTGCTGGCATCCACCAGAAATTCCAGACTGCCGTCTGCCGTTATTCTACACTCATAAATTCCGGGTCTCAGATCCATCTGAGAGGTTCCTTTTTTTGTTTCCTTGGTAACCATAATGGCCGGCTGGGCAAGAAAGTCCTCCAGACAGGAATCAAGGAAATGGAAATCAAACGCAGGATCCTTAAAGTATACAGTATATCTGGCGGCCGCCACACTGGCCATGGCATTGCCCGCATTTTCCGGCAATGCCTTCACACTGAGGATTTCGATGCCGGGAACGCTCACTTCATTCAGCCTGCGGCACATCTCTGCCGAAGACATTTGCGGTTTCAGGACATTTTCTGCGGAGTTTTTCACCTCTATGTCCATATATTCCCCATTACTGTACATTCCTACTCCCAGCGGAGAGGCAAAGCTCATGATTTGGTGTGGGCTGTAGCCTGTGGAATAGGCCACGTCAATACCGGCCCTGCGAATCGCTTTCTGGAAAAAGCGCATCACATCCAGATGGCCGATGAATTTCATGCAGCCATATTTAGCAAATTTTACACGTACCTTCATGCCTGCGCCCCTCCTTTCTCTTCCTGTGCCGGCGGCTGTGTTTCTCCTGCAATTCCGCCGGTGTCCTGATGCAGCTGGGCATATTCTGTCAGCGTGCGCGCTGAACCGTCTTCAATTTCCCCTTTCGCATTTCTTTCCTCAAAACAGATGCCTCCTTTAAAGCGGGAAGCACCGCAGCCCTGGCACTGCTGCTTACAGTTGGGGGTTACAATTCCCTCCTGGGCACGGAGCCATTCTCTCTTCAGGAATTCCTTGGAAACACCGCAGTCAAGAAAATCCCAGGGGAATATTTCATCCAGGCTCCTTTCCCTTGTGGTATAGAAACTGATATCAAGGCCGCATTCTTCAAAAGCTGCAAGCCAAACCTCATTTTTGAAAAATTCACTCCAGGAATCATAAAGGCAGCCTTTTTCATAGGCCTTCAAGATAACGGAGGCAATCTTTCGGTCGCCTCTGGCAAACACACCTTCCAGAACGCTTACATCGGCTTCGTGCCAGTTGTATTTGATTCTTTTCTGGTTCAGCTGTTCCCTGATTGCCGTTTTCGTCAGATGGGCTTTTTCCAGGAATTCCTCCTTTGTGCTCATCTTCGCCCACTGGAAGGGGGTAAAGGGCTTGGGAATGAAGAACGACGTACTGGCCACAATCTGCACCTGTCCCGTTCTTTTTTCTCTGGGAACCGTCTCAAAGAAAAGCGCGGCAATTTTATTGGAAAGCTCGGCGATGCCGCGGATATCCTCTTCCGTCTCCGTGGGCAGGCCCAGCATAAAATACAGCTTCACTCTTGTCCAGCCGCCTTCAAAGGCCATGGCTGCACCCTTGAGGATTACCTCCTCCGTCAGGCCTTTATTGATAACATCGCGCAGTCGCTGGCTTCCGGCTTCCGGCGCGAAGGTAAGGCTGCTTTTTTTCACATCCTGTACCTTGCTCATGATATCAAGGGAAAAAGCGTCGATACGCAGGGAAGGCAGTGAAATATTCACCATACGTTCCCGGCAGGTATCCATAAGGAAGGTTACCAGCTCTTCCAGCCTGGAATAATCGCTGGAGCTTAAGGAGCTGAGGGAAATTTCCTCCTGCCCCGTGCTTTCCAGCATATCGATGGCATACTTCTTAAGCATGTCCACATCCCGCTCCCTCACCGGGCGGTAAAGCTGCCCGGCCTGGCAGAAACGGCAGCCTCTGATACACCCCCTCTGAATTTCCAGCGTAACCCTGTCCTGGGTGATTTTGATAAAAGGAACCACAGGCTTCCTGGGGTAATAGGTATCCGTCAGATCCATCTGGATCTGCTTGAGAATCCTGGAAGGGATTCCTTCCACATTTGGGGTAAAAGAGGCGATGGTGCCGTCTTCCTTATAACTTACATCATAAAGAGAAGGAACATACATGCCAGGAAGCTTTGCGGCCTCAATGAGAAACTCCCTGCGGCTGTTGCCGTTTTTGCGGTATTCCTTATAGAGATCCAGAAGCTGCCGGTAGATCGTCTCTCCTTCTCCAATATAGAAAATATCAAAAAAGTCTGCGATAGGCTCCGGGTTATAGGTACAGGGACCGCCGCCGATGACGATGGGGAAAGTTTCATCCCTGTCACGGGAAAGCAGCGGAATTCCCGCCAGATCCAGGATCTGCAGAATATTGGTGTAGCACATTTCATACTGAATGGTAATGCCTAAAAAATCAAAATTTCTCACAGGCTCCTGGGATTCCAGCGCGAACAGCGGGATATGCTTTTCACGCATTATTTTGTCCAGATCCACCCACGGGGAATAGACACGTTCACACCAGGTATCCTCCCAGCTGTTGAACATGTCATACAGGATCTGAATCCCCAGGTGGGACATGCCGATTTCGTAAACGTCCGGGAAACACATGGCAAAGCGGATGTCTACCTTGTCTTTATCCTTCACAACCGCGTTTACCTCCCCACCGATATAGCGGGCAGGCTTCTCTATATTTAACAATATTTCATCACTTAACGCTAAATTGCCCGTGATTAACTCTCTTGTATTCGTTGAAACATTGTTTTTTGTGGTTATTTTGTTCATTCTTTTTTTCGCCTTTACTGTGCAATTAATACGATTACATTTTCTCTTTTATTTTGACTGGTTACAATTGTTATTACAATATCACTGCCTGATAAATATCATGAAAATCTGGGATAAACTGCTTTTGCTTTTCATACCATGCCCGTTTTATAATGAGTTCATCAGTCACCCAGGCTGGAACAGGAACGCACCGGATACTATTTGAAGTTCTTGTTTCAACTTTCTATGTCGTCAGAATTTCTGTTTCCGCATTGATATTACGTCCCAGCTGTCTCTTAATATATATTGCACCTGATGAAAAGTCAACATCTTATCCGCCAGGTGATAGTCTGTCATATATTGCCCTGCTATACGGATCGTATCTCTCCCCACATCAAAATTTTCATGCCGGAGACCACGAATCTCTCCTGATCTGAGTCCTGCAAAAAGGCCAGGGAGAATTTCAAAATAGCAGCCGGGATGCTCAGATGATTAATTTCTTCAGCTTTTTTTGGCTTTATACCCTCCTTCCAGTGTGTAATAAATCGTAAAATTATTTAAATTACGGTACGTTTTACATATCTCCAACTGTCGTTTATGAAGTGTACATCATTCTCCATGTATGCATTACCTCCCAAACGCTTACAATGGAAAATTTGATAATCCGTATAAATTGTACTATATGTTTTTTTTTATGTCAAAGTCTTATGATCCGTTCATTTATCAAAACTGGATTTGATAATCCTATAGATTCAAGAGTTATTGCCGCCCTTTCATTAACAAAGTTTATTCCGTATCCATCTGACATAAAGATCTGCTAATCTATTACAATGCATATATAGGTGGGCACCCTCCTTATTTACCTGAATGGCAAATAAAAGATATCATCCAACAAAAATGCGGATATTCTTTCACTTAAAGGATTACCCGAAGAAACATTTCGGCAAAAATTCTTTGAGCTGCATACATGCATTGATGAAGATGATGAACTATATAAGTCATTTATTAATACTCTGAAATGCCAGCCAGATATGGTCCCCAGTATTATCCTGCTCCGAAGATTTTATTATATATGGAAAAAGCTGAAAATCGCCTAAAAAGTTTTACATTTGTAAATTTTTTATGGCTGTGCTATACTAATGCCAGAGGTGAAGTAAAATTATGATTAAAAATACTACAAATCCCGCGGCCATCCGTTCCCGAAATGCCCTTGCCACTTCTCTGGTTTCGCTGCTTTTGGAACGCCCTTTAAAAGACATCACGATTGAGGACATCACCAGCAGCGCCGGCCTGTCCCGGCAAACCTTTTACACGAATTTCAGCCAGAAGGAGGACATTCTGGAGAACTCTTTAAACCAGCTTTTTTCCATGTTTATAAACGGTCTGCCCAAGCTGCCTGAAACGCTGGAAGAGATGCTGGCCGTCTATTTCGAATTTTGGAGCGGTCACAAAAAGTTCCTGTCCGTGCTGTTTGACAATCAGCTTTCCCACATCTTTGCCATCGACAACATTTTTCTTTTCAAAAATGAGTTTTCCTTTTATGCCAAAAAAGGAGCCAAATCACAGGATGAACTCCCATATCTGGAAAATTATCTGGCCGGCCTGACTTTTCAGCTGCTTCGCACCTGGCAGCAAAATGCCTGGAAGGAGGAAACGGAAACAATTGTGCATCTTGCCTGCCGTCTTTTGAAAGGGGATTTTTTGATTGAAAAATAAGAATGTAAACAAGAAACTGATCATCGGCATCATAATCGTCGGTGCATTTATCAGTTCATTAAATCAGACTGTAATGACTGCCTCGCTGCCAAGAATTATGACAGAATTCGGCATCACCGCAAGCGTGGGACAATGGCTCACCACCGGATATCTGCTGGTAATGGGGATCATGATTCCCTGTACCGGTTATCTCATGGAACACTTTTCTTCCAGAAAATTATATCTGATCTCTGTTTCCCTGTTTTTTATCGGCTGCGCGGCCGCCGCATTTTCTCCCAACATTTATCTTCTTCTTTTGGCCCGTGTGGTGCAGGCGCTGGGGGCCGGAATCCTTCTGCCGCTTCCCCAGGTTGTGGCATTCCGGCTTTACCGGCCCGAAGAGCGCGGCACCATTATGGGCATTGTAGGACTCACCACCGGATTTGCGCCGGCTTTTGGCCCTACTTTTGCCGGATGGATTGCGGATTCATTTGGCTGGCGGAGTATTTTCTATATTATGTGCGCCCTTGCTGCCCTGAGCATTGTATTGGGCATAGTAAAACTTCCGGAAGAAGAAAAGCATTCGGAAGGAAAGCTGGATATCCTCTCCGTAATACTGTCAACCATCGGCTTCTGCGGTCTTTTAACTGGCGTATCCAACCAGGGGATTTACGGCTTTTTCTCACCTGTAGTCTTCGGTCCTCTGGCGGTGGGGATTCTGTGCATCGTGCTTTTCTCCCTGCGGCAGCTGAAGCTTCCCTCCCCTCTTCTTGAACTGCGGATTTTCCAAAACAGGAATTTCACCCTGGGAACAGTCCTTTTGATTTTCGCCTACGGCTCCATGCTGTCGGTTTCCACACTGCTGCCCATTTATATTCAAAATCTGAGACATTATTCCGCCACCGTCTCCGGTCTGGTCATGCTGCCGGGCGCGCTTTTTCTGGCTCTCTTGAATCCCCTGTGCGGCAGGATTCTGGATAAAAGGGGGCCTTATCTACTCTCTCTTGCAGGGCTGGTGCTTCTGGGCGGCGCAACCTTCGGCCTTTCTTTTATCGGTATCGACACGCCGCTTGCAACAGTGGTCATCCTATACGCTTTCCGTACGCTGGGGGTTGTGGCTCTTCTTCAGCCGCTGCAGACCTGGGCGGTGAACTCGGTAGAATCGAAATTTATTTCCCATGGGACAGCCCTCATGAATACGGTGCGCCAGGTGGGCGGTTCCATCATCAGCGCCCTTTTGGTAACAGTCATGTCCGTTTCTGCCAGGGACAATGGGGATATGAAGGGAATTGAGACTTCTTTTCTGGTAACTTCCATTCTTGTTTTTCTCTCCCTCGCTGTCAGCGCCGTATTGATGCGCCCGAAAAAAAGTGCGGAAGAAAGCAGGGAAAAAGAATCTGCCGCCGCTTTGCCGGAAGATTCTTCCCATATTATCATCACAATTGCCCGGGAATACGGGAGCGGCGGCCGGGAGATCGGCCTGAAAGTTGCCCAGGCTCTGAAAATCCCTTTTTATGACCGGGAACTGATCGCCATGGAAGCCCGGGAATGCGGATTGTCCAGCGATTATGTGGAATCAACGGAGGAAGGCCTTTCACTGCGCGATACCGCATGGAACTGGGCCGCTCAAAGCTATGGTGCCTTTGAGACCCATCTTTTTGCCACCGGAAATCTGAGTGAAGCGGACCGTCTCTTTCAGGCACAGCGGCAGGTTATCAGGCAGATCGCCCGGGAAGGCTCCTGCGTCATTATCGGGCGGTGCGCTGACTATATTTTAAAAGATTATCCCGGCTGCCTGCGCATCTTTATCCGCTCTGATCCAGGCCAAAGGCGGCAGCGCATCCAAACCGAGTATAAAATCCCTCCCGAAAAAACAGACGCCGTCATGAAGCAGAAGGACAGTGAACGGGCTTTTCATCATAAGCGTTACACCGGTCAGACCTGGGGCGCTCCCTCCAACTACCATATCGTTCTGAACAGCTCCCTTTTGGGGATTGACAGATGCGTGCGGCTGATCGTGGAGAGCGTCCGGACAGTAAAATAATCTGTTTAAAAAGGGGTTATCTATTAACTGACAGCCCCTTTCTTCGAAGGAAAGCATTAGCTGCCGTCTGTGTATACCCAAAGTAAAAAGATTATGCAACATAAAAATACTAATTATAGGAATAATTAAAAGTACCTGAAAAGTTTTATCATATATTTTTGATACCTTATCGCCAAATATTTTTGCGGCAATTAATTCACATATTAATATGAATATATCTGATATATTCTGAAAATTTTGATTTACCGGTATAACATTATCTTTTTTCATTAGCAAGTTGAGAGCTCACCAAACTGCGATGCAGTTTACTTTAAAGGATAGGGGCATTGTCATATGATTTTAAAAAAAGTCATTTTCCCAAATAACGTGAAAAACCCCGTAAACCCGGAAGCTTTCAGGCAATTCTTTTTTTATTTTGTTTCTCCAAATAATCATTTTGAGTAAGCAGTATATACAATACTGATTCATACTAACACCTTCCCATTTTGCCTGCAATGCAAGCTCACGATGAAGGCATTATGGCATCCGCAGTTTAAACGGTCCGGGATACTTCCATAGTTATATCCGGTTCAGAAGATTCCTGGCAGTTTCTGTTATTTCACAACTCCTTAGCTTATTGTCCGGTATCTGACTTATCCTGTAAAATATAAGGAAACTGGCTGATAAAATCAACGAGTTTTGTTTCCTGCACATTGACAGCCGCTTCAATCTGCTGTGCGGTGATGCCCGCAATACTGATATCCTGCCCCCGGCAAAAATAATAAATACCAAATAACAGCACTGCAATAACAAGCCGCAGGCCAAAGGAGGACATATGTACGCTTTCATCCGGACGGGAATACTCCGCCGCAGTCAACGGATAGCCATATTCGTCAAAGCCGCCGTAGCTGTCGCTTTTTCCATAAAGAATTTCTTCCCGTGTACGGATACGCATCTGGTTATTGTGGTTTTCTTCTCTTATCAGGCGCATCAGCTCCAGTCTGCGCTGGGTGTTATTATCCTGGTTCATAAACGACCTCCGGCTCCGGAAGCTTTTTAATTCCGGAGCCAGTTTTATTCTTATTAAAAATATGACCGGATATGTCAGGACATACCAGTTTTTTTGTGGGACAGCCTGCGATATTCCCGCAGGAACAGAATGCTGGTTACAGTAACCGCAATCGTATCAGCCACCGGTTCGGCCAGGAATACGCCGAATACCTTATCAGGAAGTATGGCGGGCAACAGGAAAATAAGCGGTATCAGCAAAATAACCTTTCTTAAAAGCGCCAGAAAAACAGAGGTCAGCGCGTTGCCCAGGGCAATAAAGGTTTGCTGACAGGCAATTTGGATGCCAAACAGCAGGGATGCCGCCATATAAATACGGATAGCCCATTCCGTATAAACAGCCAGTTCTGCATTGCCTGTAAAAATGGCAATAAAAATCTGTGGCAGGAACATGGCAATCGCCCACAGCAGCGTGCTGTATGCAAGGCATGCAACCAGCAGCAGGCGGAAAGCCTTCTTCACACGGTCAATGCTTCCGGCGCCGTAATTAAAGCTGATAATGGGCTGCGCGCCCTGGGTCATTCCCTGAAGCGGGAGCATGGAGAACTGCATGACACTGGTCATAATAGTCATGGCCCCTACTGCGATATCTCCGCCGTATTTTAGCAGAGAGGTATTAAAGCATACGGAAATGATACTTTCCGTAAACTGCATAATAAAGGGAGACACACCAAGACCGATGCTGGGAAGGATAATGGCAGCCGACAACTTCAGATTTTTCCTGCGGATGCGCAGAGAACTTTTATCGGAGGAAAGGAAACGAAGCACCCAGACAAAGGATACTGCCTGGGAAAGAATAGTGGCGAGTGCCGCACCTCTGACGCCCATATTCAGGCCGAAAATAAAAATCGGATCAAGGATAATATTGCAGACAGCGCCAATTGCTACGGTAAGCATACCGGTTTTGGCATAGCCCTGGGCATTGATAAAGGCATTCAGGCCGAGAGATATCTGTACAAATAAGGTTCCTATGCCATAGATCTGCATGTAGGCCCAGGCGTAGCCGATGGTATTTTCACTGGCTCCAAATAACAGCAGAATCGGCTGGCCAAACAGCAGAATTACCGCCGTGAGCACAATTGCCATCAAAACAAGCATAGTTGTACAGTTGCCCAGTATTTTTTCTGCGGTTTCGTTATCCCCTTTTCCCATCATAATTGAGGCCCGCGGCGCACCACCCATGCTTACCAGCGCCGCAAATGCGGAAATGGCCATAATAACGGGCATTGTTACGCCTACACCCGTCAAGGCGCTGGGACCCACCTCCGGTATGTGGCCGATATACATACGGTCAACCATGTTATACATGACATTGATGATTTGTGCCAGTATGGCAGGCAGCGCCAGCCTGAAAAGAAGCTTCCCAATACTGCCGTTTCCAAGATCGGCTTCTTTTTCCTTTGTTGCTTTCATAGATAAAATCCCCTTTCAATAGTTGTATTGTGGCTGCCTGGAGGGATGCCGCCAAATACAGCATTCTTCTGTCCTGGCTGGGTAGCGATATCTGGTATACCTGTGAAACCTTAGGCTTTTTCCTAACGCTGGCAGTAATTGAGTGATTGTAACGGACTTGAATATAATAGCATTTCAAGGTTGGAGCCTCAGATACTGTCCTCTCTTTAAATAAAATAACTTTCGATGACTTTCATAACAAATTATGAGCCTTCCCAGGCATATCAGAATTTTTCCATTAGCCAGGAAAAACAGTGCTTCGGATAGCGGCATATACCAGTAGTTTTTTATATGTTGATTTGTTCTAAAAAGAACTAATCTGATAAATAATATACAGTGAAAGCGGACGGTTGTCAATTAAATTTCTCACTTCCTAAATATACTTGATTTCAATACTCTTCTTCTATGCAGATAATGGGCTCCTTGGATACCTGGGAGCTCGGTGAGCCATAATTTAAATACATTTCCTATATACGGAGGAAGACCTACTGTACATTTGCATAAGGTTCGGTTTAACAAAATTTCAATCCACTTCTTCTAAACAGAGGAAGACTGGAAGAAAGAACTGTGCCCCGTCTGCCTTAATATTTCAATCCACTTCCTCTATACAGAGGAAGACAGACGGTACTTTTTGGACGTTCACCGGCGGGGGAATTTCAATCCACTTCCTCTATACAGAGGAAGACATGTTATGCTTTTTTAAGTTTTCCAGCCTGCAATATTTCAATCCACTTCCTCTATACAGAGGAAGACAATCACTGTTATATACTCTGACCCGCAGCCATCCCATTTCAATCCACTTCCTCTATACAGAGGAAGACGAACCAGGGAGATCCACTTTTGCTTTCCATAATGCATTTCAATCCACTTCCTCTATACAGAGGAAGACAAAGAAGCCAGGCCGGAGGATCGTATGCGTCTTAAATTTCAATCCACTTCCTCTATACAGAGGAAGACTTGCCCGGTTTCTCTCTTGCCATTGGGAGAAGTATTTCAATCCACTTCCTCTATACAGAGGAAGACGAATAACCTATCTGGAAGAGAAGGTGAATGAGTTATTTCAATCCACTTCCTCTATACAGAGGAAGACATAGAAAGATTCAATAATTTCGGGGAACCAGAGACATTTCAATCCACTTCCTCTATACAGAGGAAGACGACATTCAAGAGCATAATAGAGACTGAAAGATGCATTTCAATCCACTTCCTCTATACAGAGGAAGACACGCGACTTCCAGCAGCCCCATTCCCGCATCAACATTTCAATCCACTTCCTCTATACAGAGGAAGACTGGGTAGAAAACGATATCTTAGCTTCCAGATACATTTCAATCCACTTCCTCTATACAGAGGAAGACCGGGATTGCCAATATAGCCGCTAAAATCTGACTTATTTCAATCCACTTCCTCTATACAGAGGAAGACGAATATAATATGTTATAGTAAACAACGGAAAAGTATTTCAATCCACTTCCTCTATACAGAGGAAGACAATAACTGGTGTTCCTGCGGATTTAGCGAATATATTTCAATCCACTTCCTCTATACAGAGGAAGACATCGGCGCACGGACTATAGAAGAAAGACCAAAAGATTTCAATCCACTTCCTCTATACAGAGGAAGACCGGTGAGAATTATGATGCCAGTAAATTGTACGTTATTTCAATCCACTTCCTCTATACAGAGGAAGACTATTGCGCGTACTCGTCAATGCTGAATTATAGGTATTTCAATCCACTTCCTCTATACAGAGGAAGACCAAGGGCGGGACGACCGAAACGCTCTGCCACTGCTATTTCAATCCACTTCCTCTATACAGAGGAAGACTCCCTCTACGTACAAAGTAGTCAAGTCGGTATGACATTTCAATCCACTTCCTCTATACAGAGGAAGACCTTTAACGAGAGTGGAACATGTTATATCTTGTAAATTTCAATCCACTTCCTCTATACAGAGGAAGACAGGACTTGGTTATACATGGTCTTGAGAGTTACGAATTTCAATCCACTTCCTCTATACAGAGGAAGACCTCGCTGATTATACTGGATATCTTCCGGAAGAGCATTTCAATCCACTTCCTCTATACAGAGGAAGACTCTCATCGAGTGGCTTGTTTTCGTGTGCAATTTATTTCAATCCACTTCCTCTATACAGAGGAAGACGTCATGGATAACGATAAAACCATCAAAGAAACAGATTTCAATCCACTTCCTCTATACAGAGGAAGACTTATCCTAGCTTAGAATCCCAGTACACAGGTGACATTTCAATCCACTTCCTCTATACAGAGGAAGACTCTTCTTGATTTCCCGAGTCGACATCGTAGGGGATTTCAATCCACTTCCTCTATACAGAGGAAGACTTATCCGAGACTTTATTCTTTATATTGTTGGTGGCATTTCAATCCACTTCCTCTATACAGAGGAAGACAGCGGCATAAGCTTAAGCGGCTGCAGCGCTGGGTATTTCAATCCACTTCCTCTATACAGAGGAAGACACTTGTAATAATCCCCGCAATAGCGTACAATATATTTCAATCCACTTCCTCTATACAGAGGAAGACCGCAAATATCAACAAATGAATATCCTTCATCAAGACATTTTATATCTAATTTTGACATATAAGCGATAATATTATCAACTAGATTTTCAAAATTATCATATGTCTAAAATAAATTATTCTTTTTTCCGAAAATACATGGTGCGAATCTCCCGGGGGCTTTATGTTCACTTCACATTCGCACCAGCATCTCATACTCAAACAAACCTTTAGTATTCTTTGTTCTGATTACATTATCCACAAAATGAATCATCCACATAAAATTAGACTAAATATGTATCAGGAACGCCAAAATTCATCACCGAAGGCAGTTTACTGTGAAAAATGACCTTCCGGATACCAAAAAGCGCAAACAATCCATCACAAATTTAAAAAGCGTTTTTTGAACTTTTCTTTAAGATTCAGGTAGCAACTACTGATAATTCCCAGAAAAGTACTTTTAATTTTATCAGATATGCATTGTTCTTACGTTCCTTGTTGAATTGGTTGTAGTAATCAAAACTCCAGGAACCTAAGAACCACTCCGACTTTGAGGATTTATTAAATGGCTGCGAGCATGAAATGGACAACTGCGGCATAGGCAAGCTTACCCCCCCTCTGATCACTGCTCTTCATGACCTACGTATGGAAACAGTAATTTTTATTCTTGACAGCTGAATGTGCACAAACAATCAGCGTTGTTCGCAAAAGAGCGCTTTCCTTCCCGTTTTACCGGACTATCGTTTTTTGACACTCCCGTTATCACCTTGACATAACCCTATCCAGGAAGAAATATACCTGTCTGTAGGAAAACAGCCCGTATCTGTTTCGATGTCTGAAATGACAGCCTATGAGCTGGCATTCCCTATACCAGTGACTTTCTGAATTGCCTGGGACGCCTGTTTTTCTTCCGTTTTCGTAAAATTGTAAATCTCTTTATCCAGATTTTTGATGTTAAGTTCTTCAGAAAGTAACAGCAATTCGTTTCTGACACTTTGCCAGACAGTTTGGTGTTGGTGCCTTCCAGCATATTCTGGAGACACTTTTACTCCCAAGCACATTCGCTGATAAGACTTTATGCAATAACGACCAGTTGAGTTCCCGCTGAGCCTTATTGGAAAGCTAGCGGAGTGGAGCAACCCATTCTGAAGTTGGGCAGTGATCCATTCTGCTCCTCAGGATGGATTTTGGCATATACTGAGACGGTACTGAACAGTACAATTTAAATAAATAAAGTTTCTGTTACATCAAATCCCGGCTTTGCGCCTATATGCTCCACTTTATTTTTATAATTATCTCCAAGATAGTAAAAGCGCAGGCTATCTTTATCCTTATCTATAATTTCTTCCAGAATCGCCTTTACCTGCCGACATTTAGCTGCATCCATATTGCATTCAAAAACAGAATTCTGTACTCTTTGACCGTAATTTGTACATTGCTTTGCAACTTTTCGCAAACGGCTTCGACCTGCTGCAGTTTCTGTATTCACATCATATGTTATCAATACCAGCATTTTTGCTCCTTTAATGCAATGTTATTGCCACATTACGCCTGTTATGTCTTTGATATATAAGGGCAATACAGAAGCACATTATTTTGAAATAACGTTTCAAGATAGCATAACACTTTTCAAAACACCTTACCCAGATGATACAACCTTTTATACCGAAAATTTTTATTTCCAGAAAAAAGGCGGATATTCATCCAAATCCCCTCGCAGATATCTTGCTAGAAGCATTGCCTGAACATAAGGCAACATTCCCCACTCTACTTTTTCTCCTAAAAATGGGTGTGTGATTATCTCCTGCTTTTTAGACTGCCAGGAGGAAAGGAAAATTTTCCGCAGCTCTTCATCCATAATCACAGCACCGCTTTCTTTTCGCTGGAATCCCTTTTCATTTACAATTTTCTTATTGATTAAAGTCAATACAAACCGATCCGCCATCACACTGCGGAATTCTTCAACCATATCCAGCGCCAGCGATTTTCTGCCCGGACGATCTGTATGAAAAAAACCTACATAAGGATCAAGCCCTACTGTCTCCAGTGCGCTGGCACACATAGACGTTAACAGGGTATAGGCAAAAGACAGCATTGCATTTACTTCATCCCGCGGAGGTCTTTTATTCCGGCCATGAAATGAAAAGGTATCCTTCTGCTGCAAAATCATATCATCAAAAACAGAAAAATACACAGAGGCTGCTTCTCCTTCCAATCCCCTGAGCGCAGCCGCATCAGGACAGGTACGGATCTTTTTAAGGGATTGTGCAAGGAAAGCTGATTTACTCTTCAGCTTCTCGACATCCAGCCGCAGAGGATAATCTCTCGCTGCCCTCTCCACAATCCAGCGGGAATTATAGACCTTTCCGGCAATACAATTCCTTGCAATTTTCAGACTTTCTTCTTCTGACTCACTTCTGCGATACTGTTCTGCGTCACATTTCCACTATACTTCTCCTGTTACCCGCGCAATAAACCTGCCATTCCCGGAAAGGAAAGTCAGACCGATATTTCGTTCTGCACATGCACCCATGAGTGCCGGACTTGCACCAGTATAGCCAAAAGTAACAATGGCCTCCAGATTATGGAGCGGCACTCTTCCAACTTCCTTTTCTTTCTCCAAAACAACAATATTTTCCCCGTCCAGAGACAAGTAACGGTTATGAGATGTCACATAAAGTGTATTCAATAATCTCTTCACAGCTTTTCCCCCGGTCCCTTTCACCATTCAATATCGTGCAGATTCCATAAACTTCATACAGCCAATTATTCTTCAATATGTTCCTCTACATAACTTCCGGCTGACTTTCCTTTTCCAAGCACAGGCAGACAAATATCACGTAAGGAACAGGCATTGCAACTCTTGCTCCATTTGACCTTCGGTGTATATCTCCTTGCAAAATATTGGTGCATCTCCTGGAACATCGACTTTACTTCATTTCTCACTGATTCAGTCAGCTCGACTTTTTCCCTGTGCCGGATCTCTCCATAATAAAGGTATCCATATGGAATACTGCAGCATAGCATTTCTTCCAGACACATTGCCTGTGCAGCCAGCTGAAGAATATCAACCTGATTCGGTTTCGGTGAACCCCTTTTATATTCAACAGGTATTACAGACCATTCCCCCTCCTGACCCTGAAGAAAAATCCCCTCGCCAGCTTCCGCCCGATGAAATTCTACGATATCACATTCTCCGCTGATACCAAGCTCTCTGGAGCTGATCGGCATGGCCCGGGAGATGAGCAGGTCTCCGCGCTTTTCCCTGCTCATCACATCATGAGCCTTTTCATGAAGAAGTTTTCCTTCCACAGTCCGCACATTTTCCGACCACTGAAGCTCTATATAAGCAAGCGCCCATTGTCTCCTGCAGAATGCAAAATGCTGTATGCCGGACAGCTGCAGAAATTCATCTTCCTCATACAAAATCATACACCTCCGGTTCTACACAACCAGGATTTTCATAATAAATATCATAATCGTCAAAGGATCTTGGATGGTCCGTTTTCTTCTCAATTTTTACACTTCGATGTACCTTTGCGGTAGAAACTGCAGGCATCTTTTCTTCATGCTGCCACCAGTAAAGCCGGCAGACTTCCATGCTTCCTTCCGGCCTTGCTGAGGACGCATCGTTTTCAAACAAAGTCTTCAGCGCTTCTTTCAGCAGTTGGGCATCTTCCTCAGAAAACCCTGTTTTTTCCGCCAGCTGCACGTTAACGCTGCCTTTTAATACATAAAGTCCAAACTCAATCCTATGCTTTGTTCCCATGGTATCGGAAGCCTTTCCCTCTTTACCGGCCTCACTGTTTACACTTTTGGTAATCTGCATGCTGACAATATCTACCGGAGAAACACTGACAGCCTGATGAATGGATACCGGTCCTCTTACGCCAAGAGATACTTCTACGCCTTTAAAAGCGAATACCTGTCCGAAGCTGCGGACATCCAGCCATTCCTGACAGGCCAGTTGTGCACATTTATCCCGATCAGCCTTTTTCCCTTTCTTGATTTCCTCCTGCAAAGGGGTATATCCATCCGCACGTTCCTTCAGACTGCTATATGTATCATCCGAACGATCATCCGATTGTACAAAAATTTTCTGTCCCATATCCTGCCAGCGGTTTCTTATTTTTCTCTTGATACAAACATCAGAGATTTCCCCTATTCCCATTCCTCCTCGGACGGTTCCCATTCAGCGGATCTCCATTCGGATTAGCCTCCGTTGCAGATATTAATGCCACAAAATCAATTTTCCCTTTCAGTTCACTCATTATTTATTCCTCCTCTTCTTTCTTTTTCTCTTTCAGGGCATAGGATTGATTATGAAATCCCAGTAAATATAAGCCATTCAGTGCCGTATCATTTTCAAAGTCTTCTATTTCAAACAGATTACAGATATCATCCAGCAGTCTCTGGTACACAAGACGCTCCGGAGCCTTTAAGCGCATAAAATATGGTTCCAGCTTTTCCTCCAGAACCTTCCACGTTCTGTAAGGGTGCTGGAGAATGCTATATAACGTTTTACCTGTTTCCTGGTCCCCTCATATCAAAAGTACTCAATTCTGTCCGCCACGGCCAGCAGTCGGCCAAACAAATATTCCCTCTTTCGACATTTTTTATCCAATGCCATCGTATATACCTCCCCATACCTTTTTTCAATCTGTTGTTTTACAAGTGAGCATGCCAGTGCCAGAATTCTTTCCCATAGAAAGCGGCTTTCGAATGAAACCGGCGAAGATGCCCGCTGTACAGCAAGTCTCACCATGTCTGCCGGAACTCTTTTTATCGAGAATACAGGCATCCATCGCTTCCACCACTTTCAGCGCCTTCTTAGGATAAAGCTGGTCTGCTGGGAGCCGTAAAAGCTGCATCCGAAATCTACTGCCTTTGCCCCTTTCCTTCCGCTCATGCTAGCGCACTGGGCATCCTTATTCCCTACTCCAGGGTAAATCATAGGAATTCTGCTTCCACCGCGGCCTTACGGCCTGTATGGCCGCCATTCATGGTTATACTGCAGTTTTGTTATCGCGGCGCTGCATCAAGGCATTGCAGAGCTTCTCCGCACCACCATACCAAACACCCTATCCATGCACTTCATCGGTAAATTCTTCCAACCTTCTGACCAGACTTCTGTCCGGTATACTTCTGCCTGTATGATAACTCATCAGACACAAGCTGGTCCATTCGTTTTAAATCGGTTCCGGTCGCAGGTACGGGCTGCCGTTGCCAGGTTTACCGCAGCAGCCATTTGTTGCATTGGGAGCCTTTGGGAATCCCTCAGCCGATGGAAAAAGCCTCTTCTTTATTGGCAAAACGCCCGCGGTAAGTATAGTTAGATTCATCATTTGCAGAAATCAGCTTCGCTCCATCTCCTTCATTCCGAATCTTCTTGGGCTGCAGCCAGGAAATTTGCGTTAAGTCGCCTGTCAGGTAGGAAAGTCCTGTCTCTTTTTGCTGAGATCTGCAATATTCTATGTAATTTTGTTGTAAAGAACAGTCTTTCCAGCATTTCACTGACAAACTGCCGCTGTCATCCATCAGCGCATCTTCCGGTAATACTTCCCCTGTATCTATTTGAAACCGTATAAATGCATCCGTTTGAGCAACAATCTGTATTTTTGCCTTTTCGGAAATCTTTCCCGATTCATCCTGTATAAAGATACCTTGATTATTAAGATCCTTCATCAACGTACCTTTTTCCAGATACTGATAAACAGCCTTAACTTTTGAATGGCAGTAAGAGGAATCCGCCCATTCCTTCAGATGTTCCATGTACAGCAAATGGTTTTTAGAGCAGTCTTTTCCTTTGACAAACTGATTATAATCCGCCGCGAGATATTTCAGATTGTCACAAAGCGGGTGAGGCTCAATTCCTGCCGTTCTGCTGGCCGATTTTTCAGTTACGGGAATAATAGTCAGCTTGTCCTCGTCCGGTACCGTTTCCGCTCGCAGAAAATTGCCGTCTCCGTCAATCGTCACCGTAATTTGTGCCGCTACCGTAGTATGGTAGGGCGGAAGCAAAACAATATGATCTTCCCCCATCCTGCCAGCCAGATGCTGATTTTTATCATACAAATCGCATAATTCTGCTATCCAGTTCATTCCTCATCACCTTCTTCCGAAAATTCCTGAAGACCGCTGAATTTTTTATCCGGAAAGGCCTTTATTCCCATTTCATGAATCATCCGTTTATCCGAACATTCCTCCGGAGCCAAAAAAGTCACATACCCATTCTTCATGACCGGCCTCCAAAACCGAACAGTCATTTTTCCTCTGTCCTCCTCCAGCACGGCTTCATCGGCATATGTAATTCCATGATACATAAAACCGAAAGCCACCTCTCTGGAGGGAGTATCATAATAACCTTCTCCTTCCCCAAACACACAGGGTTCCACATATCCCTGACATTCTCTGGTCCCCAGGAAGATATCTCTCCGTCCGCCTCTTTGAATCATCCGTTTGGCAATATTATGATGTTTATTTTCATCTCTGTCCCCTTCCAGTTCAGGGCGGTTCTCATTCCAGACAAAATGCGCCCTTACCTGATAACGCACATCTTTCAGGTAAGTATAATAGGAAAGGTCATTTCCCCCATTATACGCGATTGGACGAATCGCTTTTGTCTCCGTCTGGATGGGATTCATCACTCTCAACTCATCAATACGCCAAATTATCGTCGGTTTCCAATATATACTTTGCAGAATCCCTTTGATAGCTTCATAGGTAGGAATTTGATAAGAAAATTTTTCACCGCCGACTCTGGTAACCGGATCCGAAAATAATGCATAATCACCGCTGACCTGAAATTCCACCGTATTTCTGTATTTAGCCTGCACCTTTTATCTCCCTCCTTCTTAAAAATTCAAAAAATCCAATGCCGATGGTTCCTCCTTAAGACCAACTTTTTCATCATAATAACCTTCTGCCAAAACCAGCACCCGATTTTCTTCAATCCCATAAACCGCGTTCCCCAAATTTTTCAGTGTTTTTTCTGATACTCCCACCGAATAACGCTGCAGCTTTCGCAAAATAATTCTTTTCTGTTCAGGATCTGCCTCGCTCTGAAGAGCCTGAATCAGTCCTTTACCTTCCCTATAAGGGACTAGAATATTTTTCAAACCCTTATCATCAATTACAGTGAAAATCTGTCCTGCGCTCAGGAACGCCTGCTTCAGCCTGATTTCTTTTTTCTCGGCAGCAAAAATTTTATTATCGGACAGTAGCTCTACCAGGCTGCTCCTTCCCCATTCCTTCAGTACCGGATAAGAGGTTTCATCTTTGCGTTCCATCAAATAATATTTGAAATACAATGTAACCGCTTCCTCTGAATCCAACCTTTCTCTAAAACTTTCCGGACTTTTACGGTATGCCTGAAGCGTACACAACATAGCTTCTTGTGCCGTTCTGATATCCTTAAGAGAGGAGATTCTTTCCGCTTCCTCAGACATTTTGATAAGACAGACCAGCCCTTTTTCCGGCCCTCCGTTCCGGTTACATCTTCCCGCTGCCTGTATTAGGTTATCAAGACCTGCCAGAGACCGAATCACACATTGAAAAGAAAAGTCCACACCAGCTTCCACCAATTGCGTACTGATGCAGATTACCTTTTCATTCCTGTCAAGACGTTCTCTGATTTCTTTCAAAACATTACTTCTGTGCTCAGCACACATCAGTGTGCTCAAATGGTATAAACCTCCCTCTGTTTTCCCCTTCAGCTGCTCGTAAATATCAAGTGCGCAGGATTTTGTATTGCATATCATGAGTACCTGATCCATCTGCCGTGATTTTTCCAAAATAAAATCAACCGCCTGTGAAATGTTGAAACCCTTTCCGCAATCTTGCGTACAATCATGAAATTCCACACGCCTGAAAACCTCTTTATATGCTGAAATACTGTTGACCATATCAACCGGCGGCAGCATTCTGTTTTCAGGAAGCTTATCCAAAAGCGGCTGTGTTGCCGTACATAGAACAATCGTTGTATTGCAGAACTGTGTCAGAAAATTAACCGCCAGATTAAATAGCTGCAGCAGCTTAACAGGCATAGCCTGTACCTCATCAAAAATGATTACACTGTCACACAGACTGTGAAACCGACGGATACTGCTCCTCTTTTCCTTGAACAGCGTCTGAAAAAACTGTACTGCAGTGGTCACTATCACCGGCACTTCATCCCAGTTTTCTATGAGCCGCTCATAACGTTGCTGTCCTTTCACCTCTTCCTGAACCACATCACTGTGATGTTCCAATATCATATCCGGCATATCCAGACTTGTTCTGATAACACTCGCATTTTGTTCCAGTATACTTTTAAAGGGCGCAACATAGAAAATATGTCTTTTTTTATTCGCCTTTGCACAATGCAATGCAAAACGCAAAGTACTTAGCGTCTTCCCTGCTCCGGTGGGGACGGAAAGACGGAATAAATTGCCAGAAACGTATGCTGCGTTTCGGCAGCGTGCAGATATATCCTGCCGACAGGATGCTATCTCAAGAAGTCTTATCCAATTCGTTTAATTTATTTTCCAAAGTAATAATACCGTACTCCCAAACCTTCTGAATTTCATCCTGGCTCATTCCTGTATCAGTTTTACGGTTCTCCATAAAATCCGCCGTATCCCTCCAGTCAGCATCCATCAGGGATGAAAACAGCAGTCTCTCCAACATACCCAGATAAAAATTACGATTACCATATAAGCCATTGTTATTTTTTGCAAACAGTTGCACTTCTTTGGCTAAAACATTTAAATCAGCTCTGGCCTTCTTCCTTATTTCAGCCATTTCCGCCGCGTTCAGCTTCAGTTCAGACGCCTCAAGCAGAACTTCCGCTTCTCTGCATACAGCCTTTACCTTTTCCGCAGTATACTTCTGTTTCCTTTTTTCCAATAAAATGCTTCCATCAGAAATTGATACACAATCCTGCAGACCATGATGCATATAAATGGCATCCTGTACCATTTCCCCAAGCAAGGTTCCTGGCAAATATTGATTTACCACCAAACCGCCAAGTGTGGAATGGTCCAGTTTACCTTCATTGCATCCTTCTTCTTTTAAGGACTTTTCAAAATATTCCTGCCATTCCTCCGGATATTTTCCATCATCATGATGAATTCCTGTCAGCCAAGCCGTCTTTTTCAATTCGGGCAAAGGACAATAGTTTTCTGCAAGCCGGGCTACATTTATCTGATGATTTACATTGAGCTGATATTGCTGATCTTTTTCCCGATAATGAGAATGATATGTTTTTTCCATGTATCCCCCGCGTCAATGCTTTCTGCATATAGCAAACATTCTCTTCACTGCACATATAAAACGCTTTAGCGCAATATAAACAGAAAAAATACAAAATTATATCACATATATTCTTATTATATTCTTCAAAATAACTATTATCAACATAAAAACTTATTTTTTACTATATTGTTCTAAATAGAAAAGTGAACTTTCTGTACCTTATTTCCACTTAAAAAAGAGGCAGGCCTTAAACTTACCGGCCTGTCTCCTGAATACTGCATTTATTTCTATTCTTTTTTGTATAATCAGAAACTAACCATCAATTCTGAACAAAACTACTTTTCCAAAGCAAAAATCAAAGAAAAAGGATCTACCGATTTGCCAGCTCCGCAGTAATTTCTTCCCAGGTAACATCTTTTTCAGCCATAAGAACCATCATATGGTAAAGGAAATCGCAGATTTCATACTTAATCTCATTGGGGTTGGGATTTTTGGCGGCGATAACGATTTCGGTGGCCTCTTCTCCCAGTTTTTTCAGGATTTTATCAATGCCTTTGTCAAACAGATAATTGGTGTAAGAACCCTCCTTGGGATTCTCCTTACGATCCTTGATAACGGCAAAGACATCTTCGAAAACCTTCAACGGGTTATGCTGAGTGTCCGCGGTGTCGTCCAGGGTGAGTATTTCGTTGAAAAAGCAGCTGTAGGAGCCTGTATGGCAGGCAGCCCCAATCTGTACCACGCGGGCGAGGATGGTATCCATGTCGCAGTCTGCGTGAAGGGATTTGACATACTGATAGTGGCCGCTTGTTTCGCCCTTGATCCAAAGCTCCTGGCGGCTTCTGCTGTAGTAGGTCATTTTACCTGTATGTATGGTCGCCAGATAGGCTTCTTCGTTCATATATGCCTGCATGAGAACCGCGTCAGTTTTGTAGTCCTGTACAATTACGGGAATCATGCCATCGGAATTCAGTTTGAAATCAGACCACTGATAGGCGGCGGTAATTTCGGAAACCTCTATGCCGTTATCTCGGCAGAGCTTTTTCAGCGCTTCGATTTCTTTATAGTTATCATTCACAAGCTTCCCTGCGATGCCGTCCACATTTTCCATTTTCAGGATTTCAATGATTTTTTCCAGGGAGATCTCAGGAAGCGTTGTAATGACAGGAACAGGGCTGATTTCGGCCGTTTCCTTCAGGATGGCCGGCTCCCGGACGAGAACGCTGCTGATATATTGGTTGATCAGAGCACACTGCTCCCTGATCACCTTACTGCTGTCTGTCATCGCAAGCAGCTTATCCGCGCCGAATTTCAGGGAAACCTCACGGGTGACTGCGATATTATCTTCTTCCGTATAATCAAGCACCGCCTGGCGGCATCCGGCATAGAGTAGTTTTTTCACGTCTTCCATGCGGTGGATCGCACCGGCGCCGATTACGGGAACGGCCACGGTGGCGCATATTTCTTTGATGATGTCTATGGCTTCCTCATGCTCCCTGTCAGTGGAGGAAAGGTCAAATACGATGATGCCGTCGCATTTGTTGTCACTGTAGCTCTCTGCCAAAGCCACCGGATCAATGCTGACCTCATGCAAATCATCAAGACCGCTTACCGCTCTCTTCTGATACAAATAAATACATGGCAAAAATTTTTTTGAGTTCATTGGCTCTCCTGCTCTTTCGTTTGCTTTTTCCGTAATACTATCCGCACAGTTCTTCCGACACGGCGGAAGGAATCCCGGAATTATGCCGGAAATTCCTTCCGCTTACAGGCTTCCCTTGGTGCTCAGGACGCCGTCAATGCGTTCATCGTATCCTGTAGCCATATCAAGCGCCTTGGCAAATGCCTTGAACATGGCCTCCGCCATATGATGGCTGTTCTGCCCGGACAGCATTTTCAGGTGGAGGTTCATGGCGGCGCTATAGGATACTGCATAGAAAAACTCCCGGAGCAGCTGGCTGTCCAGCGTGCCTATCACAGGCGTGGGAAAGCTGCAGTCGAATTCCAGCCAGGGTCTTCCACAAAGATCCACGGCGCTTAAAGCAAGTGCATCATCCATGGGAAGCATGAAAAAACCATAACGGCGGATACCGGCCTTGTCTCCTGCAGCCTGGGCAATGGCCTGGCCCAGGACGATCCCGGTATCTTCCACAGTATGATGGCCGTCCACATGAAGATCGCCGTTGACCCGGACGGTCAAGTCAAAAAAACCATGCTTGGCAAAGCCCTCCAGCATATGATCGAAAAAACCGATGCCCGTATGAATATCGCTTTTTCCGCTTCCGTCCAGATTCAACGTCAGAGTGATATCTGTTTCTCTGGTGGTTCTTTTCATGCATGCGCACCGCTGTGCCCGGCGTACTCCTTCCGCGTCCTGTCCCATGACCAATCCTCCTGAAAAAAATAATTATTCAAATCTGTAAACTGTTCAGTACCCTTCACAGTTACTGCTAAAATCCATCCTAAATCGCCTTTGGCGATGGATTTTAGCACTCCTGAATCACTTTCTTACGGTCAGCGCAAAGCGCTGGCCTGCTGAACATTATTCAAATCTAACTTTAATCGAATTTGCATGTGCAGTCAAGCCTTCCCGTTCGGCAAAAAGCTCGATATCCTTATGGGCTTTTTCCAGAGCGTCCCGCGAATAGGATATGATGCTTGTTTTTTTCATAAAATCATCCACATTTAAGGGTGAGAAAAATTTGGCGGTTCCGTTGGTAGGAAGCACATGGTTGGGGCGAAGTAATCAACCCAGCGGCTCGCTGGAGTATTCCCCAAGGAAAATAGCGCCGGCATTCCTGATCTTTGTCATAACGGAAAAAGGATCCTTCGTCAGGATTTCCAGATGCTCGGAGGCAATTTCGTTGGCGGTTTCCACCGCCTCGTCCAAATCCTGAGCAATCAGGATATACCCGTAATTGTCCAGTGATTTTTGAATGGTTTCCCTACGGCTTAACGTAGTAAGGAAGCCGTCTATTTCTTTCGATACCTTTTCCGCCAGTTCTTCACTTGTGGTGATGAGGATGGCGCTTGCCAGCTCGTCATGTTCCGCTTGGGAAAGAAGATCCGCCGCCACATAACGAGGATTGGCTGTTTCGTCGGCAATGACCAGAATTTCACTGGGACCTGCAATGGAGTCAATGCTCACATAGCCGAAGCAGGCTTTTTTGGCAAGAGCGACAAAAATATTGCCGGGGCCGGTAATTTTATCCACCTTGGGGATACTTTCGGTTCCGAAGGCCATGGCGGCAATGGCCTGCGCGCCGCCCACCTTGTAGATTTCATTGACGCCTGCCACAGCTGCCGCCGCCAGTGTACCGGGATTTACCTTCCCATCGGCGCCGGGGGGCGTTGTCATGATAATGCGTTCCACGCCCGCTACCCTGGCAGGTATTACATTCATCAGGACGCTGGAGGGATACGCAGCCTTTCCTCCCGGCACATATACGCCTGCAGTTGCGATGGGAAGGTGCTTCATGCCCAGAATGGTGCCGTCCGGCCTGGGATCAAACCAGCTGGAACGCAGCTGCTTTTCGTGGAACCGGCGGATATTTTCCGCGGAACGTTTCATCACCTCCAGGAATTCGCTTCCTACCGATTCAAAGGCCTCTTCGATTTCCTCTCTGGTGACAAGAAGATTTTCAGCCGAAATTTCACAGTGGTCAAATTGGCGGGTATAGGAAAAGACAGCCTCATCCCCTTTTATACGTACCTGGGAAATGATATCGGCCACAATGTCCTCATACTGACCATAATTGTTGGGGCTTCTTTTCAGCAGATCATTCAGCAGGTTCTGCTTTGTATTTTCAGATAGCTTTAATGTTCTCATGCTTCCTCCTGTATGTACCGGCGCCGTATGTGCCGGATGGAAAATATGATACCAGGCAGCTGTACATGTCAGAACAGCCGCTGACATTTTCTCATGTACGCTCTGCCGGCCGGTGATATTTTACAGCTGCTATTGCTGCATCTGCTCCCGCAGCTTCTTTATCAGACTTTTTATCCGTTCAGGCTGCATCTGCATGCTCACCTGATTGACTATCATTCTGGCGGACAGAGGACAGACCTCTTCCAGCACCTCCAGGCCATTTTCCCGGAGAGTACTTCCCGTTTCCACGATATCCACGATAACATCGGAAAGCCCCACGATAGGCCCCAGCTCCACAGAGCCGTTCAGCTTGATGATATCCACGGTCTGATGCTTCTTATTATAAAAATAATCCTTGGCAATGTTGGGGTATTTGCTGGCTACCCGGATCATTTCGTGATGTTTGAGAAGCTCCCTGGCTTCTGACGGCCCGCAGACGCACATACGGCATTTCCCGAAACCCAAATCCAGCACTTCATATACCCGTCTGCCCTCCTCCAGCAGGGTATCCTTGCCCACAACGCCAATATCGGCGGCGCCGTATTCCACATAGGTGGGAACGTCAGGCCCTTTTGAGAGGAAAAATTTCAGTTTCAGTTCTTCATTTACAAAAATCAGCTTTCTGGAGGACTTATCCTTCATTTCTTCACAGGTGATGCCCACCTCTTCCAGAAGCTCCAGCGTTTTATTGGCAAGCCTGCCCTTGGCAAGGGCAAAGTAAGATATCTGTTCTCGTCCATTTTCATCCGCATCCTTTCATTTGCTGCCCGGTACCGTATCAGTCCAGGATTTCTTCCGCACATCCGCCTTCCGATGGCAGATAATAAAATGCCTTCTGCATATGCGCCCGGGCTTTTTCCCGGTAAATCCTGATTCGGTCCGAAAAGGCGCTGTCCTGGACCGTTCTGGAGGCCACGGATGCAGGATCAGTTCCGTGGGAACGCCGTCCGCCCGGAGAGCTGACGCCTTTTCCAACGCATCCCGGAAGCGTCCTTCTTCATATATAATAAGGATACCTTCAGCGGCAGGCTGAGGCTTACGCTTCTGACGGGACAACGCCTCCAGCAAATCATCCACTACAATGACAAAACCGATGGCCGGCGCATCCTTCCCGAAATATTTCAGAAGGCTGTTGTAACGGCCGCCCTTGGCAACCGCGTCACCCACGCCGTAGGTATAGGCCTTAAAAATGACGCCTGTATAATAACGGTATTTACTCAGAAGCCCCAAATCAAAGGAAACATACTTCTCCACACCGTATTCGCACAAAACCTGATACAGCTCCTCCAGCCGTTCCACAGCCTGGAGGGAACGCTCGTTGTTCACAAGCTCCCTGGCCTGCTGCAGCGCTTCCGCAGAACCGAACAGATCGTTCACCTTCAGCAAAATCTCACAGTAATCCCTGCGGACGGCCTTCTGCTCCAACAGCTCCTGGGCGCCGAAAAAATTCTTGCTGGATATAAAATCGCGCAGCTCATTTTCCGTTTCTTCATTCAGTCCGGCCTGGGAGCAGATCCCCTTGAAATATTCCACCTCACCGATGCTCACCTGGAAATCCTCCAGCCCGGAGGCCTTCAGGGCTTCCACCACCATGGCGATCATTTCACCGTCCGCCTGAACGGAAGGCTCCTGTATGAGTTCGGCTCCCAGCTGGGTCACCTCCTTCAGCTTTCCCTGAAGGCTGGAGGTATTGGTAAAGGTATTTCCCAGATAGGAGAAACGGATGGGAAGCTTTTCATCCATAAAGTATTTTGCGGCGCAGCGCGCCATGGAAGGGGTAAAATCAGGCCTCAGAACGAGGGTATTGCCCTCCTTGTCAAAAAATTTATATAGCTCCCGGGATGGTGTGGTGCCGATTTCCCGGCTGAACACATCGAAAAATTCAAAGGTAGGCGTCTGGATATCCTGATAGCCGAAGGAACGCAGGGTATGGTGCAGCTTTTCTTCCACCAGCAGCTTTCTCAAATATTCTTCGCCGTAAATGTCCCGGACTCCTTCCGGGGTATGTACTAATGGTTTACTCATCTGAACCTCTCTCCTTTTGTTTTTACTTCATTACATTAACGTGCTAATTTAGTAGCATATTAGCAAAGTAAACTATCAATACTATACTAAACAGCCCGCAGGCTGTCAAGTATTTCCTTCCGGCAGTAAGCTGCCGGTCATATCTTTGCCGTTCAGCTGCCATTCCGCCAGCCTGTCTCCCTCATAACGCAGCTTCAGAGAAAAAAACGGAGCGTTTTCTTCCAGCAGCCGGAAAAAAATCAGATCTCCCGTCCAAAGATTCAGGTTAGGAATTTCTGATTTTGGGACCCATTCCAGACAGCCCTCATCACAATCCGCCAGTTCCCCTTCGAAACCATCTGCCGTATAGAGACACATGTATTCCGTCCCCCATTTATCCGACACAAAAGTGACCAGCCCCCGGAACCGGTAGGAAGTAAGAAGAAGCCCCGTTTCCTCCATTGCCTCCCGAAGCAGGCAGTCTTCCGGACTCTCCCCCTCTTCCGCATGTCCTCCGATGCCCACCCACTTATTTTCATTGAGATCGTTTTTCTTTTTGACACGGTGCAGCATCAGATAGCTGTCCTCCCGTTCAATATAGCAAAGCGTTGTAACCTGGCTTCTCATAAGCGCCTCCTTTTACCGGCTATTCTTCTCTTGTATCCAGATCCTTCTGGATCATGTCCAGATAAGGAACCAGTATCCCCTGTTTTTTCGGGAGGAAATATTCCGGATTTAATTCGTCATACCGGAAGCTCTTGCGTCCCCCCTCTTTTGCCCTGTCCCAAAAATAGCGCAGATGGGCATAAGGAAGATAATAGAACTGATTTTTATGGGAAAAAAACAGGAGAAAAAAAGCGACTCCTCCCTGTTTTTCAAAATTTTCCATAAAATTCACCTGATGCTCATGGATGTTTGCCAGGGCAAAGGTATCCGCAGCGCATTCCTTGGCATCAAAGCACACCGGCAGGCCCTGTACCGCGCCGATATAGTCAACAGTGCTTTTCTGGTCAAAATAGGCCAGGGTGATATGGCGTTCATCCTTATCGATTCGGATAGGGGTGATCGGCGTGGGGATTTTCTGGATGAGAGCCAGTCCGTTTTCCTGGTATTTTTCATTGGTGCGGTTAATCAGGTCTTCCAGTGTGGACCCCCGCAGCCCTCTTGAATTCCATGTTGCCATTGCTCTCCTCCCTGTTATTGTGTTTTCAGCCGCAGAAAGGCTTCCGGCTCCGGCGCCGTAAAGGATTTCCCGGAAAGATCGGCAAAGCAGCCGTCCATTACAGGAAATTCCACGCGGAAGGCATGGAGCATCTGGGAATGGATTCCCAGTCTGCGGAATCTGTCATTACAGGCCTTATTTCCGTATTTGGCATCACCGATAAGGGGATGGCCCAGCGCGGCCAGATGGGCGCGTATCTGATGGGATTTTCCCGTAAACAGCTCCACCTCAGCGTAGGTATACTCCGGATAAAAGGTAAGGAGACGGCAGCCCGTCACGATATGGGCAGCAGCCTTATTCCCTTTAGGCTCGGCGGAAAGAATCCGCACCTGGTTATTCTTTTCATCCTTGATAAGCCAGGCCTGCGTCACGCCTTCCAGCTCCATTCTGCCTGCCGCAAAAAGCCGGTAGTATTTATGGACGGTGCGTTCCCTCAGCAGTTCACTCATTTTCTGGCTGCCTGCCAGGGTTTTGCCGCAGATGACCAGGCCGCTTGTATTACGGTCCAGCCGGTTGCATACGGAAGGCCGGAAGGTCCGCAGCTGGTCCGCAGTGATTTTTCCCCGGGAAAGCAGGTAATCCGTCAGCCATTCGTTCAGAGAATAATCCTGTGCCTCCGCTTTCTGCGTAAGCAGTCCGGCAGGTTTATTCACCAGAAGGATATGCTCGTTTTCAAAGATAACTGGAATTTGAAGGTCCGGCTTTAATGATGAATTGGATGCTGTTTTGTCCGGCGCCGTTACTTCTCTCGGCGCTCCCCGGAATTTTTCCAGGGTTTCCTCTGCCAAAAAGAAGCATACCCTGTCACCCGCCGTCAGCTTTTCGCTGCCGTCGGCTTTGGAGCCGTTCAGCGTAATGTTTTTTTTGCGGAGCATTTTATAAAGGAAGCCGCTGCCAGCTTCCTTTAAGTATTTTTTCAGAAATTTATCAAAACGTTGTCCGGCCTCGTTAGCGCCTATCGTTACCTCTCTCATTGCGCGCCCCCTATATGGATATGGCCTTTACCAGGGAAAGCACCGCTTCCGTCTGGGTGTCCTCGACGGAAAGCTCCTGCAGCTGATCCAGACGGTTTAAGTATTTGGGAATATCCTGAAAAATCTTGATATTTACGTCCCGGATACTGTTCTGGGCGCACATGGCCTGCAGGTGCTTTTCACAGGCAGCCGTTTTGCATTTGGGATTTACGGCAATACCTATCAGGTTGTTTCCGCAAAATACCATATGCGGGATCTCAAAAGTGGACTCATAGCTTGTAAGGACGTTGTCGTAAAGGCAGGGGAGCGTTCCGGTGTGGGCGGACACCTTTTGATAAAGCTCTTCGCTGCAGCCCCTGGCGCGAAGGAACATGATCATATTTACCGCACACTTGCTCGCCGGAAGGCAGCCTAATATGGCGACGATGGTGAGCAGGTTTTTGTTGGTTCCCGTGGTGATGTAGCCTCCCAGGTATATGGCGAGGGAAAGAAGGAACAGGGAAAGGGTTTTGATAATTTCTATTTTCCTCTGGCTTTTGATATAGCCGTACTGGCCTTTTTTAATTCGATGCATTTCGGGAAATCCTCCGTCTGGTTTTATCTGTGTGGGCATAATGAAAAAATGGCAGTCTCCGGATCCGGGCCGTACTCCCGGTTGAAAGCCCCATTATTCAGCGCCGGAGCGTGCCGGATTGGGTTCTCGGACACGCTCCTGTAACAGTGTAACACATTACGGCAAAGAAATCCAGAATTGGCTGTTAACGATAGTGCAGCCTTGATACTCAGAAAGAATGTCTTTGGAGTGGACACCGCCGCATTTTTGTATGGTTTTCAGGGAGCCTGTGTTGCTTTTGTCGCAGTCCAGCATTACTTTTTTTAATCCGAGCGTGCGCGCATAGCAAAGGAGCTGACGCAGCATGGAAACCGCATAGCCCTTACGCCGCTGGGAAGGGCGGACACTGTAGCCGATATGGCCGCCCAGCTCCTCAAGGGCCGGATTCAGATGGTGGCGGATTTCGATGTTTCCCACTATCGTCCAATCATCGGGACTGTCACGGCGGATGGCGAGGAATGTGGTTACGGGAACGCCGATATAGCTGTTGTTGTCTTTTTCACAGGCCTTTATCTGCTCCAGCCAGCCCGCTATTTTTTCATAATGGTGAAGTCCGCGGCTGCCGTTTATGGTATCGCCGTTTTCCAGGAATTCTCTGCGATATTCCTGGATTTTATATTCCCATTCATCGTAATCGGCAGAATCGGGCTGAATGGCTTCGGCAGGCATAATCAAAGTGATTTCCTGTTCCATTGGCATACCTCCTAAAAATAATTCAAGCTGTTTGTAAAAAAAGGCTGCATATCAGAAATCCGTAAGTTCCGCCCAGCTTATGCCGCCCGGCACCGCTGTACCGCAGTACAGGGTTTCGGTATGCCGGCCTGTTTCCAGATAGTGACGTATTACATAACCGGCGGTATAGGGCATCCTGCGTTGGGCCAGGTTTTCATAAGCTGTCCATTCCAGAACTCCTTCACTGCATTCAGGCAGGAATGTAGAAAAGATCTGATTTTTCAGTTCTGCAAAATAATAATAATTCTGCCTGATTTCTCCGTCTTTTAATTTCAACGTTACATAACGAAGGGAGATATTTTTCAAATCCTTTTCTGTAAGGCCGGTTTCCTCCTCCAGCTCCCGCAGGACACATGTCCGGGGATCGTTTAATTCATCCGGCTCAAAGTGTCCGCCGATTCCGCACCAGGAAGGCGGCACCACACGGGAGCCGATGCGATAGAGAAGAAGAATTTTTGTGCCGCAGGATATGTAGATAGAGGTCATATTTCTCAGCTTTATGTCAGTATTGGTATCTGCGTCCATATCAGCTTTCCTCCTGAAGGATTCTTTTTTCGTATCCGGTGAGGGTGAGGCTGCCTGTGGGTTTTCCTGTGAAAGTACTGTAGAATCCCAGCTTTTCATAAAAATGGCAGTTTCTCTCTTCTTCCATTATGGTGACAAGCCTCCAGGTGAATACCTCCGGGTACATGGTGAACAACTGGGTCAGGGCCTGGGAAGCGGCGTGCTTGTTCTGCTCCTCGGGGATGATAAAAAGAGGGGAAATCACATGCGCATCCTTCTTTTTAACACCCTCACAGCGCCTACAATCTTTCCTTCCAGGGCGATAAGCCAGTAATCGGTTTCCTCCTGAGCCAGCTGCAGCTCCACCTTTTCCGGCGGATCCAGCGCAGGGGTTGTTTCTGTGTCATGATATTTTTCATAAAGCGGCATAAATGCGCTTTTTTTCAGCTGGTGAATGAGCAGGGCATCCGTTTTCTGTGCAAGAATCAGCTGTACCGGATCTGACTTTGTAGTAACCATTTTTAATCCTCCTGTTATGCGGAGCAAAATGCGAGTCCTCTGATGGACAATGGATTTTCCTCCTGGTCTTCTGAAGGAAAATTCGAAGCCTCTGTCGGCCATGGGATTTTCCTCCTGTGGAAAGTTTGAATGTGAGGGAAACAGCCGGGTAAGTATATTTTCGGCATTAAAAAACCGCATCAAACAAAAAATATGTCTGATGCGGATAAAGAAGCGAAAAAATATAGGTAACAATAATCAGCTCCGTCACTTCTGCACAGACATATAAGACCTACCGGCTTGTATCCTGTGCATGAAACATAAATTCTGAATAAGAATCATTCCTGCATACGGTTACAAGCAAATACGTCCGTAATAAAAACAAATATGCATATAGGAGCGGATTTCACATCCGCAGATCTGTAAGCTGCGATTCATTGTTTTCCTCTTTCTGTTTATGGGATTTCCAAAAACTTTTTATCATACTAGCACGTTGAAGCAGGGCTGTCAATAGTGGAGACATAGAAATTTGGAGGCACTTAAAAACCTTTTATCTTCATTAACAGTTCATCAATGCTCATCTCCCCCAAATCCTGTGCAGCCTCCTTAGCATCTCTCCGCCTTTCAGATATAGATTTATGATTTGTCTCCTTCTCACCTACAATTACAATATATGGAACCTTTTCCATGCGCGCCTGCCGGATTTTGTATCCAAGCTTTTCAGCACTTGAATCAATCTCTACACGCACTTTTTCTCGTTTCGGAGCACCTGAAACTGGAAATCCAGCTGAATCGTTCCGCATTGCCATGTCCTTCCAATGGAATCCTTTAAGTGAAAATCCAATTTAGGACCGTAAAAAGCTCCGTCCCCCTCATTGATGACATACGGTTTATTCATACCTTTTACAGTTTCCTCCAATGCCTTCGTAGCAAGCGTCCACTCTTCATCCGTTCCGATAGATTTCTCCGGTCTCTTAGACAGTTCAATTTCATAAGCGAACCCAAATCTTTGATAAACCTCATCAATCAGCTTCATAACACCCTGGATTTCCTCCATCACCTGTTCTTCCTGCATAAAACAACGTGCTCTCATAGGTCCATGCAGTGTTACGGATTTTTCATTTCTATGAATAAGTCCTTCAATCAATTCAAAATCATAATAAAATCCATTTTCAATTGCAGGACCAATGGCACATTTCGTATCCGGATAAAGATGCTTTACTGCCTGCGCCAGTACATGGGCGCTCGTGTGCCAGAACGCTTTCCTCCCCTCCTGTTCTTCAAAACTCATTTCTGCCATTTCACCATTTTTTTGCAGAACCTTCATACTCTTGTTGCTCCTTTCTTTTTTGCGGCCGACGGCCGGTTATCAGTATTGAACAACATAAGAAAAGCACCCATAAGACCATAAAAATAGTCTTATAGGGTGCATTTAACACGGTTCCACCTTAACTTTTCACTTCAGATTCCAATAAATCCTATCCTTTAACACAGGCATACGGTAACACTTACATCACTTCAGCATTACAGCTCTGGAATGGTTTTCGTCTATCTTACACATAAACAGCTTTCACCAAATGCTGTTCTCTCTGGATGTTTCTGAATAAACTACTCTTTTCCGTCATCATTTTTCTTATGTTATTAGATAAATATTAACAAACGATTGCCCTGTTGTTAATTACTTTTGAAAAGATTCTGTCATAGAAAAATATATAGTGTGACAGTTTAGTTATCTGAGTAGTATCTTGGCTATGTCCAGATCGCTTTTGGAAGAATCCTCCGTTATTAAATCGATTGCCTTTTGTACATAAGCATCTTCCAGCTCCAATGCTTCTGAAATTGCAGTAGCATTAAGCCCCTTTTTCAGTTTTCTTCTTATCATAGATACTAATTTTATTGCTTCTCCCTCAGCACGGCCTATTTTTAATCCATCCTGTCTTCCTTTTTCAATACCAATCTCAAGAATATTCATCTTTACAGCCTCCCATTCTTCCGATTGCTTCACTTCATTTACGATTTCATCCAACGTAATAATCCGTTTATCCTTTACCTTGACCTCAGGATTATCAATTGTGGTATTTTTCATATACTGCAGCAGGCTTATCAGCTCAGGACGGCCATTTTTACTGGCCATGTTCAGAAATATTTTCTTCGTGCCGTCATCCAGGGGCAGATCTGAAAATTCTTCACATTGCTCCGTAAAGGTATAGATTGCCCGGTCCCGTCCGAAAATGTCCTCCTGCGTGATAAAAATAATAACAGTTGACGGCAGGTGCTTATACCTGGTCGTCTTTCCTGCCTTCAAAACCGGGGTGTCAAGCAGGCCCTGATAAAATCTCGCTCTCCGCCTCACATCGTCCGCTTCCGTATCATTCTGCATCTCCGTATTAAAACGGCGGTCAGATACATCCCGCGCCCAGGCATCCAACCGGATAGCCCTTTTCCCGCTCTTGTTGAGCACTACCTGCTCCACCTCTACCTCCGCCAGCTTCAAATCCGGCTCATCCAGAATAATGCTCAGCGTACTTTCATAGGCTGTTTTATTCTTCATGACAGATAAAAACAAAGCAAAATCACTCAGGTTAAACTGATAGTTTTGGGACGTTACCTGTGTGGTAACCGTCCCGGTTGTCTTAGAATCCATAGGCATTCCTCTCTTTCTTTTTTGGCAGAGAGAACCATGCCTTCTGCGGCTGCACAGATATCCGGCAGCCGCTTTGTCCTCCCTGCTTATTCATTTGTCAGCAAGGAGTTCATGCATTACCGTACATATGTAAAAAATAAAACCTCCGTCAGGCAGAAGTCCGTACATATGCCGTCCATGCACACGCGAAGCTGCGTGCAGATACCGGTCTGTGGGCTGAGTTGCCTTCACAGAGCGGCGCAGAATCTTAAAAGATAAAAAGATTTGTTGAAATCATTGCTTGTCACGATTGTAGCATACGAATATAGTTTCTGCAATAATTTCCGATAATATTTATTTGTATAACCGTTACAACCATCCGCAATTTTTGCTACTTAACCAGTCTCATGGCTTTCAAAATCAAGGTATGCGGGATTACCTTGGCAAGAAGACGAAAGGCTTTTATCAGCGGGCTGTATGTGGAAAGGGGGCATTTCCTGGCGGAGGCGGTTAAAGCAGCGCGGACCACGGACTGCGGGGTGACCATCGTATATTTTTTGATAGCAAGGGTGGCGGCGTATTTTTCAGCGCGGTCGAAGAACTCGGTCTGAACCGGGCCGGGGCAGACGGCAGTGACGTAGATTTTTCTGGATCGAAGTTCTTCACTCAGGGCGCGGGAAAAGCTGAGGACGTAGGATTTGCTGGCGCATATACGGCGAAGCCGGGCTGGGGCAAGAAGGCGGCGCTGCTTGCCAGCTGGATGATGCGGCTGTTTTTTTTCATATAGGGCAGGCAGGCATGGGTGATTTCTGTGAGGGCCCGGCAGTTTAAGTCAATCATGCCACTCTGTTCCCGGGAGTCGATTTCGGAGAATTGTCCCATGATGCCATAGCCGGAACAGTTTATGAGCATACGGACTGCGGGGCGTTCTTTTCTCAGAAGGGCCCGTAAATGCTCCATATCCGCTTCCTGAGTCAGATCAAGGGGGATTGTTTTAGCCATGTGGTCCAGGTCGCAGGCAAGCTCCTCCAGACGGTCTTTTCTTCTTGCTATGAGCCAGAACTCATCTATCGTATAGAGTCCGGCATCCAGCTGCAGGGCAAATTCTTTTCCGATTCCGGAGGAGGCTCCGGTGATAATTGCAATATTCATGTCTCTTTCTCCTTTTCTATTTTTCCAGCAGATAACCGTGGAAGGATATATAAGTATAGGTTTCTCCCACACGGTCATAATTATATGACAGGTATTCCAAATATAGTTTACGGTAGGAATCAATGGATATTTCATGGTGCTTCTCAAAATAGGCCTCTGCGGTTTCCTCGCTTTCGTCCGGGAAATTGTTAAGGTAGGCGGCAAGGTTCACAATGGCAGAGCTGCTTCCTCCATAGATGATCTGATAGGCGGTGAAATTTTCGGCGTTGTCTCTGGCCGATACCTGTATGGGATAACAGGTATTATAACCTGAAATGTCAATTGCGGTATTTTTGATGGAATAGTAAAAATGACGGAAATCTTCATATTCTATCGGACTGCCGGATTTCAGATTTTCCAGCTTTGCTTTATCTTCCTCCGGAAGCGACTGCAGCCAGGCCTTTCCGGTTGGTTCTTCCCTCAGGTACCAGTAGGCACCGGCAGCTTTGTCGATCTGCCTTTGGGTGAGTGCCGATGATTCTTCTGCCATTATGTATTTATGCAGGGCGTTTTGCTGGCTGTTCAGGGAAAAGCGGGCCATGTTGATCCCGGGAACAAAACAGGCTGCTGCAGTAAAGACGGCAAACAACGGTATCAGCAAACACACGGCCTGTCTTTTGAAATAATATACTGAGACATATATGATTTCAAAAAACAAAAGCAGCACGCAGAGATATCTGAGGGGCGTTACACCGTTTTCATATATACGGATGCCGATGGAATAAGCCTGCAGCAGAATCAGCGGTGAAAACAGATAAGGGAGCAGCCGGGTAAGCTTCAGGAGAGGATTTTTCTGTGAATAGCAGGAGTTCATCGTCCATACAGGAAGCCCTGCGGCGAACAGACCCGTAAGGATACGGAATACCGCATTGGATGGCATATCCCGGAAAAGAAGGATTTTCAGCACATAAGCATAAATAACTGCAAATGCACTGATAACAAGCCCGCTGAGAATATATTTGATCAGTACCTCCGCAAAACGGCTGTCCTCTTTTTCATCCGGAAGCACGCTGCGAAGCAGGGCCGGGATATAATACAGGCCAAGGAGGAGGCACTGTACCTGAATGTAGAGAGAAAAAGCTCCGTCAAAAAGTTCAATGAATATGCCGACCACCATGCTTGTGCCTATCATCAGAATAAAATAAATAATGCTGATGCGCACAACTGCGGCAAAAACACGGCCAAGATATTGTTCAAACGACAATCTGGTCCTTAAAAAACACAGATAAACGGCTATGGAAATAACAATCACTTCATAGCCCACAATATATCTGGGAAGATAAAAGCTGATAGTGAGGGCATCCTGCCCCAGGAAAAAGGATTCCGGTTCCAGGTATAACAGCCATGTCAACAGAAATGCAGGAATCACGGACAGGATATACAGGACCGCCCTAAGCCGCAGCTTTTCCATCTTCTGGTACACTGCTTCCGCAAAAAAGCAGCCGGTCCCATAGAAAACCAGAAAAGGAAGGGCCTTTTCCAGGACATCATAGATGGACTCGGAGAAAAGTTCTCCCAGCATAAGGGTAAAAAACAGGGTAAAAAGCCAGATACAGCCCTGTGCTGCGGGAAAATATACGAACAGACTTTTAAGTTCCCGGCCCAGGCCGCGCAGCTTATCCCAGAAGAAGGCCTTCCAGTCTTTTTTAGAGCCAGCAGGGGTTCGCTCCTCCATTTTCACTTCCTTTCCCGCAGCTTTGACTGCGCTTTGGCGATCAGATCAATTTTTGTTCCCTTTCCGTGCAGATAATCCAGGAACGGCAGAAAATGCTTCTGAAGCATCATGGCAGCCAGAATGCAAGAAAGGATGCCCGCCTCACTGCCATAAACGGTAAATGCCGGCAATAAAAATAATAGGGGGATAGCCAGCGCTCCCAGTGTCAGTGATTTACTCAAGAGGACAAGGCATCCTCCTAAAACGCAGGAAAGAAGGCCGAAGCCCGGTGAAAATATAAACAGTGTCATGCAGGTTACGGCAACGCCCTTCCCGCCGCGGAAACGGTTCCAGAAAGGAAAATTATGCCCTGCTGCCACACCGATGCCCGCATAGAGAACAGCATTCCTGCCGAGCCGGGGAAACAGAAGAAAACGGCAGAGCATGCAGGGAAACAGCGTCTTAAGCAGATCGCCTGCAAGAACAAGCAGCCCCCATTTGAATCCCAGCTGGGCCATGATATTGGCCATTCCCGGGTTCCCGGTTCCAAGCCGGGAGGCGCTTTTTCCTGCGGCATGTCTGGATACCGCCTCCGCCGTAAGAAAACATCCGCACAAATAACCAGTTAAAATACATCCTGTCCGGTACAGCATAAATACCCCTTCTTTCTCAGGCCTCTTTCTCAGAACAGCCCATCTATGACAAAACGGCCCGCAGATACATTTTCTGCGGTTCCCGGAAGATATTATAGTCTGTACCAAAGGATATGGTGATTATACAGCTGCGGGGAACATTCGCGGCCATTCTTTTCAGGAACCGCTCTGTCCGGCCAAAAACCTTCCGCAGCCATACTATCATTGTAGCATGTCTGCGGAAGGTTTCAACAAAAATAATATTTACTTATGCCAGCCTGCTGTACACGGCAACAGTTTGTTTTTCGGTATTGCAGCAGCGCAGGTCCGTACCGCCGTACGGGATGGCTTCGTGACCGGACTATGACTGACAGTGTTCGCAGTAATATATGGTTCCGCCCAGATAAGTTCCCTTGCGCAGCTCATAGCCGCAGCGAGGACAGGGAGTCCAGAGTGTTTTCTTACTCAGGATGGTGGTATAGCCTCCGGGTCTTGCAAACAGATCCTTTTCCGTATCCCGGCCGCCTTTCGCAGCCATTTCGGCCAGTACATTCTTTACCGCATCATACATACTGCGGTATTCTGTCCCGGATACTTCCTCCATCTTCCGCTTCGGATGGATGCCGCAGGTAAAAAGGATGTCCTGCAGCGTTCCGTTTCCCAGGCCCGGAATGCGCTGTTTGGTGGCAAGAAAGGCCTTCGCGGAAAGCCTGCCGCTGTCTTCATCACGAAGGGAAAGGAAATAAGGAAAATCGAAGGCCTCTGATAAGGGAGACGGTTTTTCCAATGCAGTGAGGTAATAAGGATTGTTGTTTTCCCCCTCATGAAAAGCCCAGATGCCTCCGTACATCTGCACCGAGCAGGCAAGCGCCGTACCGTCGTCAAATTCCACAAACAGCTGATGCTTCGAAGGGGCTTTCCCTTCTTCGTAAAAACGGGGCGAAGCGCCGTCCTGTATCAGCAGCCTGCAGTCCTGTGCTTCTATTTCCACCATTCCTCCCACCACCCGGCTGCATCCGATTTTCTTTCCGGAGAGCAGGTCGTCATAAAGCTCCGGTTTTTCGGAATACCAGGTAAAGGAATGAGGGGTATGGCCGGCCTCAACGAAGGAGATGGTCTTCCCCCGGATTGTTTCATTGAGCTGTCCGGCAATTACATGGCTTTCAGGAATTTCCAGCATGGTTCATCCTCCCTTTTCCTTTAATTGTAACATGGAAAAGCTGACAACAGTATGTCATATTTTCTTCAGATATTCACCTTGAAAGATTTTCGCCTCAGATATTTTCAAGAGACTTTTGCAGCATATCCGCTATTTTTTCCTTCAGCCACAAAGGCTCGATTATCCGCACATGAGGGCACAGGGAAATAATCAGGCTGTATACCCAGTCATCCGCCACATAGGAGGTGTTTACAAGGAAATTACCGTTATCCATAACAGAGATTTCTTCCTCTTCAAAGAAGTCGTATATCCGGTACGTCTGGGATGCATCGATCTCCAGCCTGATGTCTGTCGCCGGATTTTCAGGCGCCGCATTTTGGGCAGTGTCCGACTCTTCCGCTACAGGCATGTTTCGGGGAAGGAAATACTCATCCAGGCATTCCGGACGCTTGATGCGCAGGATTTTGAAGGTGCGCATGGCCTGTCTGCCGCGGCACCAGGCGCGCAGGTACCAGGCACGGCTTTTAAACCACAGCTGGACCGGCTCCACAACGCGCCGTTCCACCCGCCCGTCGCTTGTATAATAATCAAAAGAAATAACCCGGGATTCGAGGATGGCATTTTTCAGAAGATTAAACAGCTCCTGCCTTCTCCCGCTCCAGTCGGAAAAGTCCACGGAAACCCAGGCGGCAGCGGGCGTCTGGAAAAAATCACCCAGTTTCCGCAGCAGCTGTGAGCTTTCGGAAGGCTCCACCTCCTGCAGGCTTTCCAGCGCGGCCAGGATCTGCTTTTTTTCTTCCGGCGTGATGAACATTTTATCAATAAGGCTGTGATCCAGCAGGGAGATGCCTCCGCTTCTGCCCTTGCTGGCATAGATGGGGACGCCGGTCATACTGAGTATTTCCACATCACGGTAGATGGTGCGCACCGACACCTCATATCTTTCCGCCAGCTCCTTTGCAGGAATTTTATCCCGCTGCATCAGCTGGTAGCATATTCCGAACAAACGGTTGACCATTGGATACCTCTACTTTTTCCGGTGGACATTCCGGATGGTTTTCTTTTTTGCAGGCTTTTGTCCCGTTTTTGCCCCGGAAGCCGGAGATTTCAGCTTTTTCCTGCCGTAGGAAATATCCATATCTTTCCCGGCGCCTTTGGCATTGCCGGCGCTCTGCCTGCGGGGGCGTATCAGGCATTTTTTATCAAATCCTATCAAATCCGTCCGACCGGCTTTTGTGAGCGCTTCGCATACCAGATCGTAATTTTTGGGGTTCCTGTATTGGATCAGGGCGCGCTGCATCGCCTTTTCATGAGGATTTTTGCACACATATACGGGCTTTCCGTCCCTGGGATCGATTTCCGTATAATACATAACCGTGGATACCGTGGAGGGTGTAGGATAAAAATCCTGCACCTGCTCCGGCATGTAGCCAAGGTCGCGGAGATATTCGGCAAGTTCCACTGCTTCCTTCAGGGTGGAGCCTGGGTGGGAGGACATGAGATATGGCACCAGATACTGATTCATTCCCAGTTCTTCATTGAGCTTCTTATATTTTTTCCGGAAGCGCTCGTATACCGCATTTTCCGGTTTTCCCATACGGCAGAGTACGGCGTCGGAAATATGCTCCGGCGCCACCTTCAGCTGGCCGCTGATATGATGGAGAGCCAGCTCCCGGAAAAAAGTATCATCCTTATCCGCCAGCAGATAGTCGAACCGGATGCCGGAACGGATGAAGACCTTCTTGACGCCGGGCAGACTGCGCAGGCGGCGCAGAAGCTCCAGATAGTCCTGGTGATCGGCCTTCAGGTTGGGGCATGGCCTGGGGAACAGGCACTGACGATCCTTGCAGACGCCGTGAACCAGCTGTTTTTCGCAGGAGGGCGCCCGGAAATTGGCGGTGGGGCCGCCCACATCGTGGATATATCCCTTAAAGTCCTTATCCTTGGTAATCAGCTCCGCCTCTTCCAGGATGGACTCATGGCTCCTGACCTGCACAGTGCGTCCCTGATGGAAGGTCAGCGCACAGAAATTGCAGCCGCCGAAGCAGCCCCTGTTGCTGATCAGGGAAAATTTGATTTCACTGATGGCGGGGACACCGCCTTTTTCCTCATAGGAAGGATGGTAGGTACGCATATAGGGCAACGCGTAAACATCATCCATCTCTTCTATGGAAAGCGGCTCCTGAGGCGGGTTCTGTACCACGTACTGACCACTCGGATAGCCTTCCAGGAGGGCTTTTCCGTTGAAGGGATCCGTATTGGTATACTGAATCATAAAGCTGTCGGCATATTTTTTCTTATCCGCTTTCATCTCTTCATAGGACGGCAGCAGGATTCCGTCATAAATTCCTGAAATGTCCTTCGTCTTATAAACAGTGCCCGGAATAAAGGTAATATCCTTTACCTCGATTCCGCTGTTTAAGGCATCTGCAATTTCCACGATGGACTTTTCCCCCATGCCATAGGAAATCAGATCCGCCTGACTGTCCAGAAGAATGGAACGCTTGAAGGAATCGCTCCAGTAATCATAATGCGCCATTCTGCGCAGACTGGCTTCTATGCCGCCGATAATGATGGGAACCGTGCGGTAAACGCGGCGGATCAGGTTACAGTACACCACCGTGGCATGATCCGGACGCTTTCCGGCCTCTCCCCCCGGCGTATAAGCATCGTTCGGCCTGTGTTTTCTGGATACAAAATAATGATTCACCATGGAATCCATATTTCCGGCAGAAACAAGAAATCCCAGCCTTGGGCATCCAAAAACGTCAATGCTTTTTTCATCCTTCCAGTCGGCTGGGATATAATGCACACACTGTAGCCGTGGGCTTCCAGGATGCGGCTGATAATGGCATGTCCGAAGGAAGGGTGATCCACATAGGCGTCGCCTATGACATAGACAAAATCCGGCTGTGTAATGCCTCTCTCTTCCATCTCTTTTTTTGTAATCGGTAAAAATCCGGTAACTGACATTTTTGCTCCTATCCTTGCGCCATAGCGCACAATTTATTCCCGCGAGCAACGAGCCAAGTATCCATGCTTGCATGGATATTTGGCGACTGCCGCGAGGGTAAATACCCCGCTGCTCTGCAGCGCTGCAAGTTTGATACCCCGTTGCTTGCAGCGGGGTCTTTGATTTCCGCGGGCAACGGGCCAGGTATCGCCTGCATGGATATTTGGCGACTGCCGCGAAGGTATTTGATGGATGAAAGCATACGCTTTCACCCCTGTAAAACTTCCGAAAAATGACTGATATAATAATCGGCAAGCGCCTTTTTTTCTTCCGCCTGATCCAGAGAATAGGCATCCTCTACAGCGCAGACCTTCATTCCGGCGGCCTTGCCGGCTAAAATTCCGGGAATGATATCTTCAAAGACAAGGCAGGCCCGGGGCGGTATGCCCAGTTGTCCGGCGACCGCCAGATAAATATCAGGGGCCGGCTTTCCTCTGCCCACATCACAGCTTGTCATAATACATTGAAATACATGTTCCAGTCCATGTACCCGGGCTATGCTGTTTACAAGCTCCCGGGAATTGCTGGTGGCAATTCCCAGCCTGATATCTTTGCTTAAGCACCAGTCCAGGTATTCGCCGACACCGTCCTTTAAAGGTACCTCATTCATATATTTGTCCCAGGCCATCCGGTTCCAGTCCGCCTTAATCTGCTCCACAGAGTCCGGCAGGCTGAAACGCTCCTTGAAGTAAGCAGCTGTTTCCGAAAAACTCTTCCCTTCAATTTCCCGGGAAAGATCCGGCGGAGGTACCAGGCCGAAGCGTCCCAGATAATCGATATCAATATCCTTCCACATCCACATGGAGTCCACAAGCGAACCGTCCAAATCAAAAATCACCGCTTCTATTCCATTCATCATCATTATGTTTCCCCTTTTCTTACTGCAGGTCCGAAAGCTCCTTAGCAGTCAGAGGCCTGAAAGCGCCCGGGGCCAGCGTTTCATCCAGCAGCAGCGTTCCCATACGGAGCCGTTTCAGATAAACCACATTTCTCCCCACCGCCTGCATCATACGTTTTACCTGGTGGAATTTTCCTTCCGTAATTGTCAGCTGCCATGCGGATGCGGCATCGGCATGGTGAAAAGACAGCCCCGGCATTTCTTTCAGTATGGCGGGACGGGTCAGGCTTTTTTCTCCGATATCCACGCCCTCCCGCAGGCTGCTTTGCTGCGCATCGGTGAGCGGGCCGTCAATTTCCACATAGTAGGTTTTCTCCACATGCGCCGCCGGGGAAAGCAACCGATGGGCCAGTTCTCCATCATCCGTAATAAGGAGAAGTCCCTCCGTGTCCTTATCCAGCCGGCCCACGGGGAAAAGCTCCCTTTGCAGCAGGGCATCATCAAAGGCTCCCTTTTGCTCCCGCATCAGCTGAAGCACTGTTTTGTCATGGTTGTCCTGCGTGGCGGATACGCAGCCTGCAGGCTTGTTCAACATGAAGTAAACATGTCTGGCATAGGAAATACTTTTTCCGTTTACACAGACCTGATCGGAATTTTCCTCTATTTTCATCTCCGGACTTTTGACAGGGAGGCCGTTTACCGTAACCTGCCCTTTTCGGATAAGCGCCTTTACCTGGCTTCTTGTACCGGCTTTCATATCACATAAATATTTATCCAGTCGAAGCATTTGTATTTCCTTTCTTAAGCGGCAGTTGTCCGGCGGCTTTGAAATAACGACGTTCACATTTTTACTGTTACAGTTATCGCTGTAATTCAATAATTCTGTCATTCCGGGCGCCAGGAGAACATAGCTTTTATTAATGGGATTGAATGCAGCGGTCCGGCGTTCCTGCATCGTTTTCATGTATCGCTTTCTTTAAGCAGATGCAAATCCCCGGACTGCCGGACAGCTACGTAAAGTATACATGATTCCCTGCATTCTTACAAGTCGGGACTGCAGGCGTCGGAAGGAGGACTTAAGAATGTTTTTCTTTGTACAGCACCCCCGCTTTGCAGCAAAACGGCAGGAGCGGGCGGCGTATTTGAAAAAAGTATCGTTTCTCTGCCTGTTCGCTTTTCTGACGACAGCCATGCTTCTGGAAAGTGACAAAGCGCTGATCCTTTCCCTCACAGGGCTGAATCTGTGGTTCCAGAAAATGATTCCCACGCTTCTTCCCTTTATGATTCTGTCCGGGATACTTATCCGCATGAATCTTTCAGACAGCTTTGCCCATCTCTTCTCTCCCGTGCTCAAACCGCTGTTCAGGCTGTCGGATTCCTGTCTGTACTGTCTGGTTATCGGTTTTCTGTGTGGATTTCCCATGGGGGCGCGGGTGACGGCGGAAAGCTATCAGCGGGGAAAGCTTTCCCGCAGGGAGGCAGAACTGATGCTGGCCTTCTGCAATAATATCGGTCCTGTTTATTTTACAGGCTTTGTCCTGCACCTGTTTCCGGTGGAACGTCCGCTAATCTTTCTGGCAGGCATGTATCTGCTTCCCTTCCTTTACGGGCTGGTTCTGCGCTATACGCTCTACAGGGATATTCCCATGCGGGCATTCCTGCCCTCCTCAGCCCCATCCGGCAGGGCAAAGCCTTCGGGAGAAAAAAACGGGCTTCATGCAGCCTCCATTTCCCCGGCATCTCCGGCAGTCGCCAGGGCTCCGTCTTTGCTGGAGGAAACACAGAATTCCATCGTGTCTGCCCTATGCTCCATCGCCTCTTTGGGGGGATATATGATTCTGTTCAATCTTCTGAATCTGATTCCAGATATCCTGCTTCCCAGCAGGCTGACGAAGCTGGAAACACTGCTGGGCTGTGTCCTGGAAATCACCAGCGGGCTGTCACGTCTTCCCCGTTCCATGGCTTTCTGGGGATACGTGCTTCTGCCCTTCGGCGGGCTGTCCTGTATTGCACAGACCTACAGTATGATTCGGGAAACGGATCTATCGCTGGGAAATTATGTGGCTCATAAGGTCGTCCAGACCGTGGCCGCCTTTGGTTTTTATTTGTGGGTGTTTGCCGGTTAGCTGATGGAAATTTCCCTACCCTGTGTCCATATTCAGATAGCGCCATTAAGAAAAGCTGCCGTTTCCGGCAGCTTTTCGCTCAGCGTGTTGCAAAAGTTCCAGGGATGGCGATATTGCTTTCGTCTTTGATGTCATAGCCGTTGTAGACGCGGCACTGGAGAATGGGAGTGGTGTTGGCGGGCACCGTGATGGAGAACTGAATGGTGTTGGTGCCTGCGCAGGGGTACAGGGTGGACCAGGTTATTCCGCCGTCCAAGGTGTAGCTGTAGTATAAAAGGCCTGACTGGGGATCGGAAGCAGTCAGGGTAATATCAACCTTTCCAGTGGCCAGGTCGGCGTTGTTGACGGTCATAACCACATTTTCCGGAGGCGTGGTATCAGGAGCCGCGGTTCCTGAAGGAGCTGATATCACCGGATATTGGAACCCGGTATAATCCAGCCCCAGCGCCGGAGATTTCAAACGGAAGTATTTAGCCACGGCGATTGCATCGCTTACGCCAAAGGCCGCCAACTTCTGTGGTGTGTTAATCTGGGGGCTGTCAATGGCATGATCCATATAGCAGTGCTCGATGATGACACAGGGAAGATCCAGTGCCCTGGACGCGCGGATAACGCCGTAATAGTCGGTTCCGCGGCTGTTGAGCCGCGTCTTTACCCCTTTGGCATAGAGTCCGTATTGGGACATCTCAGCCAGCTGCAGGCGGCCGAAGGTCTGGCCCGCCGAAAAATATTTACCAAAGGCGGAGGTCCAGACCTCCGTTCCGTACAGATTATGCTCTCCTGACATATTAAAATGAAGGGAAAACAAAAAATCAGCATTGCAGGCTTTTGCAATCTGAGCCCGCTGTTCCAGGGAAAGCTCCTGGTCGTTAGTCCTGGTAAGGTAGACCTGGACACCTTCAAACTGTTCCAGTGTCTGTTTCATGGACTGTGCCACCTGGAGTGTCAGATTCTTTTCCACGTATTGCGGAAGGACTTCTCCTCCCCGGTTCTGATCCCCGCCGTGACCGGGATCAATTACCACGATGACCGGTTCCTTTGCCTGCGCCTGTGTTTTCGGAATGAGTGCCAGCACACAGGCAGCCAGAAGAAATACTGCAGCTGCTATTCTTTTTTTCATATGTACTCCAATCTGCGTGCCGGGCACGCTTTAAATTCGGGAAGGTTGAGGTATCCTGTTTCAGCCTGGCTCCAATGTACGTGCTTTGGCACGCTTTTGCTAAAAAAATAAATGTATCTCTCTTCCGCGTTACTCCGGTATAAAACAAGGCTGTGTTCCAGGTGATGAAACACAGCCCGAAGGTTGAATTATTTTTGTGGCAGCCTGCACCGGATTGCCGTAATTACAGAATATCCAGATTCAGATTGCTGTTGTCTCCGCCATCCTCCGCTGCGGAAAGGTTGGGCAGGGAAGAGGTATCATCCTCTTCATCCGGACGCAGCTCCATGCGGTTGGACTGTACAATATTCAGGCAGCTGTTCAGATCATTGATGAGCTGGCCGTAATGATCGGTGGCAATGTCAATGCCGTGGCCGATGATGCTTTCCAGATTGGCAAGGATGTCGTCCGTATACTGGATTGCAGAAGCTTTCACACTGTTAGCCTCCACTGTGGCATTATCTAGGATTTCCTGCGCCTGCAGGGTTGCAAGGTTGACGATTTCGTTGGCCTGTGCATATGCCTGCTGCATGATTTCATGTTCATTTATCAGTTCGCTGGTATGTACGGTAGCCTCGTTGATCAGGGCCTCCGCCTTTTCACGGGCATCATTGAGAATGGCTTCCTTGTTATTGATAATTTTCTGATAGCGCTTGATTTCATCAGGAGTCTTCATCCGAAGCTCTCGAAGCAGTTCTTCCAGTTCTTCCTTATTCACAATAATTTTGCTGTTGGAAAGGGGCTGGTACTTACAGCTGTCGATATATTCTTCGATTTCGTCAATTAATTGTTCGATTCTGCTGCTCATGCTTTTCTCCTTTATAAGCGTTCTGCCAGGGGCTGCTGCTTATATTCATGTCCAAATTTTTCATATACAAGTCTTGCCACAAATTCCGGTACGCACTGGGAAATATCGCCGTGAAATTCTGCGATTTCCTTCACACTGGAGGAACTCAGATAGGCATATTCCAGGCTGGTCGTTAAAAAGATAGTATCCAGCTCTCCACCGGAAAGCTTCCGGTTCGTCTGGGCTATCTGCAGTTCATATTCGAAGTCCGTTATAGCGCGCAGACCGCGTATCGCCACATGTACATCCTTCTTCCTGGCATAATCAATCAGAAGCCCGGAAAAAGAATCCACTTTGACATTAGGCAGATCCTTTGTGGCTTCCTCTAGTATTCTAACACGTTCTTCCACAGAAAACAACGGAGTCTTCTGGGTATTGTTCAACACGCTGACTGTTAATTCGTCAAAAATCGACGCGGCCCGCCTGATAACATCAAGATGGCCGAAGGTAACCGGATCAAAGCTGCCCGGATAAATTGCTGCTTTCATAATATTATTGCTCCGTTTTCCTGAGTTTCATAAAAACATGTTTATTCGTTTTATATTTCTTCTCTCTCACCACTTCAAAGCCATAATCTTCTGCAAAGGAAAAGTCCCTGCCAAGTTCGGCTTCCATAATAATGAGCGTATCCTCCGTCACATAGTCCGCACGGGATAACGCCCCCAGGACAGGCTCTTCCAGACCGGCCTGATAAGGAGGATCCATAAAAATAATATCAGCCTCTTTTTCATGGATGCTGCCCAGTGCGGATACCACATCCTGCTTAAGAAGCACTCCCCTGTCCGTAAACCTGGTAAAATTCAGGTTGTCCTGAATACATTTGGCGGGCTTTGCTGCATTTTCCACAAAATAAGCTCTTTTCGCCCCGCGGCTTATGGCCTCGATCCCTATGGAACCGCTGCCGCTGCAAAGGTCTATAAAAATACTTCCGGGGATATCTCCCTGCAGTATATTAAACAGCGTTTCTTTTATACGGTCCGTAGTGGGCCTGGTGTCTAACCCTTCAGGCGCTTTTAACGGAAGGCTCCTCGCCTCTCCTGCAATAACTCTCATATTTTCTCCTGACTGTAGCAATAAGTAGTTAACGTAATCTGACCATCACCGTTTATAACCTCCACGGCTGCATCTGATACACATTATAATTGTTTGTGAAAAAAAAGGCAATCCCTGGTGAAAATGTTTTCAATTATTCCTATGCGCGGATTTTAGTGCCCTTTCCGTCCCTCTTTCCGGCTTTTATCTGATTCAGCACCAGGTCGCGGCTCTTATAATGAATGGAGGTATCCTCCGCATTATGCGTAAAGTAAACCGCTTCTATACTGTCGCCTTCGTTGAGCCTCATGCCGCGGACGCCGATTGCGGCTTTTTTCTTTTCAGGGATTTCATCCACACCAAAGCGGAGGAAATAACCGTCTTTAGACTGCAAAATAACGTTTTTTTGTTCCTTCATCATGATGACGCTTACCACTTCGTCACCCTCCTGCAGCTTTGTAGCGGCGACCGTGCGTTTGGCAACGTCGAATTCCCCGCCGTCCACCACCTTTATCATCCCCATCCTCGTAGTGAAAATAACACGGTAAAGGTTCAGCTCGGACTGGCTCGTCACAAGAAGCAGTTCTTCCTGGGAGGAATTGAAGTTGCTCACATTGTCAATGGGAATCCCCTTATCCCTGAATTTGCCAAAGGGCAGGTCCTGCACTTTTACGGTATACAGCTGGCCGTTGTTGGTAAACAGGCAGATTCTTCCCGTATTCTTACACTGGAAAACAAACTTGTTTTCCGCATCCGCCGCTTCACGGTTTCTGTCATAGGCGGTTAAATCAATGGTTTTCGCATAGCCGAAACGATCCATCAGGAATACAACATCCATTTCTTCCAGCTTTTTCTCTTCAAATACGGCTTCCCCGCAGTTATCTATCACCGTTCTGCGTTTTCTGCCGAATTTTTTCCTGATATCATCCAGTTCATTCATAATGACCTGGGCCATGGAATCTCTTCTGGCAAGAATATCCTCATAACGATAAATATTGGCCAGCGTTTCCTCATGCTCCCTGATGAGCGCTTCAAGCTCCAGGCCGATCAACTTGTACAGACGCATTTCCAGAATGGCATTGGCCTGATTGTCGGAAAACTGAAGCTGCTGGGCCATAATGCGGGATTCCCTGGACTTGAATTTGATACCGTCCACTTTCCCTTCCACAAGGCAGGCCTTTGCCATGGCTCTGTCCTTGGATCCGCGGAGAATCTCAATGATCAGGTCAATTACATTGCAGGCCTTAATCAGGCCTTCCTGAATTTCTCTCTTACTGTTTTCACGGGCAAGCAGGTTTTCATATTTTCTGGTGGCTGTCTCATACTGGAAATCAACGCTTGCTTTGATAATACCCTTAATGCCGAGCGTCTCCGGCCTTCCGTCCGCAATGGCGAGCATATTTACGCCGAAGGTATCTTCCAGCCGCGTCTTTTTATAAAGCATGTTGATGAAATTTTCCACGTCTGCGTCTTTGCGCAGCTCGATTACGATGCGGATGCCTTCCTTGGAGGACTGATTGGATATATCGCTGATATCCTGGGTTTTCTTATTTTCAGCCAGAGCTGCCACATCCATGAGAAATTTGGAAATATTGGCACCGATCATGGGATAAGGGATTTCAGAAATAACGACGTTTACTTTGCCGCCTTTTCCTTTTTCCACGTCCACCTTGCCGCGGACCTTTATTTTTCCCGTGCCGGTTTCATAGATGGAAAGCAGATCGTCTTTATTGGTTACGATGCCTCCGGTGGGAAAATCAGGTCCCTGGATATAGCGCATCAGTTCCTTTGTTGTAATGGCTTCATTTTTCATGTAAGCCTTGGTGGCGTCAATTACTTCAGCCAGGTTATGAGGCGGTATGCTGGTCGCCATACCAACTGCAATTCCCTCTGAACCGTTAACAAGGAGATTGGGGAATTTAACAGGGAGAACGCCCGGCTCTTTTTCCGTTTCATCAAAGTTGGGTACGAAATCCACCACATCTTTATCCAGATCCGATAAAAATGCTTCCTGTGTAACCTGCTCCAGCCTGGCTTCCGTATAACGCATGGCGGCGGCGCCATCGCCTTCTATGTTTCCGAAGTTGCCGTGACCGTCAACCAACGGCAGACCCTTCTTAAAATCCTGAGACATCACCACCAGCGCTTCATATATGGAGCTGTCTCCGTGGGGATGGTATTTACCCATGGTATCGCCTACGATACGGGCGCTTTTTCTATAAGGCCTGTCGTAGCGGATACCAAGCTCATGCATATCATATAAAACCCGGCGCTGCACCGGCTTCAGCCCGTCCCTGATATCGGGAAGCGCACGCGCCACGATGACGCTCATGGCGTAATCAATGAAGGATTTCTGCATAACCTCAGAATATTCTGTTTTTATAATCTTTTCTTCCAATTTTTACTGCTTCCTTTCCTATATCTGACAGATTGTCAAACACCCCTGCCCCTTCCGGCAGGATATTTGACCTGCTGGCAGCCGGCAAACTCAGGCAAACCCGGCTCCGACCCGCTGCCCTCCGGAATCAACCTTAAATATCAAGCTCCGCATCCGGTGCATAATCATAGATGAACGCTTTCCTGGGAGGAACATCCGTACCCATAAGCAGTTCCGTAACCTCGGAAGCCATTCTGGCATCCTCGATTTCCACCTGCTTGAGCATACGCGTTTCCGGGTTCAGCGTGGTCTCCCACAGCTGCTGCGCGTCCATTTCACCCAGACCTTTATAACGCTGAAGGGTAAACGGGCCTTTATGGCGTTTCCTGTAGCGCTCCAGCGCTTTATCATCATAGAGATATTCTTCACTCCCTTTGGAAGGCATGGCCTTATACAAAGGAGGCATAGCAATATAAACATGTCCTTCAAAAATAAGCTCAGGCATAAAACGGTAAAAAAGCGTCAGCAACAGCGTGGAAATATGCGCGCCGTCCACATCCGCATCGGCCATGATAATAATTTTGTTGTAGCGAAGCTTGGAAATATCAAAGTCATTCCCGTAGCCTTCTGAAAATCCGCAGCCAAAAGCATTGATCATGGTTTTGATTTCCGCATTGGCCAGAACCTTGTCAATGCTGGCTTTCTCCACATTCAGGATCTTGCCCCTGATGGGAAGGATCGCCTGGTAGGAACGATCCCTTGCCGTCTTGGCGCTACCTCCGGCGGAATCTCCTTCCACGATGAAAATTTCACATCTGGAAGGATCCCGGGATTCACAGTTTGCCAGCTTTCCATTGGAATCAAAGGAAAACTTCTGCTTGGTGAGCATGTTTGTCTTTGCTTTTTCTTCGGTTTTCCTGATTTTGGCAGCTTTTTCCGCACAGCCTATGATACTTTTCAGTGTTTCCAGATTTCTGTCAAAATAGCGGGTGATTTCGTCTCCCGTCACCTTGCTGACCACCTTGGCGGCATCCTGGTTATCCAGCTTGGTCTTGGTCTGTCCCTCAAAACGGGGATCCGGATGTTTGATGGACACCACCGCCGTCATGCCGTTCCTGACATCGGCGCCGGTAAAGTTGGCGTCCTTCTCCTTCAGGATATTCAGCTCCCTGGAGTAGGAATTGATCACGCTGGTGAACATGGTCTTAAAACCGGTCAGATGCGTGCCGCCTTCCGCATTGTAAATATTGTTGCAGAAGCCGAGGACATTTTCATGGAATTCGTTCACATACTGAAGCGCCACTTCCACGGAAATTCCTTCGCTTTCACCGGAAAAATAAATGACATCACTGACGGCTTCCTTCGTCTTATTCAAATCCTTGATAAAGCCCACAATGCCATCCGGCTCGTGGAATTCAATAACCTCAGGAGTCTCCCGCCGCTTGTCCTCAAAAACAATGGTAAGCTGGGGATTCAGATAAGCAGTTTCATGAAGGCGGCTTTTTACTTCATCCTCTTTGAAACGGGTCTTTTCAAAAATGGTGCCATCGGGTAGGAAATTAACACAGGTTCCGCTCTCACGTGATTTCCCCACCACAGGAAGCAGGCCGTTTTCCAGTTCTATGACAGGAATACCCTGTTCATATCTGTCTTCATATACCAGTCCGCCGTTTCTGACCCGCACGGTCAGTCTTGTGGACAGTGCGTTGACCACGGAAGAACCCACGCCGTGGAGGCCGCCGCTCGTCTTATATGCGGAATTATCGAATTTACCGCCCGCATGCAGTGTGGTAAAAACAAGACGTTCCGCACTGACTCCCTTTTCATGCATCCCCACAGGAATTCCCCGCCCGTTGTCATCTATGGTAGCAGAACCGTCAGCCTCCAGGGTGACCCGGATTCTGTCGCAGTAGCCGGCCAGATGCTCGTCCACCGCGTTGTCCACGATTTCATATATCAAATGATTCAGACCCTTGGTCGATACGCTTCCGATATACATACCGGGTCTCTTTCGTACTGCTTCCAGTCCTTCAAGGACCGTTATGCTGGAAGCATCATAATTATTGCTTTTTGTCATGTATAACCTCACATTCTGCCGTAACGGCGGCATTGGAACTGATTTGGGAAAAGAAAAAACAGGTCAGCCGCCTGTCCTTCCCGGGTTATTGTAGCACAAATGTTTGGGTAAGAAAAGGCAAAAATTATGTTTGCGGTATAAACGCACCTGTCCCAGCCGGTTTCCTTCCGGGCCGGGGACCGGCCGGGAAGGACCTACTGGGACAGATGCGCTAATTCGGGCAATCTATGTTGGGTATAAAAAATTATAAACTGCAGGGAATACAGGCCGCTGCCTTTTCCTGAACAGGATTTATTACCTACTGCGGATTGTCCCAGGGATTTCCGTTACCGTGAGTAGCATTACCGCCGTAGGGGCTTCCGCTGCTGTCAGGGGCATTGCCGCCGTAGGGATTTCCGTTGCTGTAAGGGGCATTGCCACCGTAGGGATTCCCGTTGCTGTCAGGGGCGTTGCCATAAGGAACATTTCCATTATAAGGGGTTCCGTTTCCATAAGGAGCATTTCCGTTGTAAGGGTTTCCATTACCATAGGGAGCGTTTCCACCTGATGGATTACCGTTACCATAAGGATTACCGTTTCCGTAAGGAGCGCTTCCGCCATAAGGATTCCCATTCCCATAAGAATTTCCATTTCCGTAACCATTCCCATAAGGAACATTTCCGGAAGGATTGGCTCCATACCATGGACCGCCCTGTCCTGTGAACTGGCCGGCGGCAAACTGATCTTTGCAGTATTTAATGCCAAAAACCAGATAAAGGCAGGTAATAAGGCGGCAGAGCCAGGTGATCCGGGGTATATTGAAGGGCAGAAGGCTGTTTACCGCTTTCAGCAGATGCGGAGTAACCATGGAATAAAGGGCCAGCTTGTAGATGGCTCCAAAGGGCAGCGTTATTCTCATAATACTCTGGACGATAATTCCCAGCACGCCGTAAATAAGTGCGGAGAAAAAGTATCCGGCGAAAAGGAAAATGTAAAAGACAATAGCAACGATTGCCATTATCAGATGCAGATAGGGAAGGAACCTTAGGATATCCTCCCGGGAAAAGGAACCTATGCCATAATAGCTGCTGCTCTGCAAACTGCCGTCGGAATACATGATGAAATTGGAACGGGCAAACAGGGCAATTTTACGGTATCCCTCTTCCCGGAGAATATGCACCATATCCTCTTCAAAGTATTCCGTACTGCTGTCGGCATAGACATAGACATCCCCAGAATTATACCGGAAGGTATCATCCATGTGCAGCGTTCCTGCGCTGATGGTAAAATCAGGAAGATACTCCGTCACATAGTCCTGGAAGCCATGAGAGGTTATCATGGTAAAAATATAGGGAATGACCAGAATTACAAGCATATATAAAAAGGTAAACAGAAAAACAAATCCCGCCGCTCTTCCGCCGCCAAGCCTGGAAAGGGATGGATATCCCGAAGGTTTGGCAACTGCAGTTTTTATCTGGCTGAAAAAGCCTTTCTTTTCTTCGTTCTGTACATTTGACATTTATATACCTCCTGCATATCACAGTTTTTCATGCGACACTGCATCAATCAGCGGTTTGAAAGGAACTTTCACTTTTACTCCCCGTTCCTGGTGGTACAGGTTACGGCCAGGGCGCCGGGGCCTATGTGGCAGGCCACACTCAGTGACAGATGATCCACATAGCTTTCGCATCCGGGGAACTGTCCCAGGACTTCTTCCCGGAAATCCATGGCTGCCGCATTATTGTTGGTATGAGCAATGTCAAGCCACATGTCTGCCTGCTCTGGCTCCTTTCCGAAGCGTTTGGTGATGTCATTTTTAATGGCATTCATCATGATCTGCTTCCCCTGGGCGGTGGTTCTCGCCTTTGCGAAGGCATCCAGCTTTTCTCCCTGAATCTGGAGCACCGGCTTTATTTTTAAAATGGTTCCCAGTGCCGCTGCAGCCGGCGTGATGCGTCCTCCGCGCTTCAGATAAAGAAGCGTATCTACCATTATATAAATGCTGGAATTGTATTTATCCTTTTCCAGAAAATCTTTGATTTCTTCTGCCTCCATTCCCTGGGCGGCCAGATATCTTGCATCCAGGACGGAACGGCGCTGGGTAACGGAAATCCGCTGATTATTCACAACCTGTACTCTGCCGTCAAAATCCTGTGCCAGCATAAGGGCCGTCTGACATGAGCCGCTCAGGCCGCTGCTCATGGGAATATGCACAATACTGTCATAGTCCTTCAGAAGGTCTTTCCAAAGCTGCAGGACAGATTCCGGAGAAGGCTGTGAGGTTGAAATAGCTGCGCCTGTTTTCAGTTTCTGGTAGAACTCCTCCTGGGAGAGACTGATTCCCTCAAAAAAAGTCTTGCCTTCTATCATAAAGGGCATGGGAAGAACGCTGATGCCAAGCTCCTGTGCCTGCTGTTGGGTAATGCCGCTGTTACTGTCTGTTACAATTGCAACCTTTGACATAATTATACTCCTTTTGAATGTCTTTTACGGTAACGGTCCGGACAACAGTACTGTCACCTTTTCCGTTTCCCCTGCAACACCGGTTATGCTCCGAAAGCAGAGAATAAATTCATTCTACCGTCAGATGCTCCTAAAGTCAATGGAATTCCAGTTCTCTTTTTCCTTCTCGTAAAGCAGGCTGTATCTGCTGTCATTTTCCTCCGGATCCTCAGCTGCGATCCGGTCAGCCAGGCTGCTGGCGGAAAGCAGAAGATCGGAATCCTGGTAAATATCTCCTATTTTAAAATCAAGCAGCCCGCTCTGCCGTATACCGAACAAATCTCCGGGACCTCTGAGCTTGAGATCCTCATTGGCAATATGGAAGCCGTCATTAGAGCTGTTCAGTATTTTCAGGCGTTTCATGGTCTGTTCATTGTCATTACCACTGATAAAAATGCAGTAGCTCTGGGCATCGCCCCTGCCGACCCGCCCCCTGAGCTGATGCAGCTGCGCCAGGCCGAAGCGTTCCGCATTTTCCACCATCATGACGGTTGCATTGGGAACGTTGATTCCCACCTCAATAACCGTGGTGGAAACAAGAATGTCGATGTCCTTTCTGGCAAAAGCATCCATAATGCTGTTTTTTTCCGCAGGCTTCATCTTTCCGTGAAGCGCGGCAATCCGGATGGTGTCAGGGAAAACAAGCTTCAGCTTTTCCGCATAGTCCAATACATTTTCCAGCCCGTCCATCTCTCCTTCTTCCACCATGGGACAGATGACATAGATCTGATGCCCTTCTTCAATCTGCCTGCGGATGAAAGCATAGGCTGTCTGGCGGTAAGAGGTGTTTACCACACAGTTTTTTATAGGCTTGCGGCCGGCAGGCATCTCGTCCAGGACGGATACATGCAAATCTCCGTACAAAACAATGGCAAGCGTTCTGGGAATCGGCGTTGCGCTCATGACAAGCACATGGGTGTCCTTTCCCTTATCCGCCAGAGTCTCCCGCTGCCTGACGCCAAAACGATGCTGTTCATCGGTAATGACAAGGGAAAGCCGCCGGTATACCACCTTTTCCTGAATCAACGCATGGGTGCCGATGATGGCATTGACCTCCCCGGCGGCAATTTTCCCATAAATTTCACGTTTTTCCTTCGCGGTCTGGGAACCGGTCAGCAGTGCGGGACGTATGCAGAGCCCATATTCTTCGCTCATCTCAAGAAGGGCTTCATAATGCTGGACGGCAAGCACCTCGGTGGGCGCCATCAGACAGCCCTGCCTTCCGTTGGCTGCACACATGAGAAGCGCAAGAAAAGCCAGAATTGTTTTCCCGCTTCCCACATCCCCCTGCACCAGCCGGTTCATAGCATTTTCACTGCACATGTCCGCTTCAATTTCCGACCACACCCTCAGCTGGGCGCCTGTCAGCCGGTAAGGAAGGCCCGCCAGGAGCCTTTGCGTATCCTGCACGCAAGCTAGCGGCTCTTCCACCCTGCGGACCTGGTTGTCCTCCTTCAGCTTCCGAAGCGCCAGGAAAAACTCCAGGAATTCGTCAAAGGCCAGCCTTCTCCGGGATTCCATCAGTTCCTCCGTACTCTGGGGGAAATGGATCTTTTCCAACGCATCTGCATAAGGAATGAGACGGAATTCCTCCCGGATGTCAGCCGGAAGGTATTCCGTCAAGGTGATGCTTTCCAGCGCCCTTCGCACCGCCTTGCTCACACCATTATTGGTCAGGCCCATGGTTAGCGCATATCTGGGCTGGAGAGTTCCCTGCAGGAGGGCATACTCCTCCGGCTTGTATATCCGGGGCTGCTCCATGCGAAGCGGCTTTCCCTCCTGGCATACGCCGCGGAATACATAGGTCATGCCGGGCTTAAGCATATTGCGCAGGTAAGGCATGCCGAAAAAAGTGATACGAAAAAGGCCGGTTGCATCCCCGGCCTGAACGGTAGTGATTAAAAGATTGCGGACATGCTTCGTGGAAGGCGTTCCGATAACGGAAGCCCTGACCGCACATACCCTCCCGGGGACAAGACCTGAAACCGTTACGGTGGATTCCATCTTGTCATAATCCCGCGGATAATGCGTTAAAAGCTGCCCCACTGTCATAATATGAAGCTTGGAGAAAAGACCTGCCGTCTTTTCTCCAATTCCTTTGATTGCTGTTAATTCCGTATTGATATCCATTTTTATACCGTCTGCATACCGCAGGCCTGCCCGTGGCATTGCATGAATCAGTCGTCTGAAAGAAACCTTCAGGCTTATTCTGCTGAAATAATATAGTAATAAATCGGCTGTCCGCCGTACTGCAGCTCAATGTCACAGGAAGGATATTCCGCTTCGATTCTGCCCTTCAGCTTCTGCGCCGCCTCTTCCGTGATGTCTGCGCCATAATAGATGCTGATAAGCTCAAGATCCTCATCCATCATGGCTTCCACCATGCGGAAGGAAACCTCTTCAATATCACCGCCTACAGAAAGGATGCCGGCATCCCCGATGCCCATATAGTCTCCCTGCTTGATCTCCTTATCGTCAATGACAGTATCCCTTACGGCATAGGTAACCTCGCCGGTCTTTACATGGCAGATTTCCTCTGTCATGGAGGCTTCATTCTCTTCTGCGCCCATATCCGGGACATAATTAATCACAGCCGTAATACCCTGGGGAATGGTCTTGGTGGGAACTACGATCACCTTCTTATCCTCTACCAGATATTTCGCCTGGTTGGCTGCAAGAATAATATTTTTATTATTGGGCAGCACATAAACCGTATCCGCATTTACCTGATTGATGGCGTTTATTACATCCTCAGTGCTTGGATTCATGGTCTGGCCGCCGGCTATAATATGGTCAACACCAAGTCCCTTAAAGATCTCATCAATGCCTTCGCCTACGGAAACCGCAATAAACCCGGCTTCCTTGCGTTCAGCCGTCTCTTCTTCCGCCGCAGGTGCTTCCGTGGTATCCTGTGCATCCCCTGACATCTTGAAAAGCTTCTCCTGATGCTCCAGACGCATATTGTCTATTTTCAAATTGGAAAGGGCGCCATACTTCAATGCCTTCTGGATTGCGAGTCCGGGGTCATTGGTATGTACGTGCACCTTAACCACGTCATCATCCGCAACCACAACAATGGAATCGCCTATGGATTCCAGATATGCCTTGAAATCCATCTCCTGCTTGATATTGAAAGTTTTGCTCAGCATTATGATAAATTCCGTACAGTAACCAAACTTGATTTCCATATTGGCCTGCGCTTCCAGGCTGGCATTCACGGCAGACTGGCGGGATGAGCTCTGTGCAGGTTCGCTGATCGAGAAATCAATCTCCTTGCCAAGGAAAGCGTCAAAGGAACCGTGAAGCACTTCAATAAGCCCCTGTCCGCCTGAATCCACCACGCCCGCCTGCTTCAGGACAGGGAGCATTTCCGGTGTCTGGCTGAGAACATATTCCGCGTGCTCAATGACTTCCCGGATAAACTTCTCCATATCTGTCTCACCTGCGTCGGCAAGCTCACGCGCTTTCATGGAAGCGCCCTTTGCCACGGTAAGAATGGTTCCCTCCTTAGGCTTCATTACCGCTTTATATGCGGTCTCCCAGCAGCTTTTCCCCTGCGGCGGCAAGAATCGGGATGGTTATCTCGTCATACTCCCGGATACCCTTGGTAAAACCGCGGAAAAGCTGGGAAAGGATAACGCCAGAATTCCCTCTCGCACCGCGGAGGGAACCGGAGGAAATAGCCTTTGCAAGAGTCATCATGTCGGGTTCTTTCATTGCAGCCACTTCTTTGGCGGCGGACATGATTGTGAGGGTCATATTAGTACCCGTATCTCCGTCAGGAACCGGAAATACGTTCAGTTCATTAATCCATTCTTTTTTACTCTCAAGATTCTTGGCGCCTGCTAAGAACATCTTCGCAAATACCTTAGCGTCTATAGTATTTAAACTCACAACTAAAGTCCTCCTTAATCAATCACTCGTACACCTTCTACGAAGATGTTGATTTTCTCAATTTCCATTCCGGTGAATTCTTCCACTTTATACTTCACATTATCTATCAGGTTGTCCGAAACAGCCAGAATACTAACACCATAGGAAACAATTACATGGAAGTCCAGTGTCAGTTTATTATTGTTAATTGTTACCGTAATGCCCTTGGCCAGATTATCTTTTCTTAAAAGCTTCACTACGTCCTTCACGGTGATTCCCATGCCGACGATACCGAAGCATTCCATTGCCACTGTACCAGCATACTGCGCAATAACTTCTTTATCGATGGTTATATTGCCCATATGGGTATTCATAGAAGAGCCCTTCATGTAGTACCTCCTTCTTTCTTACCGAAAAATATAAGATTATTATAACCGCTTTCCGGAAAAAATGGAAGTCTTATTTAATTTTCAGATAATCCGGCAAATTTTGCTTGCCAAATAATTATTTTTCTGGTATTATACACATGTTGTGGTCTGAAAAATTATTATGGTTTAGGAGGTGCGAAGATGGCAAAATGTGATATTTGCGGTAAGGGTGTTCATTTTGGAAACAACGTAAGCCATTCCCATAGAAGATCCAATCATATCTGGAACTCAAATGTTAAAAGCGTGAAATGCAAGGTGAACGGCGCATCCAAGAAAATGCACGTATGTACCAATTGTCTTAAGTCCGGCAGAGTAGAAAGAGCATAAAAGGAACTGTTTCCTGAGATTTAATCTCCCAAGGAATTATATTCCGGGGAATTAATCCCTTTGCTATGAGGTCTGTTGAAATGATTGACACAAAGACAAGACTGTCAGAATTCGGTATCGAATTTACAGACAGTCTTTTTTTGTGCCTTAAATGTGTGATACAGGCTGGAGCATATTTGAAAATTGCCCTAAGGCCGGTATGTCTGGGCCGTATTGCCTGATACTGCTTTTACTCTATTTTTCGCAGAAAATCATATTATAGCTCACCAGCAGCAGAATAACTGCCACGATAAGCCCGGCAAGCCTGTTGGAAATGAGCAGTGTTAGAACCATGCCAAAGGCGATACTGAATACGATAATTCCTACGAACTTCCACATTTGCTGCATCTGCTTACTCCTGGCGGCTTTACTAATATAGTATGCCGGCGCAGTCCGTCCGATGCTTTGTTGCCCGAACTATTAATGACAAAAGAAAAACCCCGGCAGCAGGCCAGGGTTTTTCTTTTGAAACTCACTAATCGATTACCTCATCATCTTCCGAAGGAAACGCCGCTTTTTCAGCTTCCTCATCGCTCATCATCGTTTCATCCTTGGTAGTGAACTTATCCACCAGGTCGGGAATCATATCCAGTATCTTGGTAACGCTGTCCTGATTTTTAATATTAACCAGCTTCGTCTGGCCGTTTTTAATCAGAAGAACCGCACTGGGAGTCATTTTCCCGGACAAGCCTCCGGCTCCGCCGTCCTTGCTGCCGTTACAGCTGGCTCCCGCACCTACGCCAAAGCTGACGTCAACAAGAGGAACTATAATCGTATCATCGATTTTTGTCGCCTCTCCCACCACCGTCTTAGTTGACATCAAAGCATTGGCGCCTTTCAGCAGGGATTCCATTACGGAACTGATGCCGTTATTTTTTTCTGCCATTTGTCATTTCCTCCTTTTTAAGCCGTCTGACGAATCTCCAGGTCTTCTTATCAAGTATAATGCGGAGCACCGCGGCAAAAGCCACCACGAACCGCACCCTGCCGCGGATATCAAACTCTCCCTCCAGGCGGGGCTTTTCAAAATCGGGACTGATATGGACAGTCTCGCCAATTATCGGGTACAGCATTCCGTGTATGGCCAATATCTGGCCCGTAGATGCGGGATCCCCGGTTCCAACAATGAAATCCACCTTCATTTTCCGGGGCCTGAGATGCCGCAGCAGCCTTCCCGCCTCCCCATGTACATTTTTCAGGATCAATTGTGTCTCATCCAATGTGAGAACATCTATATAATAATCTATATTGTCCCGGATCTGCTTTATTTTATCACAGAGCTTACTGATTGTGTACTGAATATTCTGAAAAGTTTCCTTAACAGCTTTAAAGAAAGAAGAAAGCATATCACTGAGGCGTACCCACCAGGCGGTTTTGCGTGAAGCTGTTTTCTTTTCTTCAGCTTCCTTATTTGACTTCCCTTCCGGTTTTGACCCTTGTTCTGATTCTTCTTCCGGTTTCTTTCCCTTTATCTCTTCACCCTTCTGTTCTTCGCCTTTACAGCTTCCGTCCTCCCGGCCTTGCGCGCTCCGCTCTTTGCCGGTGTCTTTTTCCTGAAGCTTCTGAACTTTCTGGACAGCTTCTCCCGAACACTGCCCTTCGTTTTCCGGCTTCTTCTCCTCTTCCGCACTTTTTCCGGCATCATCCCCGCCCGGAACAGACTTTTTTTCATCACCCGCCGCTGCCTTCGGCACCTTCTGCTTCATACGGAAACGAAAACCGCATATTTTCAGCTGTGAAAGATAATTCTTCTCATACTTGCCCGTGTCATATTCCAGACTATAGCTGAGGAAAGAAAAAAACCAGGTCAGACGGATAATTCCATGAGGCTTTCCCTCTGCCGGAATTTCGCCCCTGGCCCGATATCTGACCGGAACAAAAAGAACCAAACATAAAATCAGAAGGAGAACGGCCAGAATGATGAGCAGGATAACGCCCACTGTTTTTAAAATACCGATTACGATTCCCATGGCTTCAGCTCCTGCTTATCTGTGCTCCAGAATATATTTTTTGATATCCGCGCCCCCGGTTTCCCTGACCACCTTTTCCGTCATGGCGACTACCATATCCACGGCTTCCGTATAGCTTGCGGCAAGACCTACGATAAACAGATCCTCCTTATCGTAAAACTTCTGCTGCAAAAGAGCACAATGGAAAATGTCCAGCTGATCATCAGACTTCGCCAATGCAATAATATAGATGGAAAACTGCCCGGCATTCGCCCTCAGCTTCCATTTCACTTTTTCCGGATTGCGGATGCTTTCACTGACATACAAATGTCTGTAGAACTTCATTATGCCTGTCACTTTCTTTCCGAAGCAGATTACGGCATTGCACTGCAGCAGCCTGATACCCTGAACATTTACCTGCTATTTACAAATTTGCCTGTTTCTGCCTCTTTTATACAATAAGGAAGAATTTGATTGAAGAAAGGCGGCATGGAATAATGTCCATTCCGCCTTACCGCCTTTTTTGTGTAAAATTCCCGGACGGCTGCCGGAAACCTCAGAAATACTTTTTGCTGCCCCACAAATTCTTCTTCTTGAGATCCAGATATTCATGATAGGCCTTCTCCAATATCTGCTTCTCATTGGCAAACTTGAGCAGATGATAAGCCTCATGATACTTATAGAATCCGGAGTCAACAAAATATTCCTCACGTTGTGGTTTACTGTAATAACTGTCCGCCATCATCAGATACCAGTGAACCTCCTTGTCCACCGTATCCTCCGGCACACTGAAGGTATACTCACTCTTCCCGATATACTTGATAATGGATGCCCTGGCACCGCTCTCCTCAAGAACCTCCCGGAGCGCCGTATCCTTATATTCTTCTCCTGCCTCTACCGTTCCCTTGGGCAGCACCCAGCCTTCATACTTGTTCTTGAAATTCTTATACAAGAAGCAGAATCTTCCCACGGAAAATAACCACACCTCCACAGCTCGTTGCTTCTATCATTGCAATTCCTCCTGTTTGGTGTGAGCCGCGCCCCATATCTCAAAACACAGAACGCATATTCAATTGCATAAACTACATAAAGTATATCCCAAAACCCCCCGTAAGGCAAGTACAAAATTCTTTATCAGATGTGTAGGGAGGACGTCTATACGAGTTACCCTGTTGGCGGGAGGCTATGGGGAGGCGCTTTCTGGCCCCTTTGGACCGTGGGGAGGTGGGGGGTTTTGGGATCCAGCCTCAAAAACGGGGTGTTTCTAATTGTTCCGAAACAACAGAATTCTGTCAACGCGGCTGGAACTCCTCACACAGCGGCCTTTGGCCGGCTGCGTTCGTCAGACAAGCCGCTACGGGCGACAGAATTCTGTTGTTTCGGAGCAATAAGAAACATCACCGTTTTTTCCAATGGTTCCCAAAACACCCCACCTCCCCCCACGGTCCCGGAAACAGGGCCAGGCAACGCCCCCCAATCCCCTCCCGCCCAGAAAACCCGCCCTCAGCCCCGGAGCAGTAATTCGTATAGACTAGACTACACATAAGATAAAGTTAAAAGAAAAAACAAACAAGGGAAGGAAACACTTTATTAAAAATATTCCCAAAATACTTAACTACATCCATCTCCCTTAATTAACTGAAGATCCTTCAATTTCGCTGTCCTTGTCCTTCATACCGTCTCGTTGGTGCTGCTTAAACATTCTTGAAATTTGCAAAGGCTGGGACGTGGGGATTTTTCTGCCCCATTGGAAAAAACGGAGATGTTTCTTATTGCTTCAAAACGGCAGAACCCTGTCGCCCTTAGCGGCTTGTCTGACGAACGCAGCCGGCCAAAGGCCGCTGTGTGAGGAGTTCAGCCGCGTTGACAGGATTCTGCCGTTTTGGAACAATTAGAAACACCCCGTTTTTGAGACTGGAGCAGAAAAATCCCCCCACGTTCCACAGCCGCCCTGAGCGTCAATCCGGAAGCAAAACAGACAGCGGCACCCCCACCCCTCCATCAAAAACCGGCGTTGAAGTAGGCGTCGAAGATTCTTTTGGCTATGGGGACGGCGTAGTCGCTGCCGGATCCGATGCCTTCTATGATGACGGTAACGGCGATTTCCGGGTGGTCGGCGGGGGCGAAGCCGGTGAACCAGGCGTGGGAATCGGCTTTGTTCTGGTTGAATTCGGCAGAACCGGTTTTGCCTGCGGCTGTGTAAGTAAGGCCTGAGAGGCGGGAGGCGGTGCCCTCTTCCACCACGTCGGTCATCAGGCCGCGCAGTGCGGCGGCTTCTTCAGAGGTCATGAGGCGGCGGTACTGCTGCGCCTGGAATTGTTTGATGATTTTGCCGTCCGCACTTTCAATGCGTTCCATTTCGTAAGGGCGCATCAGAAGTCCGTCGTTGGCTATGGCGGAGGTTATCATGCATAAATGCAGAGGGGTGATCTGGGTCTTGCCCTGGCCTATGACAGTCTGTATGAGATCCTCGTCACCGCTGTTGGCGGTTAGCTGGATGTGGCTTTTGGAGTAGGGAATGTCAATGGGAAGCTCCTGGTTAAAGAGGAGATCCTGCATGGTGGAAACAAAGCTTTGTTTATCCAGCGTCATGCCGATGTTGGCGAAGGAGGCATTGCAGGACTTGGCAAAGGAGCGTTCAAAGGAAACCTGGCCGTGTTTGCTTCCGTGGAAGCAGCGGATGGTGTTCTCTCCATGGGTATAGCTGCCGTTGCACTGGTAGGTGTAATTGGGCCAGGTATTCGGATTTTCACGGATGTATTCCAGTGAAGTCACGATTTTAAAGGTGGAGCCTGGCGGATATACGCCCTGGGAGGCTCTGTTCAGCAGGCTGGAATTTTCGGTGTCCGCTGTGACTTCGTCCCAGATTCTGGCAATTTCATTGGGATTAAAATCCGGTTTGGAAACCATGGCAAGTATTTTCCCGGTATCGGGTTCCATGACCACAATTGCGCCCTCATATATGCCCATCGCTTTATAGGCAACCTCCTGAAGCCCGGTGTCCAGGGTAGTATAGAGGTTGTTTCCCGGATTTTTTTTGCCGGAGGCGGAGTTGCCGGCCTGCTGGGCTACAGTGGCCGAGGTGTTGATCAGGTAGTAGTTGGCCAGGCTTTCCAGTCCGGTTTTTCCTTTGTCGGAATAGCCTACGATATGGGCAAACATGTTGTCATAGGGATAATTGCGGACTTCTTTTCCCGATTCATCCCTGATTGTCTGTGCAAGGATTTCTCCGTCCGCAGAGTAAATGGTGCCGCGGGTGTTTTTCGTTGCAAGGACAGCCTGCCGGCTGTTGTAGCTGTTATTGAACAGGGCTTCGGAATTGGAGGTGACATAGGTGCACAGATAGATAATAAGGCCCGCAAAAAGGCAGCAGAAAAAAGCTGCTGTGCCGATCAGGTTTCTATTTGCCCTTCGGGTATCGTATATTTTTTCTTCCGTTCCAGGGCGCTTCCTCTTCATCGTCCCAGTAGATTTCTTTTTCCGGGCCGTTGCGGTAGTCTTCTTCAAAGTCGTCTTCTTCGTACTCATCTTCATTCCAGCCTTCTTCTTCATAATCCCCGTCTTCCATATATTCGTCATCCACTGCATCATTTTCCATATCGCTGTAATCCTGATAGTCTTCTTCTATATAGTCTTCCTCATACGGCTCTTCCCCGACGCCGCTCCCATCATACGCCTTTCTGCGTCTGCGGTCTTCTTTTCCCATTCGTCCTGTTCCCGAGCCAGATTCCCTGCATGATGGAAAAAAAGATCAGGGTGGTCATGACGCTGCTTCCTCCATAGCTGACCAGAGGAAGAGTCACGCCGGTCAGCGGGATGAATTTGGTGCCGCCCCCGATGGTGAGGAAAATCTGAAAAATATACATTACGCCGAAGCCCGAAGCAATCAGGCGGAAAAAAGGATCAGAGGAATAAAGGGCAATTTTTAGAATCATAAAAAAACAGGAAATACATATGAAAATCAGGCAGATGGAAAAAATGATTCCCAGTTCTTCCGTCACCGCGGCAAAAATAAAGTCGGTCTCCACATAGGGGATGTCCTTCGGCGTACCCTGGCCGATTCCGAGGCCGAACCAGCTTCCCCGGGACATGGCAAAGAGCGACTGGGTGATCTGGTAGCCCTGGTTGTCAATTACGCTCCAGGGATCCTTCCAGGCCTGTACTCTGACCTGCACGTGCCTGAATATCAGGAAAGCCAGATAGGAAGCCACACCTCCGGCGCCGGCCCCGGCCAGCAGATATCGGTATTTTCCGGTGGCAAAGAAAACCAGGAATACATAGGCGGCGAAAAAAATCAGGGCGCTGCCCAGATCCCTGGAGGCCACAAGGATCAGAATGTGAGCCGCGGCAACCGCGCCGCTGAGGGCCACATTTTTAAAGGAGGAATCCTCACAGAGGATGGCGGCCATGCAGAACAGGAACAGGATTTTCACAAATTCCGAGGGCTGGAAGGTGATTCCTCCCAGGGAAAAGAACAGCTTGGAGCCATGCGTCACCTGCCCTAATATGAGCACAGCGCCGATGGCAGTAATACCTGCCCCGGCATAGGCCCAGGTCAGTTTTTTCCAGAAGCGGCATCTGCGGATAAACAGTGGGACCGCCAGGGCGACGGCCAGGGAAACGGCCGAGATAAGCAGCTGTTTTCCGGCTTTGTGCAGATCCAGTCGGGTCAATATCACAAAACCGGTCCCCAGCAGCAGACACATATGATTCACCAGCAGCCGGTTGATTCCCGGATAAATCATGGAAAACATCATCATGGCAGAAAAAATGGCTATCTGGGACATGGCATAAAAGAACAGATAATCCACATCGCCTTTTTCCACGCATATGGTCAGAAATGCGGCAAACTGAATGACAAATATGAAGGCACTCTGCAGGTTGTCATATTTTTTCCGGCCTGTTTCCATGCAGAATACCCGAAAAAAAGAAAGCACTGTATAAAGTATCATGAACAGAGTGATTATGTATTTGGAGTAAACAATGATGTATTGTTCCATGCCCTGTTATTCGGCTCCTTTTTTAAAGTGTCCGGTGGTAAATTTCCAGTTCACCTGCCTGTTGATAAGCTCTGACGCCTCCGCACTGCGGGTGGTGCAAAGGCGGTGAAAAATTGACATGCGCTCCGCCGTCTGTGCTCCGCTTTCCTCCAGGAAATCCAGGCGGACCGCTTCGGCGCCGCTTTCCGCAATTTCTCCCAGATATGCATGAAGGGAAAGGGGAACGGAATTGTAAATGATATTGTAGCAGTAAGCACAGTCTGTTTCCACGGGGAACTCCGCCTGGTATCTGTCAAGCAGACGGTATTCCTGCATATCCGCCTGTTTTAAGGCTTTGTCTGAATGCAGAACTTCACAAGATGTCCCGGCCGTTGTTTTTCCCCGGCGGCTTTCCGTCTCCCTCAGACAGCTTCCCGCGGTTTTACGGATACAATTTGCCGTTACCATCATGGGAATCCTGCCGTAAACGAGAATCTCCTGCCCTTTCTTTGGCAGCGCATAAATACCTTTGCGGTTCAGCTCCAGCGGCGCGCAGTAGGTATCCATTTTATCCGCCCAGAAGCCATAGGTTTCACGGTTCCACAGATACAGCCTGTGATCCAGGGCAACACCACCCTTCCAGTCCTTTTCGTACAGCCACTGCCGTCCGGATAAAGATGCCGCCTGCACGCCGTCAAATAATCCGGTACCCAGGGCGGCAGACAGGCGTTCCAGCCTGGCTTCATCCTGTTTACGGAGAATAACGGGGAGGGAAAGATACAGTTCTGCTCCCGGAAATTCATTTTTCATGTCTTTTAAAGTAGCTTCCCAGTCTCCCCGGAGGAAGGTATGGGGAAGGTACAGCCTGTCCGCCCCTTCCTTCAGACAGCTGTATGCCTGGGATATGGTTTTTACAGATGCATGCACGGAAAGCGGACCGTGGGGAACCCCGCTCCCTTTTTGTGTATTTTCCGAAACCGCGGCCGCACAGGATGGTATCCCCTTTGCTGTTGCAGGTGCGTCCGTCCGGCACTTATTTGCTGTTCTTACCGGGCCGTTTTCCTGTGCTGTTTTCTGTTTCAGAAGATCCAGCACCTGACGTCTTGCTTCATTCAGTGCTTTGACAGGCAAAAATGCGTTGTCCGCCATATCCAGCCGGATATCCTCTGCCCGGAAGCCGCTTCCGCCGGTTCTGCGCAGCTGCTTTTCCACGTCCTCACGGCTTAGCGGCCGTTTGGAGGCAGTCTGCACCTCCTGTCCTTCCACGGAAACTGTCGCAGGAATATCTTTCCCGGCCAGCGCCGCCTTCAGGCGCAGGGGCCGGCCAGGGTGAAGGCTGGCCTCCAGTATTACGGGAACAGTAAGCTCCGGTTCCAGAATGCCGGAACGGATATTTTGCAGAACCGCTTCATCACAGCCCGCATAGCCGGGCTGATCCAGTGTTATCATTTCCCTGCCGTTATGTCTGTGATAATAACCGCCGCTGATTTCACTGCGGATATAGAGGGAAGATAATATATGCATATCGGATGCAGATACTTTTCCCGCTCCATCCGGACTGTCCAGGCAGGCGTCAATTCTGCGGCGGTAGACACTGGTTACGCCTGCCACATATTCCGGTTTTTTCATACGGCCTTCGATTTTAAAGGAATCAATGCCTGCTTTTATCAGCTCAGGAATAAATTCTATCGTACACATATCCTTCAGGCTCAGCGGATAGCATTCCTGTCCGTTCTGTCCGGGCAGGATCCGGTAGGGCTGCCGGCAGGGCTGGGCGCACCGGCCGCGGTTCCCGCTTCTGCCGCCCAGAAGGCTGCTGAAAAGGCACTGGCCGGAATAGCAATAGCACATGGCTCCATGGATAAAGGCTTCCACCTCCATGCCGCTTTCCCGGCACAGCGCTTCTATTTCCCCAAGGGTCAGCTCTCTTGCCGGAACGACACGGCAGACGCCCAGCTGCTTCAGAAATTCGGCGCCCCGCACATCCGTAACGGTCATCTGCGTGCTGGCATGAAGCTCCAATCCCGGAAACAGGGTACCCAACAGTGACAGCGCCCCGATATCCTGCACGATTACGCCATCCAGCCCCGCTTCATAAAACGGGCCGATAAAATCCTCCAGCTCCCCTACTTCATTTTGCTTAAGCAGCGTATTTACGGTAAGATAGAGCCTTTTCCCATAAAAATGCGCCTCCTTCAGGGCATCCACTACCTCTGTGTCACTGAAGTTTCCGGCATAGGCCCTGGCCCCGAACCTCTGTCCTCCTATATATACGGCATCCGCGCCGGCCTTCAGCGCCGCCTGAAAACAGGTATAGTCCCCGGCAGGCGCAAGTAATTCTGGTTTTTTCATAATATCCATTCCTTCTTTCGCTTTGCTTTACCGGCATCTGCAAAGTTGACAAACGCAGCCTGCCGGGTTAACAGGATAGAAAAAGGCTGTCCTGCTAAAGACAGCCTTTGTATATACCATTTATGAAGCTTAATTCCTCTGATGGGAATCACTGCTTCCTTTTTTCTTATTATCTGCCAGCTCCGTTTCCAGGCGTATGATTTTCTTGGAGCTTTCATTCAGATCACGCTGTAGGCCTTTCATGGATTTCTCCGTGTTTTCCAGCTTGATCTGGGAAGCGATCAGTTCATGCTTCAAATCATAAAGTTCCTTTTCCTTAGCCTGGATATCTTCCTCAAGCAATGCTATCTGCTTCCTGGCCTTGAAATAATCATCCGCAATGTTGAGCTGAAGCAGAACGCTCTGCCTTTCAATCGGCTGTTTCCGGAAGCTGTCCAGCTTGCCGTATTCCGTCATTTTATTATTGATGTAGGAAGCGACCTTCTGCAGGTATTCCTCACTCTCGTAACCGCTCAGAGTAAAGACCTTCCCGCCTATGATTACTTCCGTATCTGTCTTAACGGCCATAGATTAGCTCCTTTATACAATACCCGATATTTATATAAAATCTATTATAGATCAAACTACTGCGGAATTTCAAGTCCCAAATGCTGATAAGCCAGTCCGGTCACCACTCTTCCTCTGGGTGTACGGTTGATAAAGCCGTTTTTCAGCAGATACGGCTCGTAGACTTCTTCGATGGTGCCTGCATCTTCCCCGATGGCCGCTGCCAGCGTATCCAGCCCCACCGGGCCGCCGCTGAATTTATAAATCATGGTGTCCAGCATGTTCCGATCCACATGATCCAGCCCCATTTTATCCACATCCAATAGATCCAGCGCCTGATTTGCCACCTCCTGTGTAATTACGCCGTTAAAGCGTACCTGGGCGAAATCACGGACTCTTTTAAGCAGACGGTTGGCAAGGCGCGGCGTTCCACGGCTTCTTCTTGCCAGCTCCCTGGCGCCGCCCTCATCGATTTCCACATCCAGTATCCTGGCGGAATGACGGATGATGGATTTGAGTTCCTCCACCGTGTAGAATTCCCAGCCTTGACACCCGAAGCGGTCACGCAGGGGCGCTGTCAGCAGGCCGGCCCTTGTCGTTGCCCCCACCAGGGTAAAATGCGGCAGATCAAGGCGGATGGAACGGGCGGAGGCGCCTTTTCCAATCATAATGTCAATGGCATAATCCTCCATGGCGGGATAAAGAACTTCCTCCACCTGCCGGTTCAGGCGGTGTATTTCATCCACAAACAGCAGGTCGCCCTCCTGAAGATTGTTCAGGATTGCAGCCATTTCCCCGGGCTTTTCAATTGCCGGGCCGCTGGTTACCTTCATATTGACACCCATTTCATTGGCGATAATGCCTGCCAGCGTGGTTTTGCCCAGGCCGGGCGGCCCGTAAAGCAGAACATGATCCAGCGCGTCTCCACGTTGTCTGGCTGCCTCAATGTAAACCTTCAGGTTTTCCTTGGCCTTTTCCTGGCCGATATAATCATCCAGGGTCTGGGGACGCAGCGTCCCTTCGATCCGGATATCCTCTTCCGTAATGTTTGTTTCAATGACTCTCGGCATGTAATCCTCCATGCAGCTGTAAGCGCTGTGCGCAGCGGCCCTTAAATAATATGTTTTAATGCTGCCTTCAGCAGAGCTTCCACATCCATGGCTTCCGCATTTTCCACCTGTTTTACGGCGCGCAGCGCTTCTGTGGCGGAATAGCCCAGCGGTCAGCGCTTCCACCGCTTCGTTACGGTATCCGTAAGTCCGGAGAAATTCTCCGCATAAGCGGCGCTCTCTCCTGGAAACGAAGGTGTCCTCCAGGGAAACCTTATCCTTCAGATCGAGGATGACCCGCTGTGCCGTCTTGGCTCCGATACCGGGCGCCTTCGCAATTGTTTTGGCATCCTGGGACAGAACCGCCATGCGAATATCATCCGCGCTGAGCACGGAGAGTACGGCAAGTCCCCCCTTGGGGCCGATGCCGTTGACGGTGATGAGGAGACGGAACATGTCCAGGTCATCCCTTGTAAGAAATCCGTACAGCTGAAAGGAATCCTCCCTGACGCAGGTATAGGTATGTATTTTTATCTCTTCCCCGATTCCAGGAAGGCTGGAATGGAGGCTGGAGGGAATTTTTATATTAAAACCGATATGGTTGACCTCCAGGACCAGGTTATCTTCTGAAATATCGGCGATTTTGCCTACTAAATATGCAAACATGCAAACTCCTGTCCGCGCCGGAAGGCGCTTTTTTCATTCATTATCCGTTCGGTTCCTTCACAGCTGCAGGCAGTCTTTATAAATCACTTCTCCAGGCCGGCAGGCGCTTCATCACCTGTCCCGCCGTCAGTCCGAGGCACAGGCCGGTAATACAGCCTGAAACGAGCAGAAACGGCAGATAATATATGGTCTGGTACGTCTGCACCACAAGCATGGCCACCACGAGCTGGGCACAGTTATGGGCTGTCCCTCCCGCCACACTCACTCCGGTTATGGAAAAACAGGGAAGCCTTTTGATCGCCAACATGACAAGAAAGCTCACCAGGGCGCCTGAAAGGCTGTAAAGAACGGCAGATAGATTTCCAAATAAAAAGCCGCCAAGGAATACCCTCGCAACATTTACTGTCAGCGCTTCTTTGTTCCCAAAACGGTACATGGTAATCAGCACCGCCAGATTCGGAAGCCCCAGCTTCATTCCGGGGACACCGAAGGGAAGCGGGATCAAAGCTTCCACATAACCCAGGATCAGCGCGAAGGCAAGCAGCATACTGAGCAAAGCTGTTTTTTTCATGTCTGCCCCCATCTGCGCGCAGGGCGCGCATGTGATTAAAGCCGCATGCAATTCAGGGAGGCCGGAACCTGTTTACGCCGGCCTGCCCCTTTAGTCCAACATGGCATCCGGCGCGGAAGAATCCGTTTCTGCACGGCCTTCTATCGTTATGACCAGCTTATGAGGCAGGCAGATGATGCTTTCCCCGCTGCGGCTGATTGCCCCCTGCCTGACACAGAGCCTGTCCGGACAGTCAGCGTCCTCCAGACGGACACTGCCCCCTTCTATTACCAACAGATTCTCGTTGCCGGAAGCATCCTTCAGCAAAAGCCTGGTATCCTCCGAAAGCGGAAGGCGCTCCTCCACTACTCCGTCACGGCTGACCACTACCCAGCCGTCTCCCGGCCCTGCAGTAAAATGCCTGACCAGCAGAACCCCTGCAAAAACCAGTATAGCCGCTGTCAGCAGAAAATCTGCCTTCGTCATTATAGCATGTTCGAACATATGTTTCAAGAAGCATCTTCTCCTTTATGAACGCAGTAATTGCGCAAAGTTACTGTTCAAACAGGCCAGCGCATTCAGCTGCGCAGGCCAGCGCTTTGCGCTGACCGTAAGAAAGTGATTCAGGATTGCCAAAATCCATCGCAAAAGGCGATTCAGGATGGGTTTTGGCAATCACTGTGAAGCAATTGAACAATTGCAGCACAGTTTTCCCGAAGAAGTCTCGTGCCCTCCGACTCACCGAAGGTGGAGGCGCTGACGGAAGCCGCCTTTTCATAAAAGGCAAGGGCTGTTTCATAATCCTCACGGCGGAAGGCGGCCTCACCCAGTCCGGAAAGCGCCGCGGAGTAATGGGCACAGTGCAGCCCTTCCCCGTCTTCTGCCTCGCCGGGCAAATTTTCGGAAGCCTCATAAAGAGACAATGCCAGCTTCAGCAGTTCTTCCCCTTCTTCGTATTTTTCCTGTTTAAAACGCAGCAGAGCGGCGCTTGTCAGCAGATCGGCCCGCTGTTCCTTCTCTTCCGGCTTATTCTCCAGTATGGAGGCCGCCTTTTCCAGCAGCATCGCCGCCTCTTCAAATTCATTGCGGCTTTCCAGAAGCATGCTCATATTCTGATAAAGACGTATAAACCTTATATCCCCGCCGGACAGAGCCTGCTCATATATTTTCAGGGCGCGCACATCATAACGGTAAGCCTCCTCGTCCCGTCCGGCCGCCTGGCAGACAGCAGCCACATTGATCATGACCGTGGCAAAATGCTCCGTTTCCTCCAGCTGCAGTTCTTCCATTAAAAGAAGAATATCCTCAGACAGGTTCAGCGCCTTCTCAAACTGGCCGGTTTCCCTGTAAAAATCCAGAAGTTCATTTCCAATGGTAATATATATCCCGTAATTCTTCAATTCTGAGGCGTTTTCCATGCAGCCGGTAAGAAAAGGCTCCACCTTATCCCATTCACGCCGTTCAATCAGTCCGTTCAGCTGCGCAAATATTCCGTCAATCGTCATCATTTATTCTTCTTCCTCCGTAATCAGTGTCCATCCCAGGCCGGCATCGTAGGCCATGCAATTCCAGATAATTTCTCCGTCCTCATCCAGAAGCGGCGAGTCGTCCGCTCCGTCCACCGGAACCTCATACAGAAGATCAATACACCGATCCCTCTCCACATCAACGGCCCTGGCATAAAACAGATATTCCACACTGGGTTTGTTTCCCAGATTCAGTGGCAGGAACCATTCCTTATCCTCAGGAGAGGGGAAAACAAACGCTGCCAAGGGGCCATCCTCCGTCTGCTCTTCGGATCCAGCCTTTTCTTCCTCCGGCCCCCGCCCCTCTTCCAGCTCTGCTTTCAGGGATGCTTCGATGGCCTCTTCCGGAATCACCTCCGGCCGGCGGAAAAGCTCCTCCCGCAGCTCCTGGCAGAATTCATTATCGGCAAGGATCACCAGATTCTCCCACTTGCTTTTAAATTCCTGAAGCTCGGTATTGTGCGCTTCCAGCTCCGCCTTCTCCTTTGTCAGACTGCTGACACTGGCCCTGGCGGATACCAGCCGGCCTGCAATTTCCTTTTTCTCACTTCGTTCCGTATAAATGACAAAAGCCTCCACCAGCATCGCTCCCAGCAGTACCGCAACCGTAATATATGTGATAACCTTGGCAAAAACATCTTCTTTAAAATTCATTCAGGCAATCAGTCCTTCCTTTTCAAAAAACAATATTTCCTTCCTATTTTACACCATCTTGCCATAAAAGTCATTGAAAAAATTGCGGTAGCTGTAAAGGACTGAACGGCGACAAATGCGTGCATTGACAGAATCGCCGGAAAAAGCTATAATTACTGTGTTTTGAAATTCAAAGCTTTTGAAAATCAAAGGTAACTGTATCGTTAAAAACAGCTGCCAGAAAGATAACAGGAGGGGTTTACCCATGCAGAAGTATGAAATTACCACTGATTCCAATTCCGATTTACCTGTTTCCTACGCGGAAAAGTTTCAGACCGTCATCATCCCGCAGTATTATGCCTTTGGGGAAGAGGTATACGGCGATGAAAAACATATGCCTCCGGCAGAATTTTATGAACGCATGAAAAAAGGAGAGCTGCCCTCTTCCATGGCCAATAATCCGGCGGTGATCCGGGAAAAATTCGAACGTATTTTGAAAGACGGCAATGACATCCTGCATATTGCCTTTTCCTCCGCATTGAGCGGCAGCTACAACAATGTTTATGTAACCGCCCAGGAGCTGTGTGAAGAATATCCTGACCGCAAAATTGTGGTTCTGGATTCTGAATGCCCTGGCGGAAACCATTCTTGTAATTAAGGCAAATCAGCTGCGGAAGGAAGGAAAGACTCTGGAGGAAAACGCGGCTTATCTGGAGGAATATAAGAAGCATCTGCATGTGCAGTTTACCGTGGATGATCTGTTTCATTTAAAAAGAGGCGGCCGCATCTCCGGTGCCGTTGCCGCAGTGGGAACCGCGCTGAACCTGAAGCCTTTCCTTTATGTGGGCAGGGAAGGGACCCTGGTTTCCGATGGGACTACCCGCGGCAGAAAAAAATCCATCCGCACCCTGGCGGAGCGCGTGGCAAAAACCCTGGGTGATACGCCCGACCGCACGGTTCCTGTAGGCATCGTCCATGGAAACTGCCCGGAGGACGCCGGTCTGGCGGCGGAATTCGTAAAGGAACTGACCGGGATCGAGGACATTATTATTAATGATATCAGTCCCAGCATCGGAACGCACGCCGGTCCCGGAGCACTGGGAATTCTCTATTATGGAGAGGAAAAGAAAAACTGAAATCCGTCCGGAAACGCCCTATAACAGACTGCTATTTCCCTGGACATATTTTCCCGGACATAAAAGGAGCGCAGCTTCGGCCCACCGGCCGGCTGCGCTCCTTTTATGATGGCGGCAGAAACGTCTCCTGCGAAACCCTCTCCGCTTCTTTTTACTGCTTGTTATTGATATAATTAACAAGTCCTTCCGCATCTATAATTTTCTGCATGAATTCAGGGAAGGCCTGCCCCTGGTAGGAGGTTCCCTTTGTCACATCCGTGATGACGCCGGAATCAAAATCCACCTCTACTTCATCTCCTGCCTCAATCGCTTTGGAGGCTTCCGGGCATTCGATGATAGGGAGGCCGATATTAATGGCATTCCTGTAGAAAATACGGGCAAAGGTTTCTGCGATAACGCAGCTTACGCCCGCCGCTTTAATGGCTATCGGGGCATGCTCCCTGGAAGAGCCGCAGCCGAAGTTCTTTTCCGCAACAATGATATCGCCTTTTTTCACATTTTTAATAAAATCCTTATCGATGTCTTCCATACAATGCGTAGCCAGCTCCGCCGGATCGGAGGAATTCAGGTAACGGGCAGGAATGATTACATCGGTATCTACATTATCGCCGTATTTGAATACGGTTCCTTTTGCATTTTTCATTTCTCTAATCTCCTTTGCTTACTTTACAGCTGGCAGGGGCAGGAAATCTTTCCTGTCACGGCGCTTGCCGCAGCTACGGCGGGGCTTGCCAGATAGACCTCGGAATCCACATGGCCCATACGTCCCACGAAATTACGGTTGGTGGTGGATACGCATCTTTCACCGGCTGCCAGGATTCCCATATAGCCTCCAAGGCAGGGACCGCAGGTAGGTGTGCTCACAACCGCGCCCGCTTCGATGAATATTTTCAGAAGGCCCTCTTCCATCGCCTGAAGATAAATAGCCTGTGTGGCGGGAATGATGATGCAGCGCATGCCGGAAGCTACATGGCGGCCCTTAAGGACCTCTGCGGCACAGCGCAGGTCGCCGATACGTCCGTTGGTACAGGAACCGATAACTACCTGATCTATTTTCACATCCTCTGTGATCTCGTCGATGGTTTTCGTGTTTTCAGGCAGATGAGGGAATGCGATAGTCGGGCGCAGAGCGCTTAAGTCGATGGTATATTCCTCATCATAAACGGCATCTTCATCCGCTTCATAAACCACCGGTGTCTTCATGGAGTGCTCCTTCATATAAAGCAGCGCCTGATCATCCACCGGGAAAATACCGTTCTTCCGCCGGCTTCAATAGCCATATTGGCAATGGTAAAACGGTCGTCCATGGTCAGGCTGGCAATTCCGTCTCCCACAAATTCCATGGATTTGTAAAGAGCGCCGTCCACGCCGATCATACCAATAATATGTAAAATCACATCCTTGCCGCTCACCCATTGGGAAAGCTTTCCGGTAAGGTTAAAACGGATGGCTCCGGGCACCTTGAACCATGCTTTTCCTGTGGCCATTCCGGCAGCCATGTCCGTGCTTCCAACGCCTGTGGAAAATGCGCCCAGCGCGCCGTAGGTACAGGTATGGGAGTCCGCGCCAATAACTACGTCGCCAGCCACTACCAGGCCTTTTTCCGGAAGAAGGGCGTGTTCAATTCCCATTTCCCCCACTTCAAAATAATTGGTAATCTGGTTGCGGTAAGCAAATTCCCTGACGCATTTGCAGTGTTCCGCTGATTTGATATCCTTGTTGGGTACAAAATGATCCGGTACCAAAGCGATTTTGTCTTTGTCAAAAACGCCGTCCACCTTCATTTTTTCCATTTCCTTAATAGCTACGGGACTGGTAATATCATTGCCAAGCACCAGATCCAGATCCGCCTCGATCAGCTGGCCCGCTTCCACTCTTTCCAGGCCGGCATGGGCTGCCAGAATCTTCTGTGTCATTGTCATTCCCATAATTTTTCTTTCCTCCGTTTCTGCTGTTTTGCCAGCATCTGTACAGGCCGCTCCCGGGCCGTTCGATAAATTTAGTGTATCATAACCCTGGCCTCAGGGAAAATACTTTTCTTTCATGTTTACTATAATTACAAGTTATAGTATAATTTCATAAAATACAGTGTAGTTATAGGAGTTGGTTCAATGGAACAGAATCTGAATTTATACCATATTTTTTATACGGTGGCCAAATGCCGGAATATATCCGGGGCGGCACGGCAGCTTTTTATCAGCCAGCCGGCCATCAGCAAAGCGATTTCCCGTCTGGAGCAGAATCTGAACACCACTCTGTTTCTGCGTTCCTCCAGAGGGGTCAGGCTGACGGAAACAGGGGAAATCCTTTTCCGGCAGGTGGAAAGCGCCTTCGATGCCATCTGCCAGGGGGAGGAACAGCTGCGAAAGGTGCAGGAGCTGGGAATGGGCCATCTTTCCATCGGCGTAAGCTCAACTTTGTGCAAATATGTACTGCTTCCCTATCTCAGCCGTTTTACCAGGGAAAATCCGCATATCCAGATCTCCATTTCCTGCCAGTCCACTTATCAGACCATGGAGGCGTTGGAAAAAGGAACGGTGGATATAGGGCTTATCGGGGAAAATGAGCGGATGGAAAAGCTTGTTTTTTATCCTGTGCAGGAAATTGAAGATATTTTTGTCTGCACAAGGCGTTATCTGGAAAACCTGTGCAAAAGGGTATCTTTTCCCGGAAAGCCGTCGGCAGGGGATTTGATTTCCCATGCGACGCTGATGCTTCTTGACAAGGAAAATATTACCCGACAGTATATGGACAAGTATCTGTTCAGTGAAGGAATCAGCGCCGCGCAGATACTGGAAGTGACCTCCATGGATCTTCTGATTGATTTTGCAAAAATCGATTTGGGAATCGCCTGTGTCATTGAAAGCTTTGTTCGTCTACTGCCGGGAAGTTCATGGATTTCTACATGGAATGCTGTGAAGGAAATGGGAAGTTATAATTAGATTAAAAAAGAGACTGGGGAATGTATCTAACCGCAGTCTCTTTTTGTGTGTAAATGTTATTATGTAAGCAAATCCAACCCGAAAGAGGGAGGATTGTTTACGGGGTTTTAGTTTTCGATCAGTTTGTTGGTGTCGTTCCAGCTGTAGAGTTTGCGGAGTTCTGCACCGGTTTTTTCGAGCTGGTGGGAGGCTTCTTTTTTCTTCATGGCGTTGAAGTGAGGGCAGCCTACCTGGTTCTCAAGGAGCCATTCTTTTGCGAAGGAGCCGTCCTGGATGTCGGAAAGGACTTTCTTCATGGCTTTCTTGGTGTCTTCTGTTACGATCTTGGGGCCGGTGATGTAGTCGCCGTATTCTGCGGTGTTGGAGATAGAATATCTCATTCCGGCAAAACCGCTTTCGTAGATCAGGTCAACGATCAGCTTCATTTCATGGATGCATTCGAAGTATGCGCTTTCGGGTTCATAGCCTGCTTCTACCAGTGTTTCGAAGCCTGCTTTCATCAGCGCGCATACGCCGCCGCACAGCACTGCCTGCTCGCCGAACAGGTCAGTTTCGGTCTCTTCACGGAAGGTGGTCTGGAGAACGCCGGCTCTTGCTCCGCCGATTCCCAGTGCGTATGCCAGTGCCAGGTCATGTGCCTTTCCTGTGGCATCCTGCTGTACTGCGATCAGGCAGGGAACGCCTTTTCCGGCCTGGTATTCGCTTCTTACGGTATGTCCGGGTCCCTTGGGTGCGATCATGGCAACGTCAATATCTGCCGGAGGCTTAATCTGTCCGAAGTGGATGGCAAAACCATGTGCGAACATAAGCATCATGCCGGGTCTTAAGTTGGGTTCGATGGATTCTTTGTAAAGTGCGCCCTGCTTCTCATCGTTGATCAGGATCATGATGATGTCGGCTTTCTTTGCAGCCTCTGCTGCTGTATATACGGTAAGTCCCTGTGCCTCTGCTTTCGCCCAGGATCTGGAACCTTCATAAAGTCCTACAATGACGTTACAGCCAGACTCCTTCAGATTCAGGGCATGTGCATGGCCCTGGCTGCCGTAACCGATTACTGCGATTGTTTTATCCTGTAATAAAGACAGGTCACAATCTTCCTGATAATAAATCTTTGCCATTTTTCTTTCCTCCATTTTGTTTGAATGACTATATAACTGAAAGGCCGCAGCGATGGCTGTACCTCAGAGTCCTGTTATGCTTCGGGCGCAGCGCGTCCGGTATTGTGTGTTGCTGTCCGGTAATTCCTCCGCCGTCCGGCGGAAGGGACTGTTAAAACATGAAAATCAGACGATGGAGCAGTAATCTTCCAGGTAAACCACATTCCCGGTTCCGCGTCCCAGACCTGCGATGCCTGTTCTTGCCAGCTCCAGGATTTCGTAATTGCTCAGAAGATTGATGCAGGCGTCCACCTTGCTCTGGTTGCCTGTGATCTCCACAATCAGGCTTTCCTGGCCCACGTCAATAATGTTGGCGCGGAATATGTTGGTGATGGCTATGACGTCCTGTCGCTTTTCGGCGCTGACCTTGACCTTTATCAATGCAAGCTCGCGGTAAACGCTTTCTTCGGGCTTCAGTTCCCTGATGTCACGTACATCCACCAGCTTAGAAACCTGCTTCTCGATCTGTTCCAGGATCTCATCATCGCCTTTGGCGACAATGGTGATTCTGGTAATTCTGGGATCGGCAGTTTCACCTGCCGTTATGCTTTCAATATTGTAGCCGCGTCTGGAGAACAGGCCGGATATCCGGCTCAGAACACCCGATGTATTATCTACAAGCAGCTGAAACACTTTTTTACGCATTTTATGTACCACGCCCCTCTTTGTCCGAAGGCCCGAAGGCCCGTCCGGTGCTGTCTTTTCAAACTATTCTAGCAACATTTCCAACCCTTGTCAACGTATGATAGTCAGTCATACTTTTTATAACCTCTGGTTATGGTTATATTAAAATACTGAAAAATACGTTATACAAGCAACGGTATCCTATGTGTACGGAACGCCGTTTTAAATGTCATTTTCCAGGCATTTGGGAAGGGCCAGGGTTCCGGTGCGGGCTACCTCCACGATGCTGATGGACTGAGCATTGTGAGGAAGAGCTGCACTCTTTCCGGGGTGTCACATATCTGGATAAGCATCATGTGCTTGGACATGTCCACGATGGACGCATGCATGATAGCGCAGTTTTCCATAATATCCTTACGGTTGTTGCGGTTGTACTTTACCTTGACAAGCATCAGTTCGCGGCTGATGCTGGACGTTTCGTCAAAGGTCTTTACCTTGATGACATCCAGCTTTTTATTCAGCTGCTTCTCGATCTGTTCAATGGTCCGCTGGTCGCCGCTGCTGACAATTGTCATGCAGGATACAGCCGGGTCATCCGTCTCTCCTACCGCAAGGGAATTGATATTAAAGCATCTTCTGGAAAACAGGCCCGCTACCTTGCACAGGACACCGGATCTGTTTTCAACAAGAACAGAGTATATTTTTTTCATTCTGCCACCTCCATGATTATTTTACCAGATCCATCGGGTCTATCATGCATTCCATAAGATAAGAGCAGTCATCCTTCAGGAAGGCATCCAGCGCCCCGTCAATTTCTTCATTGCGGCTGACCCTGATAAAAGGAATATCATAGGCCTCCGCCAGCTTATCCAGATGGGGCGTTCCCGCAATGTCAACCACCGAGTACCTGTCTTTATAGGAGTAATGCTGATATTCCCTTACCATGCCCAGATAGTTGTTGCGAAGGACCACTATTTTCACCGGGATATGGTACTGCTGGATGGTTGCCAGCTCCATCATGGACATCTGGAAGGAGCCGTCGCCGCATACGGCGATTACCTGCTTGCTCATGTCGCCCAGCTTAGCGCCCATGGCGGCCGGAATGGAATACCCCATGGTGCCCATGCCGCCGGAGGTGAGGAAACGGCCTTCCCTGACCACATGGAAAGCGCAGGACCAGATCTGGTTCTGGCCCACATCAGCCACATAGACACCGTCAGGCTTCATTTTTTCTGAAATGCGGTGAATCAGCACTTCCGGATCCACATAGTCCGGATTGGGCTTCCGAAACTGCTTCATGCTGCTTTTGTAGCCCTCCAGGGTATGGAGCCATTCTTCATGCTCGCAGTCAATTTCCTGTTTTTCAAAATCTTCAAAAATGTATCTGGCATCTCCTACCAATGGAATGGTGGGACCGGCATTTTTGCCGATTTCAGCCGGATCAACATCAATATGTACCAGAACCTTGTCATGGGTGATCAGGTCGGGCTGGTTCACGGAACGGTCCGCCACACGGGCGCCTACCATAATGAGCAGGTCCGATTCATTCATGGCGCGGTTGGCATAGGATTTTCCGTTATTTCCCACCATGCCGAAATACATGGGATGCTCCGTGGGCATAACGCCGATGCCCATCATGGTGGAAACCACGGGGATCCGGAACTTTTCGGAGAATCTGCGAAGCTCTTCGCAGGCGCCGCTGAGGGTAACGCCGCCGCCGGCATAGATCAGAGGGCGTTTTGCCTTTTCCAGCTCACGGATAACCTTCTTGATCTGCACCGCATGGCCCTTGACCGTAGGCTTGTAGGTTCTCATATTCACTTCATCCGGATAACGGAATTTGGAGATTTGGGCATTCTGGATATCAATGGGGACGTCGATGAGGACAGGCCCCTTTCTTCCGGTATTTGCCACATAAAAGGCTTCCTTGAAAATTCTGGGAATATCATTCACATCCCGGACAAGGTAGCTGTATTTTACAAAGGATTCCGCCGCGCCCGTAATATCGGCCTCCTGGAACACATCGCTGCCAAGCAGCTCGCTGTTCACCTGTCCGGTAATGCAGACCAGGGGTATGCTGTCTGCAAAGGCTGTTGCAATGCCGGTGATCAGATTGGTCGCCCCGGGACCTGAGGTCACGGCGCATACGCCCACCTGGCCGGTCACTCGCGCCAGGCCGCTGGCCGCATGGGCTGCATTCTGTTCCGTCCTGATTAAAACAGTACTGATTTCAGAATCCAAAATGCTGTTATAAAAAGGGCAGATTGCCACACCGGGATAACCAAATACTTCCTTTATCCCTTCCAACTCCAGACACTTTACTATCGCATCCGCACCATTCATCTTCTATCCCTCCATTATTTTCTAAATTTGCCGAAAAACTCCGCCAGCGGAGCTATGACATCATTCAAATCGGAAATTGCCTCATTCAGGCTTTCAATGTCCATCTGGTCCACCTTCTTCATGGTCTGCTCCACTGCCAGGCTGCTGGAATCCACCAGGGAATTGACATTGTCGGCCACATCCCCCAGTTCATCCAGCGCATCCTCCGCCATGGTCAAGCCTGCCGAGGCTGCTCCAGAGTTCCCCGAGTCTGATCCAGCGCCCTGGTCAGCCCAGCGCGCACAGGCTGCCAAATAGGGAGGACAAGCGCTGCCAGAACCAGATTGGAAACCGCAAATATGCGGGTGAAAAACAGCTGCTTTTTCTGTAAGGCCGTCCGTTTTTCATCGGATTCCTTCAGCTGCTCCATCAGCTGCCTC
>SCPN01000226.1_pt1 | contig 102384 bp, 113 predicted proteins | sample 6106831 | NCBI WGS metagenome assembly SCPN01 (sample SAMN10720447, study PRJNA508395) | human gut metagenome | isolation source: Participant 1, 0 month
ATTCAACTCCAATTCCAGCCTTTTTCTCTTTCCGGTCTCCTTTCCATATAGGCGCTCAAAGCGTTCCCACACTTTTTCCCGGCTCACTGGGCTTAGTTCTCCACTGCTTATCAGTTCTTCGAGTAACTCTTTATAAAATTTTTTCATTTTGACTACACCTCTTGATCTGTTTTGTCTTTTTCCATCCGAACAACCAGACGTCCTCGGGCCGGGACGGAAGTGCAGTTTGGCGGCTCCGCGCTCCCCCCGAATTATGGGGTCATAGGCGGGACACACAGGTCCTCCCGGTATTTGCTCCGCTCGGCCTGGGCGTCAAAGTCCATACCGGAGATGACCGCCCGGCACCGCTCCCGGTCTGGGATTTCGCACATAGAATTGCCGTTGGCCGGACCTCTGCTGTCTGTTGGGGTGACGAGGGGATCTGCTCGACAAACTGGAATTTTTATTCAGGAAAAACAAGCACACAGTTTTCTAAATCGTCAGTATCTTTTTCGGAAATATATATCTGAGCCGACAAAGATAAATCATTTCCTATAAATTTTTCCCTTTGAAACAAATCCCTCACTATATGCCAATTTTTATGTGCATTTTCAGTTTCCAACCAAATACCCATCAATGGTCCAGGTTCTCCGTCCTCTGTGTCTATATAATCATATCCATTGCTTTGTATCAAGGAATTTGATACCTCTTCGATACGGTCTGGTATGCGATATCTCAAATCCAAATCAGCATTTTCAAGCATTCCTGGATTTAACAACACAATAATCGTCTGCATATTTCTCCCTCCAAATTCTAATTCGTCATTCCCACCTGAAACAGCAGACGATCCATCTCCCTCAGGCCGAAGGTGGAAGTGCATAGGCGAGCCTTTTTCAGTGCCACACGATGTTCCCCAGGTGTTCCCTGAATTCTTCCAGATGCCTCTTGTCCAGCGCGCCCGCAAGGACATCCCCATAAAAGCCGTTGCTCCGAATCCATGCAATCAGCTTGTCCTCTGAGTACATCACCGCGATGCCGTACACCTCAAACTCTGACAAGAGATGGTATTTATCATTGCAAAATGCTTCCAGTTCCTTCGCGATGTTAAGCGCTGTCACGAACTCGCCCTTGCATCTTCCCTTTTTTACTTCCGGTTTAGCTTCCAGCGCGATCGTGATCATCCGTCCAACGCAAAATTGATAAAAGCTGACATCGCCTTTTTCGATGCTCCATTCCTTTTTATAGTACTGAGACAAACGGCCGCTTGCGATGTCGTAACCGGCAATGGCGGTCCGTTTCTTTTGAAAGAAAATGAGCTTTCCTTCCTCTACATAGAGCTCGTCCAGGGTCAAAAAGCGCTCCGCGCTTGAAAAATATTCTGCCTGGTCATAGAGCGCGGTATAAATCAGCTTGAATTCCCTTGGGAGCTTCATCCGGAGCCTTTTTTCGGCAGGGGAAAAATCGACCTCCTGCTCGGCGTTCAGATCCATAAACAGGCTCATTTTGGAAAGCATCGCCTGTAGATCCGCATATTCCGGTTCAAGCAAGCTGTGGTTTTCCCAGAACCGGAAAACAGCCCTGTCGCGCCCGCTGAAATGCTCTGCCAGCTCCGGCGTCAGATCCTCAGGCCGGACATACCCACTCCCAGCAGTCTGGTCCTCGTCATAAACGCCATAGTAGAGTTTTCTCCTATAATAATAGAAGCCTTCTTTCGTCCTCATCTTTTCACCGTCATCCTCTGATCTGTTGACCTAATGTTACTCCTCACTATTTCCAAGATTCTTTTCTTCCCGAATGTGTAGCGGGCATTGAAATTCAGCCATACACTCCAAAATGGGAGCAATTTGTTCATCACTCATGTTGTGGCAACAGAACCCCAATATCTGGTGTTCTCTTTGCGACTTTGTTTCTCTGCCATATTCAAAAGCCCAAAAGTGCGTATCCGTCCAATATTCGGCCTGTTTTAGACAGTCAAAACGCCAACTGCTTTCCTTGCTTCCTACTTCCGTATTTTCCTGCCATCCGGAAAACAAGTTTTTCATTCTCCATCACACGATCTATATGTCTTCTGTTCCTGCCTCTCAAACTCCCGCCGTATGCTCCAGCAGGGCCAGCAGGGCCAGGTTCATGGTCTTGAGCTCGCCGCCCCGGAGGGGGTGGCCCCCGGCCAGCAGGGCCTGCACATACAGCACCCGCGCCATGCTGGCGAGCAATTCCGTATCGGCCGTTGTGACCAGCCGGCGGACGATGGGGCTGTTCAGATTGAGATAGAGGGTGGCCAGGGGCCGCTCCTCCACGCCGGAGAGCATGGAAGCCAGGGCGTCGGAGAAGATGCCGCCGCTCTGCTCCTGGGCAGACTGGAGCTGGCGCAGGAACTGCACCTCGTCGCTCATGGCGTACAGCACCGGCAGGTCGGCGGGCAGGAAGCGGCGGAGCTTGGCCTGACACTCGAAGGGGAGAAGGGCCTCATCCGCCGCCCGGAGCAGCCGTTCTCCCCGCTGACGCTCGGCGGCGGTGACATCCTCCAGGGTGTCGAACATATCGTCCTCGTGGAGGGGCTGGAAGGGCAGGCCGAAGCGCTCCGCCATGGCCTGGATCAGCTCCTGGTCGCTGGCGTAGCCGGTGCAGATGAGCAGCCGCCCCTGGGCCATGAAGATGGGCTTGAGCTGCTTGAACTTGGGGACGCTGTGGACCCAGACGGCTTCGCCCGCCCGCTTCAGGGCCGCTCCGGTCATCAGCCCCTCGCTGGTCTCGAAGCTGAGATAGTCGATGAACAGCCGGAACAGTTCATCGTCCCAGGCCGCCATGGCCTTGATGGCCTCCGCATGGACGGACACGATGCCTTTCAGCCGGTCCGGGTCCTCCTCCGCCAGCTGGGCCAGGTGGCGGCGCACCGCGGCGGCAAATTCCTCCCGTGCGGAGGACAGCGCCTGATCCTCATAAAAATCCTCCCGGGAGGCGGTGGGCCGCAGGCCCCGGGTGTTGAGGAAGCACTGCAAAAAGAAGGCCCAGGGCGGCAGCAGGGTATCCCCCCGCTCGGTCAAAAGCATCTGCTTGAGGTAGATGCGGTGCCTGCCCTTGGCAGAGGGGGCGGTGCGGTAGGGGAGGACATAGGCCACGCCGCTGATGTGGGGCGTCTGAATGGGGATGGCCTCCAGAAACTCCTCCTCAAAGAGCCACTCGCCAAAGGAGAGCAGCTGGCTGCGGCTGATGCCGGTAAAGTCGGCGGGGATGCTGTTGAGCCGCTCCGGGTTGCCGGACAGGTAGACGGGGACAGGCAGGGCCAGCCCGTAGTAGCGCACCAGTTCGGTCACCTTCCGGGGCTGGAAGTAGTGCTCCATACCGGGCTTGGCGGTCAGGATCACCGACGTGCCCACCGGGCACTCCTCCAGCGGCTCCAGAGTATAAGTACCGTCGGGCAGACCTGTCCACACATGGGCTCCGCCGCCCTCCGCCGGCCGGGTGTGGACCACGATGGAGTCCGACACCATGAAGCAGGAGAGCAGGCCGATGCCGAACCGGCCGATGTAGTCCTCGGGAATTTTGCCATTGACCAGCTCCGTCTTGGAGGACTGGCCGATCACCGCCAGAAAGCGGTGGATGCCCTCCTCGCTCAGCCCCGCGCCGTTGTCCCGGAAGATCAGGCGGCGGCCCGGCTCCACCGTGATGGTAATTTTCCCTCCGTTCCAATCCGGCTGTGACTTCTGCCGCAGGGTGATGGCGTCCACGCCGTTTTGCAGCAGCTCCCGGAGGAACACATCCGGGCTTTTATACAGGTGGTTGGACAGCACGTCCAGCATCCCGCCTAAGTTTACTTGAAAATGATAGGTGTCGCTCATTGATTTCTCTCCCTTTTCGTCCTGTTCTGTGTTGCGATCAATGGAAAACTACTGAATCATAAAGGGTATTAACGATCCTTACAATCAACCTCTATATAATCAGAATGAAAATGCAGCCCATTCTTTTTAGCTTCCTTGATCAGTCCCATTGACCAAATATCCATGCAAAGAAAATGATCTATATCAAATCGCCTGATTTCTTTGATTCTTTTTATCAATGCGGTTTCAAATTGTTCGGAATTTTTCAGACTGATTGCGTTTATCATTTCGTCAATCGGATCATCAACCGCTTGCTTAACTGTTTTATGTAACAGCATTTGAACAAGATTTGAATCAGGGCTGGTCACTTTAGGAATCACATCATAGTTGGAAACAAAAAGTGCTGAACAGCCATAGTATATTGATTTAAGGTGGCTTTCAATATGCCTTTTTGTAGCTGTCGGTGCATCTTTTCCTTCCTGTAACAGTTGAACAGCAAGTGCAAATTCGTCAATTTGTTTTGATACACATACATGACATTCCCGATACTTGCCTTGTATGAATTCATTTTCAGCAATCCTTGAGAAGCATAATGAAAGCAACAAATGGTATTTTACTTCATTGACTTTCCCATTCAAATAATCCTTGTTCAGGGATTCAAGTTCTTCATAATCATAGTGTATTTCCTTGAGGATAACGTCTTTCCGCTTATCCCATTTAGCGGTTTTATAATCAGGAATTTTTTTCATTTCATCACCTTAACAAATGGTTTGGAATCATGGCCTGAACAACAAAAACGCCCTGTGCCGCACTGCCGCATGGGCAGAACAGCGCAGGGCGCAAAAAAGGCCGCAAGGAGGGACCGCATCCACCGGCGGATGCAGTTTTTTCTTCGGCCAAAATCAATTTTTTATATTTGAACAGAACAGTCGGGGACTGTCCCAGCTTTCCTTCCATAGCAAGACCTCTGGCTGTAAATTTCTGAACAGAGAAAACCTAATGTCCTATTATATCACATCATCCGATTCCTTTGAAAGAGAAAGTTGCGCTCCGGCCAGACCGATCGAGATTTTTTCTGTGCCTTGCAGGTCTGAACGGCTGCCGCAGTTCAGAAAACAGGTGACGAAAGCCCTTGCGGATGTTATAATCGCGTTATACCGCTGAAAGAGGTGTCAATGGGATGGAGAAAGGGTGGAAGCGTCTGATCCTGGTTGCGGGATGTCTGCTGTTTGGCTGCCTGCTGGGGTATTTTGTTACAGTGACCCAGGCCAGGGAACAGGATGACCCGGCCTATCTTGCGTTCTTTGAAGAACGTGGTCTGCCAGTCCCGGAACCGGCAGAGCCTGGGAACAACATCATCGGTGTGGGGCTGCTTCTGGGCGGGGTCCCCACGGGGCTGATGCTCTATCAGTATATTGCAGACCGGTGGAAGATCCATGCGGGACGGAAACTCCTGATCGGGATCGTCGCGTTTCCTATCTATACTCTGCTCGGTGTGCTTGGGGTGGTCCCGTTCCTCATTGGTCAAACAGTCCGGCTATTTCGCAAAAAGTCTCAGCCGGAGCGGACAGACCTGTGAAAATAGAGCCATTGAGTCATTGCCGATTGAGAGTGAAACAGACAGGGGGCTTCATTTTATGATTCTTTTAGGACTCTTGTGCACGGCTGCGGCCCTGTTTCCGCTCTATCTGAAATACCGTGTCGTCTTGACTGGTGAGCGCTGCAAGGGGAAGATCACCGGCATTGCGGAGCAGCGCGGCGGCTATTCTGTGGGCGGCTATGCCGTCAAGAAGCGTGCCTATCTGGTAAAAATCAGTGGGAAACAGTACTACACCGCCCACGGCTGCCTGTTTGCGCCGTTTGGGAGAAAACAGATCGGGAAAGAGATCTGGGTGTTCCGCAATGAAACCTACGGGCGGGAAGTATTCCGGTGTCGGGATCCTCGAATCGAGGTGCTCGCTCTGGTGTTCTTTTCGGCCGCTGTGCTCTGCTTTTTGTATGCTTGAACCGGAAGAAATATTCTGTTCATTTTCTTGAAGGAGTATGCCTATGTACCAGAGATCAGACCTTAAAAACCTGTATGACCGCCTGAAGGCACAGTACCCCCAGTATGGGCTGGACTTTTCAGGAGACCGCCTGACCATGACCCGGCTCCACAGTAAGGTGGAGGTGGACCGGGAGGGCGTAAAGCTGTATGTAAATGGGGAGCTGTACGACCAGTTCACCAGCGGGGACGTAGACGATCCGGATGACCTCTATGAGTTGCTGGAGGCCTTTCTGTTGGACCTCCAGCACGCCGGAATGAAGCAGGGAAATGAAACCTATCTTGCCGCATCGAAGCAGGCCGCCCGGATGGGAAGCCGCTTTCTGATCCTGTCGGCTGTGTGCCTCACTGCTGTGATGATTGGGGTGATCACCACCAACGCTCCTTGGCTGTTCCCGTTGCTCCTTCTGATTCCCGCTGGATCTCTCGTCATTCTGAAGCAGATCCGAAAACAGGTCTTTCAGAAATCTTGGGTCTGTCCATCCTGCGGCCAGCCGCTGCCCATGGTAAAAAAAGCGCTTTCCACTGAGATGGAATATGTCCCCCAATGTCCTCACTGCGGCAAGGTCCTGGAGCAGGCACCGGATCTGGAGCCCATCCAGAGGGAATACAGCGCAACCCGGAAACCGCTGGAACCGGCCCATGACCTGCCTGCCCCGGGAAGCAAGTGGCCCTGTATGATCTCCGGCGGTATCACCATTGCCTTCGCCCTGTTCCTGCTTCCGCTGATTTTTATTTCGGACGGAACGGAACCGCTGGATATGGTCGGTGTATGGACCGGGGTGGTGATGCTTCTATATCTGCTCGGATTCGGCCTGGCACTGCTGCTGTGCCGCCACGCTGAACCGGAGGAAATACGACCGCCGTTGGTGATCGTGCGGGAGCGGATGGTGGTCACGGTTCTCGGCGTAATTGTATGGGCACTTGGATTCGTCCTGACCCTCATGGGGATCATCGTGGCCGGAACGCCGCCCTTTGAGGCGGGTGTTACCGCCTTCGTGGCGGTTCCCGGCGTGCTGCTGTTCCTGCTGGGGGCGTGGATGCTGCTGGCCGGACGCAACCGCGCTTTGTTTGTGTTTCGGGACAACTCCATGTTGTACATCAGCAGCTGGGGCAGGAAACGGGAACTTGCGCCTGGGCAGGTAGCTTCCGTGCGGCTGACTGCCAACCGCTCCATCCATCTGCTGAATCAGGATGGGAAAAAGCTGGCCTCCATCGAGACCAATATGCGGGGCATCCCCCGGTTTGCGGAGTGGCTGGAGAGCACCGGCCTTGTCATGTCCCTGACCCCCACCATGGAAAAGCAGGCCAAGCAGGAGGAGCAGCAGGAGAGCACTGTCCAATGGCGGGAGGAGTACCGCACCCACTGGCACGACCATATCAAGGGCATTCGGGTGGGGCTGTGGGTGGTCATGCTGCTGTTTGCCGCCGGTGTCATCGCCCCCATTCCGCTGTATCTTTTGGGCGCAAAGTTCACCACTGTCATGAAGATCGGCGCCCTGGCCCCCATTCCCTTTGTGGTGTTCTGTCTGGTGTTTGCACCGGTGCTGCTTTTCGGAGACCGGCCTCCAAACGCCACCCCGGAGTGGAATGCCATGCACATCAAGGTTCCCTTGATCCCTGCCTTGTTGATCGGCCTGATTTACATTTGGCAGGTCAATCATATCTGGGACGGTTTTGTCCTTCAGGAGGCCAATCTGGGCTTTGGCTGGCTGGTGCGTGTCCTGGTTATCGGCACCGTTCTGACGGTAATGCTGATCCTGCGCACGCCCAAGCGTATGCGGCTGGGGGCAGGACTTTTTATGGGCCTGGTGGGGATCACCATTGCCTCCGGCCTGCATTACTGCGCCAATGCGGCTCTCAGCGGTCCCGCCCATCACTATCCGGCCGTCATTGTGGACAGCCATGCGGATGACCCGGATGTGGAGGACGATGATTACAAATTGACCGTTGTGCTGGACAACGGAAGCGAAACAGAGCTTGTCGTCCCGGAAAAGATCTTCGAGATGGCCATGAATGGCGAGCCGCTGGACGTCTGCCATCGGGAGAGCCCCTTTGGCGTGATCCTGCTGGACATCCATGCACCGGAAAAGTAGACATTTTGGAAGTGAGGCGGTCGGGGTCCATGGAGTTTAAAAAGGTGTGGATGTCCCCAGAGACCGGGAAGAGAAGCCAATATGGGTACCGGACGGTCGGCGGCATTTTAGGGATCGTTTTGCTGATGACCCTTCTGCTCTTTGGCGGGACCTTCCTTTCACTGTCTATGGGGATCGAACAAAAAGGATTTTCCCTGCTTTTGCTGCTTGCTGTCAGCGGGCTTGGGATCGGGCTGGCCATCCTCATGAGCCGGCGTTCTATTCAGGATGCCACCATCTTTTTTCTCACAGAAGATGACCGCTTGTGGGTCATGGATGCTCGCGGCCTGTCCAATCATGGGGAGGGTTTCCTTGGCTTTGCCATAGGAGCGATGGAGACCCAGGCGTTTTTGCGGAAGCAGGGCAGCCGGCCTTTTCTTTCCAATCGAGCGGATGAGATCGGGAAGGTACTGAACATCAAGGAAAACCGCAGTCATTACGCTGTCCGCTGTCAGGTGCGCCGGCCCAATCAGCGCGTGACCCGCCATACTTATCTCCTGATCAAGGGAAGCCCGGACGAGGAATGGCTGCTGCGGGAGTTGGAGCGCAGAAAAACCTGGGAGAATGCGCTGGAGCCAACGGAAAACCGAAATCCACGCTATATCCTGCTGAGCGGCCTGGTTTTCGCAGTTTGCGTGACCCTGTGTGTCCTGAGTCACCCGGCCGTTGGCGAGCTGTCCGGTGAGATTTATTTCCCCTGTATGGGTGCTTCTTTGGCTGCGTTTTGCTGTTTGCTCTACTTTGTCATCCGCCAGCGCCGCGGAGAATGAGCGGGCTTGCGTTCCTCATGCGCAGAAGCCATGATTTGCTAGGAGAACAGAACGGATGGAGAAACGAAACCTTTCAGGAAAAACAATTTTGAAGCTGATCGGGGCGCTTTTGGCTCTGGCTTATTTGGGATTTTGCCTCTATGCGGGTATTACCGGGAATTTTCCGAGTATGCACAGAGTCGAACATGTCATGCGTTTTGGCGACCTGAAAAATTGGGTATCTGGCGGGATGTCGGCTGTGATGATTTTTGCCTTTTGTATCACTTCTGCTCTAAATGACCTGAATCTCCAGAAGGGACGCAAAAAATCATTTTTACCACTTTTTCTCACCATGATCCTGCCAATTATCCTTTTACTGCTTTTGGAGTCTTATCTGGATATTGGCTGGATCGGGATTGCCCTTTATGCCGGTATTGCAGCTTTCCTGTTTGGAATCGCATGGATTCCACAACTTTTGAATCAGTGGACCGCCCGCCGGCTTTTGTGTGATGAATCAATGAGCGGCAGACAGCAGGTGCGGATCATCGAGTGGATTCATTTTCATCCGCTGAAAAAGCTGCTGGTTTTCGGGCTGTGGGGCTTTGGCGTCGTGCTGGTTCTGCGCGGTATTTGGGTAACAGCAACCGGAAAAATCGAAATGGACGGAGAGCTTTTCCTGTTTTTACTTGGCACAGCGGTTCTGGTTGTGGCTCTGTTTCAAAAAATGAGACACTATGTATGTGCGCCTTACCGAAATATACCAGTGCTGAATCGGATCCTCAGCAAAAAACAGTTGGAGCAGCTGTTGGATGGAGAACACTTTGAGCCAATCAAGTTTGAAGATGAGGCCATGAAACAGTATCTGGAAATTTACCGAAGCCAGAACTGGATGCTGATTGGCGGAAAGCTGCTCTCAAAAAAGCTGGCTTTATGGGTCACAATGCATCGGCCAGGGAACGACACTTCCTTGAATGTGCTTTACCTCAACGGTATGACTGCCAAAGCGAAAGTTGATCTGGAGATTCGAGAGAACCGCTACCAGGAGTTCACTTCTGTGCTGAAAGAATTGATGGGATACGAAGGCCCGCTTGAACTGTATGGAAAAGAGGAGCAGCTGGCACAGAAATTTGCATCCTTTTTCCCGGAACAGACTTCCGAACAGGAGCGTGTCGCCGCTTTTCTTTCTCAGGATGTGACACAGATCCGGCAGGACTTCATTCAGACCTTCTCCCCTCCGCCAGAACCAAAAAAGAAAAAACGAAGCAGGCGGGAACGGAAATGAAGGGCTTTTGAAGATGGGGGCTGCCTGGCCGCACAAGTTGGTTTTTCGTGTTAAAAGACGGTTAAAATCGATATTTTCTTGCAATCAAAAAACCGCCATAAAGCGGAAACACAAGACTGCGACTCAGCACAGCGGGCGTGATCTGGAAAGGAGGAGCAAGGGGGCGGGCAGATGGCGTTATTTTGTGCCGCAGGCACAAAATAACGCCGGAACAAAGCGGACTTTGCTCCGGCGTGACAAGATGCTACAATATAGATATTTCAAATTTTCAATCGGCTATCTTGAAGATCGGCCCCTTCTTTGCACGAGTGTTTTGCCGCAGGCAAAACCTCGGCGCAGGGATGGCTTTGCCATCCCGAGCATTTCAATGCCGAAGGGCGAAGCGGGCCGAAGGCACGCGGAGTCCACAAAAAAGGACACGACGTATGTCGTGTCCTTTTTTGTGGAGCAGGTGAGGGGAATCGAACCCCCGTGTTCAGCTTGGGAAGCTGACATTCTACCATTGAACTACACCTGCAACTTGATTGCTTGACTACTATAACATAGATGGGAAGAAAAAGCAAGCAAAATTTTCTCTGACCTCTGGTAGGGGGAGGGAGGCACGGCGGAGCAGGATGACTAGGGAGAGGCAGGCAATGGCGGGTGACGCTTTGTACACTTTGTGAGGAAGATTTTTGATTGAAATATGAAAAATTGAGTAGAAAATAGCGGTTTTTCTGCTATGTCAGAAAAAATACACAAAATTTTCGGGGAAAGTATAGTGAATTTTACCCTTGTTTCAAACAGGTAAATTGGTTACAATGTGGTAACAAAAGTAACAAACAGTTGCTTTTGATGTCATTTTTGTTGACATAATTTTGTAACCATAGGAGTGAAGACAATGACACGAAAGCTGTTTTCGCTGACGCTGAGCGCCTTTGCCTTGCTTCTCCTGATGGGAGCTGGTGTGGAGCAGAGCTCTGCCGCTCTTGTGTCTGAGTCCACGGGACGGCCGCTGAGGCGGCTGTCCGTCAGGTGGACGCGGAACAAGATCAGGAAGCGGATCGGGCGGAGCCGGTGCCTGCGGGTGGCGGGGAAGGTCCTGACTCTGGTTGAGAATCTGGACCGGACCCTGACCGTGGACGGCGAGCCGGTATCCACCGAAGTAGGTAAGACACAGCGCAACGGAACGACTTATGTGGCTTTGGTCCCCATGGCTAAGGAACTGGATCCCACCGCGTCGGCGGCCTGGGACGCCGGGAGCCGTACGGTGACCGTGACCAGCGGAAAGCTGACACTGACCGCTGTAGTGGGACAGCGTAGTATGTGGTGGCCAATGGCCGCTATCTGTATGTTCCGGAGGGCGTTGGGCTGACCGGGAACCGGGTGACGGTCCCCCTGTCCGTTTTGACAGAGGCCTTTGACGCGGATCTGAACTGGAATGGGGCCACCGGCACTGTGGCAGTTACCCGCGGAAGCGGTGGGCTGACCCCGGGAAACCAATTCTACAATGAGAAGGACCTGTTCTGGCTCTCCCGCGTGATCTATGCGGAGAGCGGGAATCAGCCCCTGGACGGCAAGATTGCGGTGGGCAATGTGATTATGAACCGTGTGAAGAGCCCTATTTTCCCCAACACAGTGGAGGGCGTGCTGGCTCAGAAGAACCAGTTCACCACCTACCGCTCCGGTAAGCTGGCTGGATGCACCCCAAACGCTTCCAGCGTGGCCGCGGCTAAGCTGGTGCTGGACGGTGCTGTGGTGGAAAAGACCAAGAACGCCCTCTATTTTGACTCTGCCCCCAACAGTTGGGCGGCCCGGAACCGCACCTGTATCGCCGTGATCGGCGGCCACAGATTTTATGCGTGACTGGGAGAAAACTGAATAAACCCCAGAGGGAACCCCTGAAAATTCGCAGTTTGTGAATTTTGGGGGTTTCCTTTTTGCATAAGGATGTATATAATAGAATCACGATCTTATCGCCAGAATGGGGCCAGTTAACGGAGGAGACAGACATGACAAGAGACAATGCCCGCGAGATTGCGGTACATCTGATATTTTCCCTGGGATTCGGGACACAGAGCGCGGACGAGGTGCTGAAAAGCGAACTGAACCGGGAACGCTTTGGCGAGCTGGCCCAGGAGATGCCGATCTACGCCCAGTATCCCAATGAGAAGCAGGAGACCTATATCAAAAACCTGGTCCGGGGCGCCTTTGCCCACGGTCCGGAGCTGGATGACTACATCAGCCGTTATGCGGTGGGCTGGTCCTTTGAGCGGATCCCCCGCATGGCGGCGGCCATCATGCGGACGGCTATGTATGAGATCCTGTATATGCCGGACATCCCCAACGCGGCCGCCATCAACGCGGCGGTGGAGCTGACCAAGCAGTATGAGCCCCAGGAGGTGGCGGCCTTTGTCAACGGGATCCTGGGGTCCTTTGTCCGGGCGGAGTTTCAGGACACGCCGGCCAAGCCGGAGAAGGCGGCGGCCGGGACTGAGACTGCGCCGGAGGAGTGACCGTGCGGGTCTTGGGACTGGACACCAGCAACTACACCACCTCCTGCGCCGTGTTTGACGGGGAGGGAGGCGTCAACCGGGGCCGGATCCTGGACGTCCGCCCCGGCGAGCTGGGCCTGCGGCAGAGCGACGCCCTGTTCCAGCATGTGCAGCGCCTGCCCGGGCTGCTGGGCGCCCTGGCGGAGGAGACCTCCCTGGAGGCGCTGGGCGCGGTGGGGGCAAGCACCCGCCCGCGGGCGGTGGAGGGCTCCTATATGCCATGCTTCCTGGCTGGAGCTTCCCAGGGGCAGAGCCTTGCCCATGTGCTGGGCGTCCCATTTTATGCCTTTTCTCACCAGCAGGGGCATCTGGCCGCGGCGGCCTGGTCCGCCGGACGGATGGACCTGCTGGACCGCCCTTTCCTGGCTTGGCACCTGTCCGGCGGCACCACGGAGCTGCTGCGGGCGGAGCCGGAGGAGGACGGCGTGGCCGTCCGGGCGGAGATCCTGGGTGGGACGACAGACATCTCCGCCGGACAGCTGATCGACCGCACCGGCGTGCTGCTGGGGCTCCAGTTCCCGGCGGGAAAGTCGCTGGACGCGCTCAGCGGGGAGGCGGACGCCCCCATGAAATACCGGGTCAAGCGGGACGGGCTGCGCTTCTCCCTGTCCGGGATGGAGAACCAGGTGAAGAAGCTGCTGGCGGACGGCGAGAAGCCGGCCAATATTGCCCGGTTCGCCATCGACACAGTGACTGATGTGATCCTTCGGACCACCCGGGCGGCCCAGGAGGCATATCCGGGCCTGCCGGTGCTCTGCTCCGGCGGGGTGGCCTCCAACCGCCGCCTGCGGGGCGCGCTGGAGGAGGGCTGCGGCGCGGTCTTTGCCCAGCCTCAGTATGCCGCAGACAACGCCATGGGAACAGCCATCCTCACCTGGCGGGCCCTGGAGCGGGAGGCGGGACGATGAGCGCCCCCCGTCAGGAGCAGACGATCCTCACCCCCAGCCAGGTGGGCCAGTATATCAAGGGTTTCATGGATCGGGACCGGGTCCTGTCCGGCCTGCTGGTGCGGGGAGAGCTGTCCAACTATAAAATGTACCCCTCCGGGCACCACTACTTTACCCTGAAGGACGGAGAGGGGGCGCTGCGGTGTGTCATGTTCCGGGGGGACGCCGCCTCCCTGCGCTTCCACCCGCAAAACGGGATGCAGGTCATTGCGGCGGGCCGGGTGACGGTGTTCCCACGGGACGGCCAGTATCAGCTCTACTGCGTCCGGCTGACGCCGGAGGGGGCGGGAGATCTGGCGGTGGCCTTTGAGCAGATGAAGGCCCGCCTGCTCCAGGAGGGCCTGTTCGACCGGGCGCATAAGCGCCCCTGCCGGATCCGGGGCGGATCGCCTGGTGACCTCGCCTGCCGGTGCGGCGGTACGGGATATGCTCCGGATCCTGGGGGCCCGGTGGCCCATGGCTCAGATCCGGATCCTTCCGGTGCGGGTCCAGGGGGGGGCGGCGGAGGAAATCGCCGCCGCCATCCGGTGGGCCAACCTGCACCAGGCGGCCGACCTGATCATCACCGGCCGGGGGGGCGGCTCCATGGAGGACCTGTGGGCCTTTAACGAGGAGTGCGTGGCCCGCGCGGTCTATGACTCTCAGATCCCGGTGATCTCCGCCGTGGGACATGAGCCCGATGTGACCATCGCTGATTTTACGGCGGATCTGCGGGCGGCCACGCCCTCCAACGCGGCGGAGCTGGCGGTGCCCGACCAGAACGAGGTCTATGCCGCCCTGGCGTCGCTGGGGGCGCGCATGGAGCAGGCGTCCCGTCAGCGGCTCCTGCGGGAGCGCCAGCGGCTGGAGCGCCTGCGGGAGAGCCGGGTCATGGCCGATCCGCGGCGCTATTTTCAGGAGAAGCGCCTGTTGCTGGACTATCAGAGCCGCCGCCTGGGACACGGCCTGTCCGCCAGCGTATCCGGCCAGCGGGAGCGCTTTGCCCGGCTGGCCGCCGCACTGGACGCCCTCAGCCCCTTGAAGGTGCTGGGCCGGGGATACGCCATCGCCCAAAAGAAGGACGGGAGCGTGATCGCCTCGGTCCGGGACGCCTGCCCCGGGGAGCCCTTTTCCCTGCGGCTGTCGGACGGACAGGCGGAGTGTGTGGTGTGTGAGCGGAAGACGAAGAACACCTGAGCAGGCCAGACTTTGTCCAAGGATTTAAACTGTTCAGTACCAGACCGTCGCTGGTCTGGAGAAAGGAAGGACCAATGCCCACGAAGAAAAAGCTGGATTTTGAGCAGTCCATGGCGCGTTTGGAGGAGATCGTGGGTCTGTTGGAGCGGGGGGACGCCCCGCTGGAGCAGGCCATGACCCTCTTTGAGGAGGGGGCCGGGATCCTGCGGCAGTGCTCCGCACTGCTGGACCAGGCGGAGCAGAAGGTGACCCTGCTGACGGCGGGACCGGACGGTCAGCCGGAGGAGCAGCCCTTCGGAGAGGAGCGCTGAACATGGAGCAGGATGTGTTCCAACGGAGACTGGAGGAGGACCGGAAGCTGGTGGAGGAGGCGCTGCACCAGGTCTGTCAGGGCTGGAGACGGTATGCCGACCTGACCGAGGCCATGGAGTACTCCCTGCTGGCGGGAGGGAAGCGGATCCGCCCCGTTCTGGTACTGGAGACCTGCCGCCTGTGCGGCGGAGATCCGGCCCGGGCGCTGCCCCTTGCCTGTGGTGTGGAGATGATCCATACCTATTCCCTGATTCACGACGATCTGCCCGCCATGGACGACGACGACCTGCGGCGGGGCCGCCCCACCAACCATAAGGTGTACGGAGAGGCCACCGCCATCCTGGCCGGAGATGGGCTGCTCACAGCGGCCTTCGGGGTCCTGACCCAGGCGGAGCTGCCGGCGGAGCGGGTGGTGGAGGCTGTGTCCTGCCTGTCCCGGGAAGCGGGACCGGAGGGCATGGTGGGCGGACAGGTCCTGGACATGGCTGGGGAGGGGAGAGCCCTGACCCGGGGGGAGCTGGAGCAGCTCCAGCAGCTCAAGACCGGAGCCCTGATCTCCGCGGCAGCCGAGCTGGGCTGCATTGCCGCCGGCGGGACGGAGGAACAGCGCCGGGCCATCAAGGAATATGCCCGGTGCATCGGCCGCGCGTTCCAGATCCAGGATGACATTCTGGATGTGACCAGTACGGACCAGGAGCTGGGCAAGTCTGTGGGCTCGGACCAGGCGAATGAAAAGAATACCTTTGTCACCGTCCTGGGACTGGAGCGCAGCCGGGCCCTGGTGGAGGAGCTGACCGGCCAGGCGGAGCAGGCGCTGTCCGGCTTTGAGAGGCCGGAATTTCTCCTGTACCTGGCCCGGGCGCTGGCGGGCCGCAGGAGCTGAGCCGGAGAGGAAAAGGACAAGCGGCCCTGGTAAAGAGGTAAGATACAATGGATCATACGGGCTTTTTGACTGGAAATCTGACACTGGACCTGGCGATCCTGGCCTGGTTCGCGGCCCAGGTGCTGAAAACGCTGCTGCATTGGGTGACCAACCGGAACCTGGATCTGCGGAAGATGATCGGGAGCGGCAATATGCCCAGCTCTCACTCTGCTTTTATCTGTGCCGCGTCGGCCTCTATCGGACAGGTCTGCGGCTGGCGGGATCCCCTGTTTTCCCTGTCGGCGGCCATCGCCTTGGTGGTGATGTATGACGCCTGTAATGTGCGCCGGGCCGCAGGGGAGCAGGCGAAGGTGATCAACTATGTCCGGGAGCACTGGGACGATCTGCCCCAGGAGCTGAAGGGGAAGAAGCTCAACGAGGAACTGGGGCACACCCTGCCTCAGGTGCTGATGGGCGCGCTGCTTGGAACGGCGATCGGGCTGGTCGGGCCTGTGATCTGGTGAGGGCGCGCGGCCAGGAGGAGATGTGAGGGATTCACTTGCAGGAACAGAAGGGAAAAACGGGGCCGCTGCTGGCGGACCTGAGCGACCAGGAGGCCGCGGCGCTGTGCCGGGAGCTCCGGGAGGAGCTGATCCGGGATGTGTCCCGGACAGGGGGGCATCTGGCCTCCAACCTGGGAGCGGTGGAGCTGACTGTGGCCATCCACCGGGTGTTCGATACCAGCCGGGACCGGCTGGTCTTTGACGTGGGGCACCAGTGCTATATCCATAAAATGCTCACCGGGCGGCGGGAGGAGATGGCCGGACTGCGCCAGTATGGCGGGATCGCCGGCTTCCCCAAGCCCGGAGAGAGCGTCCACGACGCCTTCATCGCCGGACATGCCTCCAATTCAGTGGCGGTGGCAGTGGGGATGGTCCAGGCACGGGCCGCCCTGGGCCAGGATTATCAGGTGGCCGCCCTCATCGGAGACGGGGCCCTCACCGGCGGTCTGGCCTATGAGGGGCTGTCCAACGGCGGGCAGTGCGGACAGCAGCTGCTGGTTATCCTGAATGACAACGGAATGTCCATTGACCGGAACGTGGGCGCGGTGGCCCGGCATCTGGCGCAGCAGCGCCTGAAGCCCCAGTACCTCAGCTTCAAGCAGGGGTACCGGCGGTTTATGGGAGCCACCTGGCTGGGCCGGAAGATTTACCGGATGACCCATGGCGTAAAAAAGGCGCTGAAGCAGAGCCTCCTGCCGTGCAGTATGTTCGAGAATATGGGATTCACCTACCTGGGACCGGTGAATGGACATGATCTGCCGGAACTGACCAAGACGCTTCGGTACGCGGCAAGCCTGAAGGAGCCTGTCCTGCTCCACGTCAAAACTGTAAAGGGGAAAGGCTTTGCACCAGCGGAGCGTAATCCTGACGCATTTCACGGCGTGTCTCCCTTCGATCCGGAGACGGGCGCGCCCAGAAAATCGGGGGGAGAGAACTTTTCCCGGGTGTTTGGCCGCACGCTGGTCCGCCTGGCCCGGAACGACAGGCGTATCTGTGCCCTGACGGCCGCCATGGTGGGGGGGACCGGGCTGACCGCCTTTGCGGAGGCCTATCCCAAACGCTTTTTTGATGTGGGGATCGCCGAGGGCTGCGCGGCCTCTATGGCGGCTGGGATGGCCAAACAGGGGGCGGTGCCCGTGTTTGCGGTGTACTCCACATTTTTGCAGCGCAGCTATGATATGCTGCTCCATGATATAGCCATTGACGGGCTTCATGTAGTCCTGGCAGTGGACCGGGCCGGCTTAGTGGGGGATGATGGAGAGACCCATCACGGGGTATTCGACGTGGCCTATCTGAACAGCGTTCCTGGGGTCACGGTGTATTCCCCCTCCAATTTCACAGAACTGGACCGGATGCTGGAGGCGGCAGTGTGCCGCTGCACCGGTCCCGTGGCGGTGCGCTATCCCAGAGGGGGACAGGGGTCCTTCCAGGCAGATGCGGGGGATGCCCCCGCCGTGGTCCTCCGCAATGGGACAGACATCACCCTGGCGGGCTATGGCATGGAGATCAACGATCTTCTGGAGGCGGCGGCCCGCCTGGAGGAGGCCGGGATCCAGGCAGAGGTTGTAAAGTGGAACATCATTACACCACTTGAGACAGAACTGTTGATCGAGTCAGTGCGCAAGACGGGCCATCTGTTGGTGGCGGAGGAGTGCGTGGAGCAGGGCTGCGTGGGCGTCCGGGCTCTGGCCGCTTTGGAGGCCTCCGGCACGGCGGCGAAGACTGCGCTGGTCAACTGCGGGACGGGATATGTGCCCCACGGAGCGGTCCCGATCCTGAAAAAAAGTCTGGGACTGGATGGAGCGGGGCTCTTCCGCCGGGCGATGGAGGTGCTGGGCCGTGAAGAATAAAAAGCGGCTGGATGTGGTGATGGTGGAGCGCGGGCTGGCGGAGAGCCGCCAGAAAGCCCAGGCGGTCATCATGGCCGGACAGGTATTTGTAGACGATCAGAAGGTGGACAAGGCGGGCGCTCCGGTGACGGAGGGCCAGAACGTGGAGATCCGGGGCAAGACCCTTCCTTATGTGAGCCGGGGCGGGCTGAAGCTGGAAAAGGCCATGCAGCTCTGGCCCATCGGGCTCCACGGCGCGGTGTGCGCCGACATCGGGGCCTCCACCGGCGGATTTACCGACTGTATGCTCCAAAACGGGGCACAGAAGGTCTATGCGGTGGACGTGAGGTATAACCAGCTGGACTACCGCCTGCGCACCCACCCCCAGGTGGTGTGCATGGAGCGGACCAATGCCCGTTATCTCACCCGGGAACAGATCCCGGATCCTCTGAACTTCTTTTCCGTGGACGTCTCCTTCATCTCCCTCAACCTCATCCTGCCCGCGCTGCGGCCCCTGATGCAGGAGACTGGGGAGGGGGTCTGCCTGGTAAAGCCCCAGTTCGAGGCGGGGAAGGACAAGGTGGGCAAGAAGGGGGTCGTCCGGGATCCGGCAGTCCATCTGGAGGTGCTGGAGCACTTTCTGGAGCACGCCGCCCATGCTGGATTCTCTGTAAAGGATATTACCTTTTCCCCCATCCGCGGGCCGGAGGGGAACATTGAATACTTGGGCTATCTCTCGGTCCGGCAGGGCCCGGCATACAGCGGCGACCTGAGCGCACTGGTGGCGGCCTCTCACGGGGAGTTGAAGGGGGAGTAAGGCATGAGGATCATTTTAAGCTCCAACCCCTACCGGGACCGGGGCCTTCGGACCGCGCTGGAGGCGGACCGGATCCTGCGGAAGGCCGGCGCGGAGACGGTGCTGTGTCTGCCCTTTGTCCCCAAGAAGGGGGAGCGGCTGGATCTGCCCCGTCAGGCGGCCCTCCACAAGCTGGAGGAGGAGCTTCCTAAGGCGGACCTGCTGGTCTGCTTCGGCGGGGATGGGACCATCCTTCACGCCGCCCGGGACGCCACCCTCCACGGGGTGCCCATCCTGGGGGTGAACATGGGCAGCGTGGGCTTCATGGCGGAGCTGGAGCGGACGGAGCTCTCCCTGCTGGTCCCCCTGGCCAAGGGGCACTTTGTGACGGAGGAGCGGATGATGCTGGACATCCGGCTGCTTCGGGGGGAGAAACAGATCAGCCAGGACCTGGCCCTGAACGATGTGGTCTTTTCCAAGGGCTCCATGGCCCGGGTGGCGGAGGTGGAGGTACTGGCCGACCAGGTGATGGTCCAGCGGATCATGGGGGACGGGGTCATTGTCGCCACGCCCACAGGCTCCACCGCCTACTCCATGTCGGCGGGGGGGCCCATCGTGGAGCCGAACTGCCGGTGCATCGTGGTCACGCCCGTGTGCGCGCACCAGCTCAGCTCCCGGGCCATGGTGCTGGATGCCGGCCGGCGGATCACCGTGCAGATGCCCAAGGGGAGCCGGAAGCACCTCTATCTGTCGGTGGACGGGGGCAAGGTGATCCGCGTCACAGCCAATGAGCGGGTGGAGATCACACAATCCCAATACAGCACGCGGCTGGTCCAGCTGGCGGGCCGGAGTTTTTATCAGGTCACCAATCAGAAGTTAGGAGGGTATGTGCCATGAAGCGTGCGCGTCAGACGGAGATCCTGAACATCATTCAGAGCGTGGATGTGGAGACCCAGGAGCAGCTGCTGGATGAGCTGCGGGCCAGGGGCTATTCCGCCACCCAGGCCACGATTTCCCGGGACATCAAGGAGCTGCGGCTGGTAAAGGAATTGGCCGGCGGCGGCTACCGGTATGCGTCCTCCGACCGGCGGGGCCTGGCGGACTCCGACATCCGGCTTCGGAACATTTTTAAGGAGGGCGTCACCTCGGTGGACGTGGCGCAGAACATCGTGGTGGTGCGGACCATGCCGGGGCTGGCCTCCGCGGCCTGTTCGGCCCTGGACAATATGGACATATCGGGCATGGTGGCCAGCCTGGCGGGGGATGATGTTGGGATTCTAATTATGCGGGATAACGATCTGGCGGAGCAGTTCATCCAGGAGGTCCACAAGCTGCTGAAGTGATCCGCTGTCTGGAAGGAAATGAGGGAGTGCAATGCTTTCCTTGCTGCATATCGAGAATATCGCGCTGATTGAGTCGGCGGACATCCGCTTTGAGGCGGGCTTCAACGTCCTCACCGGCGAGACCGGGGCGGGCAAGTCCATCGTCATCGACTCCATCGGCGCGGTGCTGGGGGAGCGGACCAGCCGGGAGCTGATCCGCACCGGGGCGCGTTCTGCCCTGGTCACGGCGGTGTTCACCGGGGTCCCGCCCCTGGCCTGGCTGGTGGAGAACGGGTTTTCCACCGGCCGGGAGGAGCTGCTGCTCCAGCGGGAGCTTCAGGGGGACGGTCGGAACGTGTGCCGGGTGGACGGCCGGCTGGTCACCGTGGCCCAGCTGCGGGAGCTGGGACGGCAGCTGCTGAACATCCACGGCCAGCATGACGGGCAGCAGCTGCTGGATCCGGCCAGCCACCTGGGCTATTTGGACCGGTTTGGGCGGCACGAGCCGCTTTTGGAGGAATACCGGGCGGCCTATCACAGCTGGCATGACCTGCGGAAGCGGATCGCCGCCCTCCAAATGGACGAGGCGGAGCGCTCCCGCCGGGTGGACACGCTGAATTATCAGATCCGGGAGCTGGAGCGGGCCGAGCTGCGTCCGGGGGAGGACGAGGAGCTGGACGCCCGCAGGACGCTGCTGCGCAGTGCCGGAAAGCTGATGGAGGCGGTGCGGATGGCGGAGTTTGCCCTGTCCGGGGACGAGGACAGCGCCGGAGCCTGCGCCCTGGTGGCCGATGCGGAGGGCGCGGTCCAGAGCGTCTCCTCCATCAGTCCGGAGCTGGGGGAGCTGGGAGAGCGGCTCACCGCCCTGCGGTGTGCCGCCGACGACGCGGCGGACAGCCTCCGGGACCTGAGCCGGACCTTCGACTTCTCGCCGGGCGAACTGGACGAGGTGGAGGAGCGGCTGGACCTGCTCTACCGCCTGCGGAAGAAGTACGGTCCCACAGTGGAGGAGATGCTGGCCTATCTGGATCGCTGCCGGCAGGAACTGGATCAGATCCAGTACGCCGATGACACCATCGCCCGCCTGGAAAAGGAACTGGGCAAGGCGGAGAAGGAGGCCCGGAAGCGGGGACAGGCCCTGTCCCAGGCCAGACAGACTTCGGCCCAGTCCCTGAGGGACCGGGTGCAGGAGGAACTGCGCCAGCTGGATATGCCCAAGGTCCGCTTTGAGGTGGAATTTGCCCCAAGGGCGGGGAGGCCGGGATGGACGAGACCGGGGTGGACGAGATCCAGTTCCCTCATGTCGGCCAACCTGGGGGAGGCGCTCAAGCCCATCCAGAAGGTGGCCTCCGGCGGCGAGCTGGCCCGGATCATGCTGGCGCTGAAAAATGTGTTGGCAGAGGGGGACGAGATCGGCAGCCTGGTCTTTGACGAGGTGGACACGGGGGTGTCCGGCCGGGCGGCCCAGAAGGTGGCGGAGAAGATGGCTCAGGTGGCCCAGCACAAGCAGGTGCTGTGCGTGACCCATCTGCCCCAGATCGCAGCTATGGCGGACACCCACTTTGCCGTGAGCAAAGGGGAGCGGGGCGGACGGACCTACACCGCGCTGGAGCGGCTGGACCGGACCCGCCGGCGGGAGGAGCTGGCCCGCCTCATCGGAGGGGTGTCCGTCACACCCGCTCTGCTGGGGAGTGCGGAGGAGCTGCTGGCTCAGGCGGAACAGATCCGAAAACACATGGTCGGAGAGACGCAGCAGACATGAACGCAGCAGACACCTACGCTTTTGTGGGTGTCTGCTGTTTTTTCTGGATGGGCCTGGGACGGTGGGGTTCCGGCAAAAAAGAATGGAATTCTTTCTATGAAAATCTTTCATTTTCTGCTGTGGTTTGGTATAATAAAAAACTGTCTATGCCGCCGGACAGAGGACCGGCGGCGAGGGATGGAATGATCCGGGAGAGGAGCGGTCAGTTTGTTTGTATTGCTGTTTCTGCTCTGGCTGGTGCTGAACGGGGGCTGGAGCCTCCAGATCGCGGGGGCCGGGGTGCTGGCGGCCGGCCTTGTGGCCTGGGGCTGCCAGCGGGTGCTTGGTCTGCCCTTCTGGGGCGGGCGGAAGCTCTGGCAGAGGATTTTACGCGCGGTGGGGTATCTGCCCCTTCTTCTGCGGGAGGTGTGGACCGCGAATCTCCAGGTGATCCTCCGCATCCTGTGTCCCGGGCGGCGGAGGGGCGCGCCCCGCCTGAGCTGGGTGGACCCCGGCCTGAGGGAGCCGGGGACGCAGTTCCTGCTGGCCAACTCCATCACCCTGACGCCAGGGACCGTGACGGTGGCGCTCCACCGGGGGCGGCTGTGCGTCTACGCGCTGGATCAGGAGTTCGCCGCGGGGGTCAAGGATTCTGAATTTGTCCGGCGGCTGCGCCGGTGGGAGGGAAAACAGGATGGCTGAGTGTACGCCTGAGCTGCGGGTCTGTTTGAGCACAGCGCTCTGTCTGCTGACTGGGGTCATGCTGGCCTGTCTGGTGCGGGCCATCCGGGGGCCCCGGTATACCGAGCGGCTGGTGGCGCTGAACCTGATCTGCACCGTGGTGGTGCTGATGGTGTGTATCCTGTCCTATCTGCTGGAGGCGGCATATCTGGTGGATGTGGCGATCCTGTACGGGCTGCTGAATCTGCTGGCGGTGGCGGTGCTCAGCCGCATTTCAGTCCGCCGGCACCGGGAGAAGAGGGGGGAGGAGCCATGACGGTGCGGAGTTTCGCGGCGGTGTGTCTGCTGGCCCTTGGCGTGCTGGTGGTCGTGATCGCCGCGGTAGGGATGTTCCGCTTCCGGCGGACGCTGGAGCTGCTCCAGGCCAGCGCGCTGGCGGATACCCTGGGACTGCTGCTGATCCTGGCGGGCCTGGCCCTGCTGTGCGGCTTTACGGTCCACACGGCCAAGCTGGTCCTGCTGGTGGTCATCCTGTGGGCGGTGAACCCGGTGTCCGCCCACCTGATCGCCCGGATGGAGGTTATCACCGGGCTGGGTATGGAGCCGGACCATTTGCAGGAGAAAGGAGAACAGGAACTGTGACTGGATTGGAGTTGCTGCTGTTGTCATTTTTGATCTTCTGCGCTGTGGCCACGGTGTTGTGCCGGCGGCTGGTGTCGGCGGTCATTATTTTTATGTCCTACTCCGCTGTGATGTCCATTTTATGGTTTTTGCTGGAGTCGCCGGACCTGGCTATCACAGAGGCCGCCGTGGGCGCCGGGGTGACCAGCCTGCTGTTTTTCCTCACACTGCGGAAGATCAATGCCCTGAAAGGAATGGAACGGGATGAAGAATGAGACCCGGAACGAGGGCTGGTACGGGCGGTTTCTGCACTGGGCTGGCGGAGAGGAGCCGGACGGCCCGGAGGGGCCGGAGGATCCGGAGCGCCAGGAATTTTTGGAGTATCTGGAGTACATCGAGGCCCACGGGGACATGGAGTTCGGAGCCTATCGCCTGATGCGCTATCGGGAGCGCCGGGAGAAGGGAATGGAGGGCGCGCAGCCCCCAGCGAGCCGGCCTGCGGAGCGGCGGGAGGTCCGGCGGCCCGCCCGAAGACGGCGGCCCGGGGCGCTGCGGCGGCAGCTGCGCCTCTACCGGGGACTGAGCGTGTGTGTGATCGCGGTGCTGGCCGGCATTTTTCTGCTGACCGCCGCAGCTCTGCCCAGCTTTGGGGACCCGGAGGCCCCCGCCATGAACGAGGTGGCCCGCCGCTATCTGGAGGACGGCGTGGAGGAGACCGGTGCGGTGAATGCGGTGGCGGGGATGATCCTGGAGTACCGGGCCTTCGACACCTTCGGAGAGTCGGCGGTCCTCTTTGCGGCGGCGGGGAGCACCCTGCTGCTGCTCCACAGCCCCCGGCTGCGGGTGCGGACCTTCCGGGGGCCGGATGCGCTGATGTCCCTGCTGGGGCGCGGGCTGCTCCCGGCAATCCTGCTGTTTGGGATCTATGTGATCGTCAACGGCCACCTCAGTCCCGGCGGCGGATTTTCCGGCGGGGCCGTGCTGGGCGGCGGACTGATCCTGGCCTCCCTGGTGCTGGGGGAGGAGCGGATGGCACAGCTTCTGTCCACCCGGCGCACCACCCGCCTGACGGTGTTCTGTCTGCTGGCTTATGCGGGGATGAAGGGCTATTCCTTCTTCACCGGAGCCAACGGGGTGGGCTGGGAGATCCCGAAGGGGACGCCTGGGGAGATCCTCAGCGGCGGCCTGATCCTGCCGCTGAATCTGTGTGTGGGCGTCATCGTCGCCTGTACCATGTATACCTTTTATATTCTGTTTTTGGGAAGGGAGGAGTGAGCCATGCTGGAGGTTTTGGTGGAACAGCGGTTTTATGTGACGGCGGTACTGCTGTTCAGCGTAGGGCTTGCCGCCCTTCTGCTCCATCCAAATCTGATCAAGAAGATCATCGGCCTGAATTTGATGGACACGGCAGTGTTCCTTTTCCTGGCGGCTATGGGCTATGTGGACGGAGGGAAGGCCCCCATGGTGGAGCCGGGGGCGGAAGCGGCCGCCTATATCAATCCGGTGCCCGGCGGACTGGTGCTCACCGGGATCGTGGTGGCGGTGAGCACCACGGCCCTGTTTTTGGCACTGACCCACCGGCTGTATCAGAAGTACCACAGCGTCAACCTGGATGTGATCCTGATGCTGGCCCGGAGGGGAACGGAAGAAGAGTGACAGAATAAGTTGACGCAGAAGAGGTGAAAAGGAATTGTCCTTGTCGTATAACATCCCCTTTCTCAGCATCATGCTCACCCTGGTCAGCGGGATCCTGGTCCCCCTGATCCGGCGGGAGGGCGGGGCGCTGCGGCTGATCCGCGGGGTGCAGCTGGGTGTGGCGGGGCTGTCCGCCCTGCTGCTGGTGCGTCTGAGCGGGGCGGGGGCCAGCTTCTCCTATCCCATGGGGCATATTCCGGCCCCCTGGGGCAACGAGCTGCGGGCGGGTCCCCTGGAGGCCCTGCTGGCCCTGACCTTCAGCGTAGTGATGCTGCTTTCCCTCAGCGGCGGAGCGGAGGATCTGAGGCGGGACGTCCGGCCGGACCGGCAGGGCTGGTACTGCCTGCTGATGCAGCTGCTGTTCGGGGCGCTGCTGGCCATGGTGTATACCGACGACCTGTTCACCGGCTATGTGTTTGTGGAGATTGCGGCTGTGACCGCCTGCATCGCGGTGGCCGCCAAGGAGAGCGGGCGCTCGGTGGTGGCCGCCATCCGGTATCTGATCTTCAGCTGTCTGGGTTCCGGTCTGGTGCTGCTGGGCATTGCTATGCTGTACTGCATCACGGGACAGCTGTTGTTTTCCGGACTGGAGGAGGCGGTGGCCCGGCTGGTCCAGTCGGGGGAGTACAGCCTGCCTCTGGTGGTGTCCGCCCTGCTGATGACGCTGGGCCTGTCCATCAAGAGCGCCCAGTTCCCCTTTCACGCCTGGCTTCCGGACGCCCATGCCAGCGCCACCACCGCATCCAGCGCCATTCTGTCCGGCCTGGTGCTGAAGGGCTACCTGGTCCTGCTGCTGAAGCTGATCCTGCGGGTGTTCGGTCCGGCGCTGATCGTCTCCACCTATATCGACGATCTTCTCTTTCTGCTTGGTCTGACGGGGATGCTGTTTGCCTCGGTGGCCGCCCTGCGGCAGGAGGAGGTCAAGCGGATGATCGCCTACTCCTCTTCGGCCCAGATCTCCTATATCTTTCTGGCCCTGGGTATGGGGAGCGAGGCGGGATGGACGGCGGCCTGTTATCAGATCCTGGCCCATGCCATGACCAAATCCATGATCTTCGTGGGTGCAGGGGAGATGATCCGGGCCTCCGGCGGCCACTACTGGGGAGAGCTGCGGGGCGCGGCCCGGCTGGCCCCTCTGGGAGGCGCGGCCTTTACAGTGGGCGGCCTGTCCCTGTGCGGCCTGCCCCTTCTGGCTGGGTTTTCCGCCAAGTACTGCATTGCGGCGGCGGCGCTGGACGCGGAGTGGCAGACTGCGCCCGCCCTGTTTGGGCTGGCGGCCAGCTCTGTGCTGAATGCGATGTACTATATCCCGGCTATTTTGGCCATCTGGGGCCGGGCGCGGGCCAATGAAGACGCACCGCTGGTCTGGATGCGGGGGAATGGGGAGGGCAAGTGTGCCATCCTGCTGTTCCTGGCGGGCAACCTGCTGCTGGGGACCGCCTTTGGGCCTGTCCGCGGGCTGATCCAGCAGGGGCTGTCCCTGTTTTGACTGAACACCCATGACGGAGGAGGAAATTGACCATGTGGAGAGGCTGGCTGCTGCTGCCCATTCTGCTGCCCGTGCTGGGCGGGATCGGCGTGCTGGGGATCCATACCCTGCGGGTGCGCCGGCGGACAGTCTCCCTGCTGCTGGCGGTCCAGCTGCTGGTGGTGGCCGCGGTGTTCCGCATGGAAGGGGAGCCCTTTGTGTTCCTCACCCTGACGGAGGGGGTGCGGTTCGTGCTGCGGCCGGACGCGCTGGGCCGCCTGTTTGCCGAGCTGATCTGCGCGGTGTGGTTCGCAGTGGCCTTTTTTGCCTTTGAGTACATGAACCACGAGGGGCACCGGGAACGCTTTTTCGGGTTCTACCTGCTGACCCTGGGGGCGCTGATGGGGGTGTGTCTGGCGGGCAACCTGGTGACCCTCTACCTGTTCTATGAGATGATGACCCTGCTGTCCGTCCCATTGGTGCTCCATATCGGGACCCGAAAGGCCTTTGACGCCGCCTACCGCTATCTGGGCTTCTCTGTGACCGGGGCGGGTCTGGGACTGCTGGGGCTGTTCCTCCTCCAGGGCTTCTGCACCACGGATCTGTTCACTCCGGGCGGTGTGCTGGACCCGGCGCGGGCGGCACAGGACCGTGGGCTGCTGCTGGCGGTGTTCTTCGTGATGGCGGTGGGCTTCGGCTGTAAGGCGGGGATGTTTCCCCTCCACGCCTGGCTGCCCATCGCCCACCCGGTGGCCCCGGCGCCCGCCTCGGCGGTGCTGTCCGGCCTGATCACCAAAATGGGGGTGCTGGCCCTCATCCGGGTGGCGTACTACCTGTTTGGCTGGCCTTTCCTGGATGGGAGCTGGGCGCAGCGGGCGGTGCTGGTGCTGGCGCTGATCACGATCTTTCTGGGGTCTACCCTGGCTATGCGGGAGGATACCCTGAAAAAGCGCCTGGCCTACTCCACCGTCAGCCAGGTCTCCTATGTGATCTTTGGCCTGATGCTCTTTCACCCCATGGCCCTGGAGGGGGCCCTGTTCCAGGCGGTGTTCCACGCTCTGGCGAAAAATGCCCTGTTTATGGCCACCGGCGCCATCATTTACAAGACCCACCTCACTCAGGTGTCCCAGATGCGGGGGGTGGGCAGCGCCTACGGGATCACCATGTGGTGCTTTACACTGGCCTCCCTGTCCCTGATCGGGATCCCGCCCACCGGGGCTTTGTGAGCAAATGGCTGCTGGCCGAGGGCGCGCTGTCGGCGGGGAGGGCCCCTGGCCTACGGCGTTGGGGTGCTGATGGTGTCCGCCCTGCTGACGGCGGGCTATCTGCTGCCCATCGTGACCGCGGCCTTTTCCCGGGTGAAAATTTGACCACCGGCGGTGATGCGCCAGCAGGATACCTGGCTGATGTGGATCACGCTGTGTGCCCTGACTGCCGCCGTGGTGGTGCTGGGGATGTTCTGCTGGAGCCGGCGGTCCAGGCGGTCACAGGCCCACTCTTCGGAGGGGCTGCATGAGGAACGAGAGGAGGAGAACGCGCTGTGCTGATGCTGCTTGCCATCCTGCTGCCCATCGCGGCGGGGGCGTCCTTCTGGTCTGGCGGCCCCAGGACCCGCGGAGACGCCAGGATTTTGTGGTTGGCTCCGCCGTGTGGGCGGCGGCCGCCCTGACTGCGGTGTTCACGCTGCGGGGAAGAGGTATTCCAGCTGCTGTCCCTGGGGGAGCGGCTGTCCATCGCCTTCCGGGTGGATGGGCTGTCCTGTATCTTTGCCGTGCTGGTGTCCGTCCTGTGGCCCCTGGCCTGTCTGTATGCGGCGGAGTATATGAGCCGGGAGGGAGGGGAGAACCGGTTCTTTGCCTTTTATCTGGCCAGCCTAGGGGTCACTTTGGGCATCGCTTTCTCCGCCAATGTGCTGACGATGTACTTTTTCTATGAGCTGCTCACCCTGTCCACCCTGCCCCTGGTGATGCACGCCCTGGACAGCAAGGCGCGGTATGCCGGACGGATCTACCTGACCTACTCCATGTGCGGCGCGGCCCTGGGCTTCATCGCCATGGTGGTGCTGCTGGAGCACGGTGGGATGTTCTTTCAATTCGGTGGGGGCGTCTCAGTTTCAGCTGGCAAGGAAAATACCTTGCGGGCGGCTTATGTGCTTGGATTTTTTGGCTTCGGTGTGAAGGCAGCGGTTTTCCCGGGGCACCGGTGGCTGCTGCGGGCCTCCGTGGCCCCCACGCCGGTGACCGCCCTGCTCCATGCGGTGGCGGTGGTGAAGGCTGGGGTGTTCGCGGTGACCCGCCTGACCTGGTACGGCTATGGGCCGGACCTCATTCGAGGCAGCTGGGCCCAGTACCTGGTCATGGGGGCGGCCATGTTTACCATCGCCTACGGCTCCGCCAAGGCCCTGCGCACCCAGCATCTGAAGCGGCGGCTGGCCTGGTCCACCATCAGCAACCTCTCCTATGTCCTGCTGGGGGTGACCACCCTGACCACGGCCGGCCTGACGGCGGGGATGGTCCACATGGTGTTCCATGCGGTGCTGAAAATCACCCTGTTTTTCTGCGTGGGAGCGGTCCACTATAAGCTCCACCGGGATTTTGTCCCGGATGTGGAGGGCTGCGGCGTACTGATGCCGGTGGTGTTTGGCTCCTTCACCGCGGCGGCCCTGGGCCTGATGGGGGTGCCGCCTCTGACCGGCTTCACCAGCAAGTGGATGCTGGCCACGGCTGCGGCGGGGCTGGGGACCTGGATGGGCTATCTTGGAGCCAGTGTGCTGATCCTGTCCGCGGTGCTCACCGCCCTGTACCTGATGCAGATCGTCCTGCTGGCCTTTTTCCCCAGACAGAACCGGCAGCTCTCCGTCCGGGTGCCCAAGCGGGCCCGGCGGGATCCGGGCCTGAGGATGACGGTGCCCATCACCGCCCTGGCGGCGGGCTCGGTGGCCCTGGGCCTGGGGGCCGGCCGTCTGGCCGGGACAGTTGTCGCCCTGCTGGGATAAAAAGGGCGGATCCTGTGAAAGTGAGGAGAAGGAATGTCCCAGTTTCTGCTGTTCCCGGTCTTTTTTCCGTTTCTGGCCGGGCCGTTTGCCTATTGGATCGGGTGCTGGTATGAGAAGGCGCGGAACACCTTTGTGATGTCTGCGGCCGCGCTGGAGCTGTTTCTGGTGCTCACTCTTTGGACCAAGCCGGAGCTGGCCCAGGCCACTGCGGTGGTGGAGGGCTTCTGCGGCATGGGGATCCAGCTGCGCGCAGGGGGCTTTCACACCCTGATGGCCCTGCTGACGGCGACGGGCTGGATGGCGGCCACGGTGTTTTGCCGGGAGTACATGGTTCACGTCCATAAGCGGAACCGGTTTTATCTCTTCTGGCTGATGACCCTGGGAGCCACCATGGGGGTGTTCCTGTCCGGCGACCTGTTTACCGCTTTCCTCTTTTTTGAGGTCATGTCCTTTACGTCCTTTGTGCTGGTGATCCAGACGGAGGAGTATCCCGCTTTGAAGGCGGGGGAGACCTATCTGGCCGTGGCGGTCATCGGCGGACTGGCGGCCCTGACGGGGCTGTTCCTCCTGTACCGCCAGCTGGGCACCTTGTCGCTGGACGCCATGGCGGCGGCCGCCGCCGGGGCGGAGGACCGGGGGCTGCTCTGGGTTGGCGGCCTGCTGGTGCTGGTGGGCTTCGGGGCAAAGGCGGGGGCGTTCCCGCTGCACATCTGGCTGCCCACCGCCCACCCGGCGGCCCCTGCGCCGGCTTCGGCGGTGCTGTCCGGCGTCATCACCAAGACGGGGATATACGGGGTCCTGGTGCTGTCCACCACCGTCTTTCTCCATGATAAGCAATGGGGGATGCTGCTGGCCGTGCTGGGCGCTGTGACCATGGTGCTGGGGGCGGTGCTGGCGGTGCTGTCCGTGGACTTGAAGCGGACCTTGGCCTGCTCTTCCATCTCTCAGATCGGGTTCATCCTGGTGGGGACCGCCATGCTGTGTCTGCTGGGGGAGCACAACGCCCTGGCAGTGGACGGGACCATCCTGCATATCCTGAACCACTCGCTCATCAAGATGGTCCTCTTCCCGGCGGCGGGGATCATCCATCTCACCACTCATTCCTTTGATTTGAACGACATCCGGGGGTTTGGACGAGGGAAACCCCTGTTGGCTCTGGTCATGGGGATGCCCATGCTCAGCCTGGCGGGCGCGCCTGGGCTGAACGGCTATGTCAGCAAGACCCTGCTCCACGAGAGCATCGTGGAATATATCCATCTTGCAGGGGAGGGGGCGGCGCTGTTTCAAGTGCTGGAGGCCCTGTTCCTGTTCAGCGGCGGCCTGACCATGGCCTATATGCTGAAGCTGTTTATCTGCCTGTTTCTGGAGCGGAATGCCCTGCCCGAGGAGGTCCTGGCCCGGAAGTGGCGGCAGGAGGGGGAACACTACGTTGCCCCGGCCTCGGTGGGGGTCCTGCTGGCCTATCTGCTGGTGATGCTGCGCTTTGGGACGGATCCCGGCGCGGCTATGGACCCCATCGCGGCCTTTGCCCGGGATTTTCTGGGGGGGACGGCCCCCGCCCATGCGGTGGACTACTTTGCCGCAGTCAATCTGGAGGGGGCGGCGGTCTCCGCGGCCATAGGCGCGGGGGTCTACCTCCTGGTGGTCCGCACCCTGCTGATCCGGCGGGGCAGATATGTGGATCCCATCCCGCCCTGGCTGGATCTGGAACGGGGACTGTACCGTCCGGCCCTGCGGTTTCTGGCCCAGACAGCCATTGTTTTGGCGACATTGGTTGACCGGCTGGGTCCCCGGCTGCTGTTCCACGGGATCCCGTGCCTGTTCCAGCGCCTGCGCCTGTGGTGGACCGGGACCCGGGACCAGCTTCTGCTCCTGTTGACCGGAGAGGTCTATTCCCCCCGTCCCACAGTGGAGCAGGCGGCGGACGACTTTCATTTCGCCCGGTATGAGGACGAGCCCCGCCGTCTGGTGGGCTTCACCCACTCCCTGGCATTCGGCCTGCTGCTCACCGGGCTGGGCCTGGTCTTCGGCCTGCTGTTCATTCTGCTGCACTGAGCGCGGTCCCCTTACAGCTCCTTTCGGATCTGACGCAGTGCGTTTTTCTCCAGGCGGGAGACCTGGGCCTGGGAGATGCCGATCTCCTCAGAGACCTCCATCTGGGTCTTGCTGTGGTAGAAACGCATGGACAGGATCTTTTGCTCCCTGGGGGTGAGGCGGGAGACCGCCTCCTTCAGGGCGATGCGCTCCAGCCACATCTCGTCGGTATTTTTGCTGTCCTTCACCTGGTCCATGACGCAGACGGTGTCCCCGCTGTCGGAGTAGATGGGTTCATACAGGGAGACGGGCTCCAGGATGGCGTCCAGGGCAAAGACCACGTCCTCACGCTTGATGTCCAGGATCCGGGCGATCTCGTCCACCGTAGGCTCCTTTTGGTGCTTGGCCAGATAGGCCTCCTTGGCCTGGAGCACTTTATAGGCGGTGTCCCGCATGGCGCGGGATACCCGCATCGTGCTGTTGTCCCGGAGATACCGGCGGATCTCTCCCACGATCATCGGTACGCCATAGGTGGAGAAGCGCACATCCAGGTCGGTGTTGAAGTTATCAATGGCCTTGATCAGGCCGATACACCCCACCTGGAACAGGTCGTCCACATTCTCCCCGCGGTTGGAGAATTTATGGATCACCGACAGAACCAGCCGCAGATTGCCGGCGATCAGCTCTTCCCGCGCCTGCCGGTCCCCGGCCTTGGCCCGGCGGAGGAGCGCCTGGGTCTCTTCATTTTTCAGCACCTTCAGCTTAGCGGTGTTGACACCACAGAGCTCCACTTTGTTTTGCATCCTTCAAAAACCTCCTGCCCGGGTAACGCTGTACTTCCAGTATCCCGGACGGGAGGTTTCATACTGTCCCGGCTGCCGGATATTTTTTATGTCAGACCGGTTTCGATGGATTTCTTATGGAGGGCAGTGGACTATCCAAGGGCCACGTCCAGGATCATCATGATCAGGAAGCCGGCCATGACGCCGAAGGTGCCCCCATGGGTCTCATGGTCGTGGCGAAGGTTGGCCTCTGGAATGAGCTCCTCCACCACCACATAGAGCATAGCTCCGGCGGCAAAGGAGAGCAGCCAGGGCATCAGTGGCTGGACGGTCCCCGCGGCCAGGACGGTGAGCAGGGCGGCAATGGGCTCTACGATGCCGGAGGCGGCGCCCATCAGAAAGGCCCGGGCGCGGCCCATGCCGGCCTGCCGCAGGGGGAGGGAGATGGCGGCGCCCTCGGGAAAGTTCTGGATCCCGATGCCCAGGGCCAGGGCCATAGAGGCAGGGAGCAGGGTGATGTCCGCCTGGGCAGCCAGGGCGAAGGAGATGCCCACGGCCATCCCCTCCGGGATGTTGTGCATGGTGATGGCCAGCACCAGCAGGGTGTTCCGGCGGCCGCGCTCCCCGGACCCGCGGTCCAGAAGCTCCGGCGTGAGGTGGGGGAGCAGAACGTCCATCCCGGCCAGAAAGGCGATGCCCAGGACGGAGCCCCCCGCCGCGGGGAGCCAGCCGGTGCCGCCTGCGGCCTGCGACTGTTCGATGGCGGGGATCAGGAGCGACCACATACTGGCGGCGATCATCACGCCGGCGGCGAAGCCCAGCATGATTCGGTGCAGTCCGGCGCTGGCCGTCCGGCGGAAGAGAAAGACGGTGGCCGCCCCCAGGGCGGTCATCAAAAAGGTGAAGCCGCTCCCGCCGGCGGCCCATAGAAGTGCTTGTGTCAACATGAGGTTCCTTTCCCGGCGCGGCGGCGGTCTGCTCAGCCCTCCCATCTGGGAAGAGGGGGAAAAACGCCCGGAGACCTTCCGGTCCGCACCGCTGTAATGAGGCTGTGCCGGTTCAGCCTATGAGGGCGGGGGAGAGGGGGTGCGGGGTCCCGGAAAAAAATTTGCCGGACCCACTAGGCAAAAGGGGAGAATTATATTAAAATAGAAAAGAACGAAGTTTGAAAAACACGCAAGGAGGGAATTCGGGTGGAAAATCCGAAGTATAAACGTGTGCTGCTGAAGATCAGCGGCGAGGCTCTGGCCGGGGACGCGACCCGGGGGCTGGACTTTAATGTGATCGGCCAGGTGTGCGACGTGGTCAAGCGCTGTGTACAGCTGGGCGTGCAGGTGGGCATTGTCGTGGGCGGCGGCAACTTCTGGCGCGGAGTCAAGGACGGCGGGGACCGGATGGTCCGGGTCCGGGCTGACCACATGGGGATGCTGGCCACCGCCATCAATGCCCTGGCTGTGGCCGATGTGCTGGAGCAGAAGGGCGTGGAGGTCCGGGTGCAGACCGCCATTGAGATGCGCGCCATGGCGGAGCCCTATATCCGCTCCAAGGCCATCCGCCACCTGGAGAAGGGCCGCGTGGTCATCTTCGGCTGCGGGACCGGGAACCCCTTCTTCTCCACGGATACGGCGGCGGTGCTCCGGGCGGCGGAGATCGACGCCGATGTGATCCTGCTGGCCAAAAATATCGACGGCGTGTACTCTGCCGACCCCAGGAAGGTGCCCGACGCGGTGAAGTACGATTCCATCACCTATTCGGACGTGCTGGCCCAGCGCCTCCAGGTCATGGACTCCACCGCCACCTCGCTGTCTATGGACAATAAGATCCCTGTGCTCCTGTTTGCCCTGAAGGACCCGGAGAACATTCTGCGGGCTGTGATGGGTGAGAAGATCGGTACGATTGTCCAGGGCTGAGTCCCCGGACAGGAAAATCAAACGGAAAGGAAGATCAGACCAATGAGCGCCGAGACAAACGTGTATGATCAGAAAATGCTGAAGACTATCGAGGTTGTCAAGTCCAACTTTGCCTCCGTCCGGGCGGGCCGGGCCAACGCCGGTGTGCTGGACCGCATCACCGTGGAGTACTATGGAACGCCCACCCCCCTGAATCAGGTGGCCGCGATCTCCTCCCCGGATCCCCGGACGCTGGTGATCCAGCCCTGGGACGGAAGCCTGCTGAAGGCCGTGGAGAAGGCAATCCAGACCTCCGACCTGGGCATCAACCCCCAAAACGACGGGCGTGTGGTCCGCCTGGCTTTCCCGCAGCTGACAGAGGAGCGCCGCAAGGATCTGACCAAGCAGGTGCGTAAGTACTGTGAGGAGGGCAAGGTTGCCCTTCGGAACATCCGCCGGGACGCCATGGAGGACTTCAAGAAGAAAAAGAAGGCCGCCGAGATCACCGAGGATGACCTGAAGCAGCTGGAGAAGGAGCTTCAGGATATGACCGATAAGCACTGCAAGGACATCGATGAACTGACGGTCAAAAAAGAGCAGGAGCTGATGGCTGTCTGACACACAGGGACCTCCGGCGGGCCGGAGGCTTGGGGTGCGGGATGCTGGGGCCCACTGGGTCCGGGCGTTCTGCACCCCCCTGTGTGTGGTGGGGGCCGCAGGTCCCCGGCAAGATCACACTGCGGAGTTTTTGACTGTCTGGAAGGATCATATTATGCTCTTTTTTAAACCAGCGGAGGAGGCCCAGGCGGATCTGACCCGCCTGCCCCGCCATATCGCCGTCATCATGGATGGGAACGGCCGTTGGGCCAGAAAGCGGGGCCTGCCCCGCACCGCCGGACACGCCGCCGGGGCGGAGACTTTCCGCACCATTGCCACCTACTGCAAGGAGATCGGTCTGGAGTACTTAACGGTATACGCCTTTTCCACCGAGAACTGGAAGCGCCCGGCGGAGGAGGTGGGGGCCATTATGGGGCTGCTGAAAAAGTACCTCCTGGAGGCCATCGGACAGATGGAGCGGGACCGGGTGAAGATGGAGTTTTTCGGGGACCTGTCCCCGCTGCCTCAGGAGCTCCGGGACCTGTGCCAGCGCACCCGGGAGATCTCCACCCACTACGAGGGGTGTCAGGTCAACATCTGCCTCAATTATGGAGGCCGGGATGAGCTGCTGCGGGCCGCCCGCGCTTATGCCCAGGAGTGTTTGGAGGGGAAGGCGGACCCCAACCATCTGAGTGAGGCCCAGTTCTCCGGCTATCTGTTTTCCCGGGGGGTGCCGGACCCGGATCTCATCATCCGGCCCAGCGGAGAGCTGCGGCTGTCCAATTTCCTGCCGTGGCAGTCCGCCTATTCGGAATTTTATTTCACAGACGTGCTGTGGCCCGACTTCTCCAAGGAGGAGCTCCACCGGGCCATCGCGGCCTATCAGAGCCGCAGCCGCCGATTTGGAGGTGTATGATTTGGTCACACGGATCGTTGTATCAGTGGTGCTGGCCCCGCTCTTTTTTGTGATCCTGTTTTTCCTGCCTCCGGTGTATCTGGCGGTGCTGATGGCCGCCATCTGTGCCCTGGCCTCCTATGAGCTGCTGCGGGCCACCGGCGTGGCCCATCACAACGGGCTGTACGGCTTCACGGCCGCGGCCGCGGCAGCCATCCCCCTGGGGCAGTGGCTGGGGCGGGGGGCCCTGGTGGCAGGGATCGCCGCTGTGCTCCTGGTGGTCACACTGTTTTACATCGCCATCCGGCTGTACGATGAGGAGCAGGCCATCCGGGTGGAGGACGTGCTGCTCTGCTTCTTCGGCGGGCTGATGATCCCCATGGCCCTGTCCACTCTGGTGGTGCTGAAGGGGATGGAGCATGGCCGCTACCTGGTCCTCCTTCCGGTGCTCTGCGCATTCCTGACGGACGGAGGGGCCTATTTTGCCGGGGTCTTTCTGGGAAAGCACCGGGGGATCACCAAGGTCAGCCCCAATAAATCCCTGGAGGGATACATTGGCGGGATCCTGTCCGGCGCGCTGTTCCTGCTGCTGTACGGGGTGATCCTGCGCCAGTTCGCGGGGCTGGAGGTCTCGCTTCCGGTGATGGCGGTGTACGGTCTGCTGGGCAGCGCGGTGACCGAGCTGGGCGACCTGTCCTTCTCCCTGATCAAGCGGCAGTTCGGCATCAAGGACTATGGGAATCTTCTTCCGGGGCACGGCGGGATGCTGGACCGGTTCGACTCTATGACCTTCGCGGCCCCCACGCTGCTTATTCTGGTGACGCTGCTGCCGGCGTTTTGAGCGCTTCACAGGGAGCCCTGTTCCTGTCCGTCCATGTGTATAGGAAGGGATTTTGATATGAGCAAACGAATTTCGATCTTAGGTTCCACAGGCTCCATCGGGCGGCAATCATTGGACGTGATTGCCGCCTGCGGCATGGAAGCGGCCGCTCTGACGGCCAACTCCAACGCGGCGCGGATGGAGGAGCAGGTCCGGCAGTTCAAGCCGGAGCTGGCGGTTATGATGGATGAGCGGGCGGCGGCCGACCTGCGGATCCGGCTGGCGGACACTCCGGTGCGGGTGGCCTCCGGGATGGAGGGCTTGCTGGAGGCGGCGGAGCTGCCCTCCGCCGACACTGTGCTCACAGCGGTGGTTGGGATGATCGGGCTGCGGCCCACCATGGCCGCCATCCGGGAGGGCAAGCGCATCGCCCTGGCCAACAAGGAGACCCTGGTGTGTGCCGGACAGCTGGTAATGGAGGAGGCCCGGGATTTCGGCGCGGAGATCCTGCCCGTGGACTCGGAGCACTCTGCGCTCTTTCAGTCCCTCCAGGGCTGCCGGGACCGGGGGGAGGTCCGGCGTCTCATCCTCACCTGCTCCGGAGGACCGTTTTTCGGCAAGACACGGACTGAATTGCAAGGGACGACAAGGAAAGATGCTTTACAGCACCCAAACTGGTCCATGGGGGCGAAGATCACCATTGACTCGGCTACGCTGATGAACAAGGGGCTGGAATTTATCGAGGCAATGCACCTGTACCAGATGCCGCCGGAGAAAATTTCCATTGTGATCCACCGGGAGAGTATCATTCACTCCCTGGTGGAATACTGTGACAATGGAATGATTGCCCAACTGGGCGCCCCGGATATGCGCCTGCCCATTCAGTACGCTCTGACATGGCCCAGACGGACTGCGGGACCGGCTGATCCTCTGGATCTGTGCAGCTGCGGCCCGCTGACCTTTGCCCAGCCGGATCTGGATACCTTCCGCTGTCTGGACCTGGCCCTGAAAGCGGCCCGGACCGGGGGAACGGCGGGGGCCATCCTCAACGGGGCCAATGAGGCTGCGGTGGCCCTCTTCCTGGAGGACCGGATCGGCTTTTTGGAGATCGCGGACCGGGTAGCCCTGGCTCTGGACCGGGTCCCGGTGATCCAGGAGCCCTCCATGACCCAGATCCTGGAGGCGGACCAGGCGGCCCGGGAGGCCGTCCTCAGCGCCTGACAGGGGTTGGAATTTGAATCGTGTGGGAGGTCCTATGCTCTACATCATCTTAGCTGTCCTTATGTTTGGACTGCTCATCGCGGTCCATGAGTTCGGCCATTTTGCCTCCGCAAAGCTGTTTGGGATCCAGGTCAATGAATTTTCCATTGGCATGGGACCGACTCTTTGAAAAAAAAAAGGGGAAACACTTTACAGTCTCCGTGCTCTGCCTATTGGCGGCTTCTGCGCTATGGAGGGGGATGAGAAGTCCTCCAATCCCCGGGCCTTTGGCAACGCGGCGGCCTGGAAGCAGCTGGTGGTGCTGGCCGGAGGAGCGGCAATGAATTTCCTCACCGGTCTGCTGATCCTTCTGATCCTCTACGCCCCGGTCCAGGGATTTCGGATCCCGGTGTACAGCGGTGCGGAGCCGGGCTACGGGGCGGAGGACTGCGGGCTTCAGCCGGGGGACCGCTTTCTGTCGGTGGATGGACACAGAGTCCTGGTGTATGGAAACGTACCCCTCTATTTAAGCCGTGCAGGGGACCGTGTGGACCTGGTGGTAGAGCGAAATGGGGAGAAACTCCGGCTGGATGGGGTGTACCTGCCCTACCAGACCCGGGTGGATGAGAACGGGAACAAGACCCAGCGCCGGGGGATCAACATCGGCTGGGAGGTGGACCCGCCTACAGTGGGCAACAAGCTTCATTACGCCTGGAACACTGCGGTGGACTATGTCCGCACGGTGTGGCTCAGCCTTGGAGAGCTGGTCCGGGGGGCGGTGGGCCTGCGGGATCTGTCTGGCCCGGTGGGGATCGTGAATACCATGTCTCAGGTGGGGAGCCAGTCGCCCACAGCTGCGGACGCGGCCCGCAGCCTGCTGGACCTGGCCGCCCTGATCGCGGTCAACCTGGCGGTGATGAACCTGCTGCCGCTGCCGGCGCTGGACGGCGGACGGATCTTTTTCCTGCTGCTGAATGGGGTGCTGTTCGCCCTGTTCCGAAAAAAGATCCCGGCGAAGTATGAGGGTTACGTCCACATGATAGGGATGGCGGGCCTGCTGGCCCTCTCTCTGGTGGTGACCTTCAGCGACATTGGAAAGCTCTTCGGCATCTGAGCTGCCGGAGCAGGGCAGCTGTTTGGAAAGGAAGGGATTGCAGTGACCAAGCAGATCATGGTGGGCGGGGTCCCGGTAGGGGGCGGAGCCCCGGTGACCATCCAGTCTATGACCAATACCCGCACCGACGATGTGACAGCCACTTTGGAGCAGATCCGGAGACTGGCCGCCGCGGGCTGTGAGATCATCCGTGTGGCGGTGCCTGACCAGGCGGCCGCCCACGCGGTTGGGAAAATCAAGGAGGAGAGCCCTATCCCTGTGGTGGTGGACATCCACTTTGACTACAAGCTGGCCCTGGAGGCTATCGCCGCCGGGGCGGACAAGGTGCGCATCAACCCGGGGAACATCGGGAGCGAGGACCGGGTGAAGGCGGTGGCCGACGCCTGCCGCCAGCGGAACATCCCCATCCGGATCGGGGTCAATGGAGGCTCTTTGGAGAAAGAGATCCTGGCTAAGTACGGCCGGGTATGCCCCGAGGCTATGGTGGAGTCCGCCTTTGGACATATCCGCCTGCTGAACAAGTTCGACTTTGACGACATCTGCATCTCCCTGAAATCCTCCAGCGTGCCAATCACCATGAAAGCCTATCAGCTGATGAGCCAAGAAAGTAATTATCCTTTACACATCGGAGTGACGGAGGCGGGGACGGTCCGCATGGGGACGCTGAAGTCCGCTGTGGGGATCGGTGGTCTGCTGGCCATGGGAGTCGGGGACACCATGCGGGTCTCCCTGTCCGCCGACCCGGTGGAGGAGGTGTATGCCGCCCGGGACATCCTGCGGGCGGCGGGCATCCGCCGTGAGGGGGCGGAGCTGGTGTCCTGTCCCACCTGCGGGCGGACCCGCATCGACCTGATCGCGCTGGCCGGGCAGGTGGAGGAGCGGCTGAAAACAGTGGACAAGCCCATCACTGTGGCGGTCATGGGCTGTGTGGTCAACGGCCCCGGCGAGGCCAGCGCCGCCGATTGCGGCATCGCAGGCGGCGTGGGGGAGGGCCTGCTGTTCAAGAGGGGGCAGATCATCAAAAAGGTCCCCCAGGATCAGCTGGTGGACGAGCTGTTTGCCCTGATTGAGACTCTGTAAAAGGGGCGAAGAAGCGGCCCGCTGGCCGCTGTGATGGAGAAGATTTGAGGAGACGCATAGGGTTATGTCCAAAAAGATCCCGTTTTTAGAGATGTTTGCCGCCCTGACACAGTGGGCGGAGTTCGTCAACGCCATGGAGGGCTGGGTGATCACTGAGGCATCCATCGACCGCTCCAGCCGCAGTGCGGTGGTGACAGTGGAGGGGGCCGCCGGTGCCGGGCCCAACCTGGTCGTCCAGGCGGAGGAGGCAGTGGCCCGGTGTTATGGACTAAACTCTGTAAAGCTGAATTGCATTACAGATAAAAAGGAACCGGAGCGTGCGGAACCCGCTGAAGCAGCCCCAGCGGAGGAGCAGCCCCAGCCGGATGCCGGGGCAGGAGCGCCCGCAGCGGAGGAGGACGCCTTTGCCCGTGCGGAGGCCATCCGGGCGGCCGCCCTGAAAAAGGTCCGGACAGCCGTGCCTGCTTCCGGCAAGGGCAAGGGCGGAGGCGAGAAGCGGGGCAAGGGCCGTGCCATCTATGGGAAACCCATCAAGCGGGCCCCAGTCCCCATCGGGGAACTGGAGTTGGATATGGGCATGGTGGTGGTGGAGGGCGATGTGTTCGCTGTGGACCACCGGGAGCTGAAAAAGCGGGGGGCCTGGGTGACCGCCTTTGACATCACCGACTACACCGGCTCCATCCGGGTCAATAAATTTTTCCCCGGGGACGAGGGTAAGATCCTGGTGGACGGAGTTAAAAAGGGGATGCGCCTGCTGGTCCAGGGGCGGCTGAACATGGACCGCTTCTATGGCGACATGGTACTGGAGCCGGTGGCCGTGATGGCGGCGGAGCAGCACGTGCGTATGGACAACGCCCCGGAGAAGCGGGTGGAGCTCCATCTGCATACCAATATGTCCGCCATGGACGCCCTGACAGCGGTGGGCTTCAAGACAGACTCCACCATTGGCACCGACAAGAATGTGATCAAGAGGGCGGAGGCCTGGGGACACCCGGCCATCGCCATCACGGATCACGGCGTGGCCCACGCCTTTCCCAACGCCAAGCACTCGGCCAAGAAGATCAAGGTGCTCTTCGGTGTGGAGGCCTATTACATCAACGATGTGGACGACCGGGTGGTGGTCCATGGACAGACGGACGCCCTCTTTTCGGATGAGATCGTCTGCTTTGACATCGAGACCACCGGCCTGAATAAAAAGTACGAGGTCATCATCGAGATCGGCGCGGTGGTGCTGAAAAACGGGGAGATCACCGACCGCTTCAACACCTTTGTGTCCCCCGGCCGCATCCTAAGCCCGGAGATCATCCATCTCACCGGCATCACGGACGAGATGCTGGAGGGGGCCCCCTCTCAGAAGGAGGCGCTGGAGGCCTTTCTGGCCTTTGCTGGGGACCGGCCTCTGGCGGCCCACAACGCCGATTTTGATATGGGCTTTATTGCCGCGGGATGCCGGAAATATGGGATTCCCTTCCACAACCCCTCGGTGGACAGCCTGATCCTGGCTCAGAACCTGCTGCCGGAACTGGGCAAATACAAGCTGGACATCGTGGCGGAGTATCTGCATCTGCCCGCCTTCAACCACCACCGGGCCAGCGATGACGCGGCCACTGTGGCCTATATGCTGCCCCACTTTTTCAAAAAGCTGGAGGAGATGGGGCTGCGTACCCTGGGGGAGATCAATCCCGCCATGCCCAAGCTGCGCCGTGGGGGTGGGAAGCTGCGCCGGAAACCCAAGCATCTCATCGTCCTGGCCAAAAATCAGACGGGGCTGCGCAACCTTTATAAGCTCATCTCACTGTCCCAGCTGGAACACTTCAAGCGCTACCCCATCATGCCCAAGTCCCTCATCAACGAGAACCGGGAGGGCCTTATCATCGGCTCAGCCTGTGAGGCGGGAGAGCTGTTCCAGGCGGTGGTGGACGGAAAGGACTGGGATGAGCTCAAACGCATCGCCTCCTGGTACGACTATCTGGAGATCCAGCCCCTGTGCAACAATATGTTCATGCTCCGCAAAGGCATCGTGAAGAGCGAGGAGGAGCTGCGGGACTTCAACCGCACCATCGTCCGCCTGGGGGAGGAGATGGGCAAGCCGGTGTGCGCCACCGGGGACGTCCACTTCCTGGACCCGGAGGACGAGGTCTACCGGCATATCCTGCTGGCCTCCAAGGGCTTTGAGGATGCGGACGAGTCCCTGCCCATCTACTTTAAAACCACGGAGGAGATGCTCCAGGAGTTTGCCTACCTGGGGAAGGAGAAGGCCCGGGAGGTGGTGGTGACCAACACCAACCTCATCGCCGACTGGTGCGACCCCATCGACCCACTGCCCCAGGGGCTGTTTGCCCCCAAGCTGGAGGATTCCGACGGGGAACTGAAGCGGCTGGTGTGGGGGAAAGCTCATGAGCTTTACGGAGAAAATCCCCCCAAACTCGTCACCGACCGCATCGAGGTGGAGCTGGGCGACATCATCCGGTGCAAATACGATGTGATCTATATGTCTGCCCAGAAGCTGGTGCAGAACTCCCTGGAGCACGGATACCTGGTGGGCTCCCGGGGATCAGTGGGTTCTTCTCTGGTGGCCTTCATGTCAGGCATCACCGAGGTGAACTCCCTGCCTGCCCACTACCGCTGTCCCAACTGCAAGCACTCCGACTTCGACTATGCCCGGGACCCCGCCCATCCCTACGGCTGCGGGGCGGATATGCCGGATGCGGTGTGCCCTGTGTGCGGCACGAAGTATGTGAAGGACGGCTTCAACATCCCCTTTGAGACCTTTTTGGGCTTCGGGGGCGACAAGGTGCCCGATATCGACCTGAACTTCTCCGGCGAGTACCAGGCCAATGCCCACCGCTATACCTTCGAATTGTTCGGCCAGACCCATGTGTTCCGGGCGGGGACCATCGGCGCGGTGGCGGAAAAGACGGCCTTCGGCTATGTGAAAAAGTACCTGGACGAGCGGGGGAGGACCGTCTCCAAGGCGGAGGAGAACCGCCTGGCCATCGGCTGTACCGGGGTCAAGCGCACCACCGGCCAGCACCCCGGCGGCATGGTGGTCATCCCCCAGGATAAAGAAATCTATGACTTCTGTCCGGTCCAGCACCCCGCCGACGACCCCAACACTGACATCGTCACCACCCACTTTGAGTACCACTCCATGGAGAGCAACCTGCTGAAGCTGGATATGCTGGGCCACGATGATCCCACCATGATCCGAATGCTGGAGGACCTGACCGGAGTGAACGCCCGGACGGACATCCCGCTGGATGACCGGGATACCATGTCTATCTTCCAGTCCTCCAAGGTGCTGGGCTATGAGAACGACAAGATCCTGGGGCCCACCGGCGGCACCGCCATCCCGGAGTTCGGCACCACCTTTGTCCGCGGGATGCTGGAGGACACCCAGCCCGACCAGTTCGATATTCTGGTGCGTCTGTCCGGCTTCTCCCACGGCACCGACGTGTGGCTGGGCAACGCCAAGGACCTGATCACCTCGGGGACGGCCAAGGTCAGCGAGGCCATCGGCTGCCGGGATGACATCATGCTGTTCCTCATCTCCAAGGGGATGGAGCCCAAGCGCTCCTTCAAGATCATGGAGGCGGTGCGAAAGGGAAGGGGACTGCCCGAGGGAGCGGAGGACGAGATGCGGGAGCACGGGGTGCCCGACTGGTACATCGGCTCCTGTAAAAAGATCGCTTATCTGTTCCCCAAGGCCCACGCCGTGGCCTACGTGATGATGGCCTTCCGGATCGCCTGGTTCAAGGTCCACCGCCCGCTGGCCTTTTACGCCGCCTACTTCTCCATCCGCGCCAAGGCCTTTGACGAGGCGTTCATGTGCCGGGGGATGGACGTGTGCCAGCGGAAAATGCGGGAGATCGTGGCCAAGGACAAGGAGGCCTCCGCCGTGGAGCAGGATATGCTCACCACGCTGGAGGTCTGCTACGAGTTCTACCTCCGTGGCTTCACCTTCGACCGGATGGATCTGTACAAGTCGGAGGCCATCCATTTCACCATGGATGAGGAGCGGGGCACGCTGCGCCCCCCATTTGTGTCGGTGGCCGGTCTGGGCGACACGGCGGCCATTTCTTTGGCGGAGCAGGTGAAGGGGAAGCGGTTCATCTCCATCGAGGAGGTGGCGGCCGCCTGCCCCAAGGTGTCCAAGACCCATATCGACAAGCTGACAGAGGCCGGAGCGTTCGGAGATATGCCGGCCACCAGTCAGATGGACCTGTTTTCCATGTTTGGATAAGTATGTCCGCAGAAACGGCCGCCGGAAGGCGGCCGTTTCCGCGTCCCAGAGGTCCGGGCGTTGACGGCACTCCGTATCTTTTTCCCTGTTGACACATAGAAATAGCGGGAAAGGGTGATGGTATGTCGGGCAAAGGAATTCGGGAGGGGCTGCTGGAGCGGACGGCGGAGCTGTTGGACCTGCCGGCCGACGCGGTGGCCGGAGTGCCGCGGCTGGAGCTGGTGGGGACCCGGGAGCTGCGGATGGAGAACCACAAGGGCATCCTGGCCTATGGGACGGAGGAGATCCACATCAGCGGAGGCTCCTACATCGTCAAGGTCACAGGGGAGGCCCTGGAGCTGCGGGCCATGACCGGGCTGGAGCTGCTCATCACCGGGCACATCACCGGCGTTCAGCTGGCATAGGGGCGGCGGGATGAAGCGCGCGGTCAACTATCTGCGGGGGACGGCGACCCTGACGGCCCGGGGGCTGTTTCCAGAGCGCCTGCTGAATCTGTGCGCCCAGGAGGGGGTGGCCTGCTGGGCGCTGGAGTGGACGGACAGCCACACCATGCGTCTGACCACCTACCGCCGCAGCCTGCCTCAGCTGCGCCGCCTGGCCCAGCGGGTGGGCTGCGAGGTGGAGGTGGAGGGGACCCGGGGACTGCCGGACTTTCTGTCCCGGTTCCGGCGGCGGTATGCCTTCCTCATCGGGCTGGCCTTCGCCCTGCTGGCGGTGAGCGTTCTGTCCCGGTTCATCCTGACCGTGGAGGTGGTGGGCAGCGAAAAGGTGCCCACCGCCCAGATCCTGTCGGAGCTGCGGCGGTACGGGGTGCGTCCGGGGGCGTACGGCCCAGGCCTGGACCGCAAGACCATCGCCCAGCAGGTCCTGCGGGAGCTGGAGGGGCTGTCCTGGATGTCCATCAACCTGTACGGGACCCGGCTGGAGGTTGTGGTCCGGGATGCGGTGGAGCCCCCGGAGCTGGCCGGGGAGGATGGATATTACGACATCGTGGCGGAGACGGACGGGCTGATCACCCAGGTGGAGCCCATGGCGGGAGAGGCCGCGGTGCAGGAGGGGGACACGGTGGCGGAGGGCGAGGTGCTGATCTCCGGGGTGATCACCATGGAGCCGCCCAAGTACAGCGATCTCCCAGTGCGCACCTATCAGACCCACGCCCGGGGCAAAGTCTATGCCCGAACCTGGCGGACCTTGTCCGCCGCCATCCCCGTCCAGGCGGAGGTGAAGCGGCACACCGGGGAGGAGCGTACCCTGTGGTCCATGAACTGCCTGGGGGCGCGGCTGGATTTTTATAAAAACAGTAGCATTCCCTGGCCGTTGTATGATAAAATAACTACGGTACACCAGCTGACCCTTCCGGGTGGCCGGGGCCTGCCCCTGATGCTGAGGGGGGAGCGTTGCCGCGCCTATGAGAAAGAGACGGTCCCCATCGACCTGGAAGCGGCCCGGACCCTGCTGGAGGAGCGCCTGCTGCTCCGGTTGAGGGAGACGGTCGGAGCGGATGGACAGGTGCTGTCCACCCAGTACTCGGCCCGGGTCCACGGCGGGATGCTGGAGGTGACCCTGACCGCGGAGTGCCGGGAGGAGATCGGAACGGAGGTCCCCGGCGGCCGCGAGATCCCGGGGGAGACCCCGGCGGAGTAGGAGAAGGTACACCCATGACAGAACAGAGCATCAGCCTGGAGCGTCTGGAGGACACCATCAGTGTCTTTGGCTCCTTTGACGAGAATATCCGATTGATCGAAGCGGAGCTGGGGGTCTCGGTGGTGAACCGGGACGCGCAGCTGAAAATTACCGGGGAGGACCCGGAAAAGGTGATGTATGCCGCCCGGGTCATTGAAAATCTGATGACCCTGGCCTCCCGGGGGGAGTCCATCGGGGAACAAAACGTCCGCTATGTCCTCCAGCTGGTCCGGGAGGGCCGGGAGGAGCAGATCCACCACCTGGCGGCCGATGTACTGTGCATCACGGCCAAGGGCAAGCCCATCAAGGCCAAGACCCTGGGGCAGAAGAAGTATATCGAGGCCATCCAGAACAATGTGGTCACCCTGGGGATCGGTCCGGCCGGCACCGGTAAGACCTATCTGGCGGTGGCGGCCGCGGTGGCCGCCTTCCGGGAGAAGCAGGTCAACCGCATCATCCTTACCCGCCCCGCGGTGGAGGCGGGGGAGCGGCTGGGCTTCCTGCCGGGGGATCTCCAGTCCAAGGTAGACCCCTATCTGCGGCCTTTGTATGACGCCCTGTTCGATATGCTGGGCCCGGACACCTATCAGAAGTATCTGGAGCGGGGCAATATCGAGGTCGCCCCCCTGGCCTATATGCGCGGCCGGACGCTGGACGACAGCTTCATCATCCTGGACGAGGCGCAGAACACCAGCCGGGAGCAGATGAAGATGTTCCTGACCCGCCTGGGCTTCGGTTCCAAGATCGTCATCACCGGCGACATCACCCAGATCGACCTGCCTGCGGATAAGGTGTCCGGCCTGCGGGAGGCCATGCGGGTGCTGAAGGGGGTGGAGGACATCGCCATCTGCCGTCTGGGAGAGAGCGACGTGGTCCGGCACGCCCTGGTCCAGCGGATCATCAAGGCCTATGAGGTGGATGAGGACCGGAAGGGCGGCGGCAAGAAGGAGCGCAGGGGCTGAGCCGCGGCAGACCCATGACAGACAGAGAGAAAGGGAGTGCTTGGATGGATCACACCATTATCTTTGAGACCGAGGTGGAGTGCCCTCCGGAGACCGAGGCCCTGCTGGACCGGGTGATCTCCGCCACTTTGGAAGCGGAGGGGGTCGCGCTGCCCTGTGAGATCAGCGTACTCCTCACCGACGACGCGGGCATCCACCAGATTAACCGGGAGATGCGGGAGGTGGACCGGCCCACCGACGTACTCTCCTTCCCCATGTTCGACCTGGAGCCCGGACAGCACCCGGAGGATGGGGAGGAGGACCCGGAGACCGGCCTGGTCCCCCTGGGGGATATGTGTATCTCTCTGGAGCGGGCGGCGGCCCAGGCGGAGGAGTTCGGCCACAGCGTGGAGCGGGAGCTGAGCTACCTCACCGTCCACTCGGTGCTCCACCTGCTGGGCTATGACCATCTGGACGAGGGCCCCATGAAGGCCCGGATGCGGGCCAGGGAGGAGGCCATCCTGGGGGGGCTGGGGATCACCCGTGAGACAGAACAGGAGGCACAGCCATGAGAGAGAAGCCCTACCTGCGGCTTGTGCCGCTGGAGGAAGAGGAGGAGCCGGCAGAGATCGGGGTGGAGTTCCCCGCCAAGGATCTGGCTGTGATCTCCGCCGCCCTGTGCGCCGCCGCGGCCGCCTTTTGGTGGGTGTGGCGGAAGCTGACCAGATGAACGGGCATTTGCAGGGCCCGATGGCGCCGGACGAACCGTGCGGGTATGACCCGTAGGGGCGCACATTGTTCGCCCGCCGGTTTAAGGGGCGGCTTCGAGGAAAACGGGCGCACGCTGTACACCCCTACAAAAGTGAATGCCATTTCAGTGGGAAACTGAGAGGAGGCACGGAAATGTTGTTTTCAGGAATATGGATCGCCTGGGGGCTTGGGATCCTGGGCGTCCTTTTGTTCCGCGGATTGCAGGGGCTTATGGAACTCGGGTGGTTTTTTCTTGCCACCGGACTGCTGGCTGGGGTGAGCGCGGCAGTTAACCGGATCTTGGAGCGGCTGAGGGACCTGGACAAGCGGCTCCAACAGCTTCAAGCCCAGCTGGACCGGCTGACGCAGGGCCTTTCTTCCGAAGAGCCGGACGAGCCGGGTTGATTTGATCCGCAGGGGCGCACGCTGTGCGCCCCTGCAAAAGAGAATGTAGGGTTACACACACCTGGGGGAGAAAAAATGCTCGCATCCCCTGCATACAAGAAAGTGAGGATCATCTTATGACAATCAAAAAATCCGGTATCATTACCCTGTGCGGCCGGCCCAACGTGGGCAAGTCCACCCTGACCAACGCCCTGGTGGGAGAGAAAGTGGCCATCGTCACCAACAAGCCCCAGACCACCCGCAGCCGTATCTGCGCCATCCTGAACCGGGGAGAGAGCCAGTTCGTCTTTGTGGACACCCCCGGCCTGCACCGGGCCCGCACCCGCCTGGGGGACTACATGGTCAACGTGGTGAAGGAGAGCGTGGCCGACGTGGACGGCGTGCTGCTTCTGGTGGAGCCTATCCCCAACATCGGCGACCCGGAGCGGGAGCTGATCGCCCGGATCAAGAGCCTGGGCTGTCCCTCGGTGCTGGTCATCAATAAGGTGGACACCCTGGAGCACAAGGAGAAGCTGCTGGAGGTCATCCAGGTCTATGGACAGGCCCATGACTTCACCGCCGTGGTGCCCATCTCCGCCAAGAGCGGCGAGGGTGTGGAGGAGCTGCTGGGCGTGCTGGAGGGTTTTCTTACGGAGGGGCCCCAGCTGTTCCCCGAGGATATGGTCACTGACCAGCCGGAGCGGCAGATCATGGCGGAGATTTTAAGGGAGAAGCTGCTGCTGTGCCTGGACAAGGAGATCCCCCACGGAACGGCGGTGGAGATCACCAAATTCTCCGAGCGGGATGACGAGGTCATCGAGATCGACGCCACCATCTACTGTGAAAAGAACAGCCACAAGGGCATCATCATCGGCAAGGGGGGCTCCATGCTGAAAAAGGTGTCCACCCTGGCCCGGCAGGATATGGAGCGGTTCATGGGGACTAAGGTGTATCTCCAGACCTGGGTGAAGGTCAAAGAAAATTGGAGAGATAATCCTTCAGCGATCCAGAATTTCGGATACCGCAAGGAGTAACTATGGGCTTTACAAGGCAGGAACTGATGGAGGCGGAGCGCCAGATCGATTCGACGCTCCGAAAGCTGCAAAAGGTATTTGAGACGCTGCGGACCAAGGAGGAACCGGGGCGATATCAGTCCCAGATCACTCTGACAGAGCGGCGGATTCAGGCATTTTCCATCGCCAGGGACCTGATCCGGAGAGAGCTGGAAAAAGAAGCAGACTAACATTTCCCGGTCATAGCCGCAGGGAAAACCGGCCAGCCTAATGGCAGACAACAGAACGGGAGGGCTGGCTGTGGACGAGACAGGATTGTGGGAATTATTCAGTAAAACGGGGCTGCCGGAGGCGTTTCTGGCCCTGGCCGGGAGCCGGGCTGAGCAGGGAGCGCCGCCGGTCCCTGGGGCTGTCCGCCCCTCTGGGCCGGGCGGCCCAAACAGCCTGCGGGATGTCTGAAGCCCGCAGTACATAGGAGGCGCGTCTCATGCACCTGCAAACCAAGGCCCTTGTTCTGCGGGAGACCGCCTACAAGGAGTCGGATAAGATCCTGACACTGCTCACCCAGGAGGCGGGGCGGCTCACCGCCTCCGCCCGGGGCTGCCGGAGAAAGGGGAGCCCCATCGCCGCGGGCAGCCAGCTGCTGGTGTGGTCCGATGTGGTGCTGCACGAGTACCGGGGGCGCTGGACCGTCCAGGAGGCGGCGGTGGACCGGGAATTCCGCGGGATGCGGGAGGATCTGGAGAAATTTTCCCTTGGCTGTTATTTTGCCGAGGTGACGGAGCTGCTGGTGGTGGAGGGGCTGCCCTGTCCGGAGCTGCTCTCCCTGCTGCTGAACAGCCTCCACGCCCTGGATAGGCTGGACCGGCCCCTGGGGCTGGTGAAGGCGGCCTTCGAGCTGCGGGCCATGTGTTTGGCGGGGTATGAGCCCCTGCTGGACGCCTGTGCGGTGTGCGGCTGTCCCACCCCAGAGGAGCCACGCTTCCATCTGCGGGAGGGGGTGCTCCACTGCGTGGGCTGCCGGGGCTCTGTGGGGGGGGATCTCTCTGCCGCTGTCCAGCGGCTCCCTGGCAGCGATGCGCCACATCGTCTAGGGACCCGAGTCTCTTCTCTTTCCATTTGGACGGCGCGGGCTGGAGACGCTGGCCGGGGTGGCGGAGGCCTATCTGCTCACCCAGCTGGAGCGGGGTTCCGCACCCTGGATTTTACAAGAGCCTGACCCTGACCACACCGGACCGTTTATGAAATTACATCAGCCAAACGCGCTTCCCGTATGCGGCCATGCAAGCGCTCTTGTTTCCGTGTGCTGGTTAGTCCTGACAGGTCAGCTCCTCCATTTCGTCCAGAAGCTGGCCGAACAGGTCCAGAGCGGCCCGGATGGGCTGGGAGATATCCACGCCGGCCCCACGGAGCAGGTCGATGGGGTCCTGGCTGCATCCGCCGGACAGGAAGCCCAGGTAGTCCTTCACCGCGGGGCGCCCTCCAGGGGATGCGGCGGGAGAGGGCGATGGCGGCGGAGTAGCCGGTGGCGTACTGGAACACATAGTAGTTGTAGTAGAAGTGGGGATCCGGGCCCACTCCAGGGCGATCTCGTCGTCGATGACCATGTCGGGGCCGAAGTAGTCCTCATTCAGCGCCCGGTACTCCCGGCTGAGGAGGTCGGCGGTGAGGGTCTCGCCCTGGGCGGCCAGCTGACCGATGCGCAGCTCGAATTCGGCGAACATGGTCTGGCGGTACAGGGTCCCCTTGAACTGCTCCAGGAAGTGGTTGAGCAGCCAGGCGCGCCGCCGCCGGTCCTGGGTGCTTTGAAGCAGGTGCTCCATCAGAAGGGCCTCGTTGCAGGTGGAGGCCACCTCAGCCACAAAAATCACATAGTCCCGGTACACCGTGGGCTGCGTCTTGTTGGACAGATAGGAGTGGACCGCGTGGCCCAGCTCATGGGCGAGAGTGAACATACTGTCCAGGTCGTCCTGATAGTTGAGCAGGATATAGGGGTGGACCAGCGAGCCGGCCATATAGCCGCCGGACCGCTTTCCCACGTTCTCATAGACGTCAATCCAGCGGCTGTCCAGCCCCTCCCGGAGGATGGCCTGATAGTCGCTCCCCAGGGGAGCCATGGCCTGATAGACCGTCTCCCGGGCGTCGGCATAGGGGATCCTGGCGTCCACCCCGGAAACCATGGGGGCGTACACGTCATAGAAGTGCAGCTCCTCCAGGCCCAGCAGCTTCTTCCGCAGACGGACATAGCGGTGCATCTTGTCCAGGTTGGCCCGGACGGTGGAGATGAGATTGTGGTAGACCTCCACCGGGACGTGGGTGCTGTCCAGAGAGGCGGCCAAAGCGCTGGGATAGCGCCGGGCGGAGGAGAAGAACTGAAGCTGCTTGACCTGGGCATTCAGGGTGGCGGCCAGTGTGTTTTTGACCCCGCCGTAGACGGCGTACAGGTTCTGGAAGGCGGAGCGGCGCAGGGCACGGTCCTCACTGGACATGAGCAGGGTGAAGGAGCCGTTGGACAGGGGGTGGCGGCCGCCCTGTCCGTCCACGGCGTCGGGGAAGGTGAGGTCGGCGTCGGACAGCTTGGAGAAGATGTCATCCGGAGACTGGGCCAGCTCTCCGGCGGCGGCCAGCAGACGCTCCTCGCAGTCGGACAGAGTGTGGGCCCTGCGGCGCTGGATGTTGTAGAGATACCGGCGGAACAGCTCCAGCCGGGGCTCCTGCTGGTAAAACTCCTCCAGCGTCTGGTCGGAGAGGCGCAGAAGCTCCGGGACCTCGAAGGCGGTAGACCGGGACAGCTCCACATACTGGGTGGTGATCCGGCCCACCATGGCCTGGTACTCCGGGACGCGGGTGTCCTCGTCGCTCCGGCGCTGGGCGTAGTCCATCAGCCGGACCAGAAGCTCGCCAGCCTCCTGTTCCAGGGTCAAAAAGCCGTAGAGGACAGCGGCGCTCCCGCCCAGGCGGCCCTCGTACTCCGCCAGCCGGGTGGTGAGGCCCTGGAGGCGGACGAAGTCCTCCTGCCACGCCTGGTCCGTGGGATACAGGTCAGCGGTGTTCCAGGTATCGGGCTGGGGGATGGCGGAACGCTCTGGAATGGTTTTCTGCTGGGACATGATGAGAGACCTCCTATGGATGCAAGATGATAACAGTATGGTACCACGGAGAGGAAAATATCGCAACTTCCTTCTTTGCCGCCGCAGTCCTCCGGTCCGGCCCGCCGGAGCCTCTGCATCCTGTGGGAGAGTGCGTGTCGGGAGCCGCCGTTTTTTGGCAAAAGTTTTTCTTGACAAACCGCCTGGATGCGAGTATGATTACACCAACTCTTTAGCAAACTAACGAAATAGAACACAAAAGAGGAGGGTGCGATATGTCCCGATTTTTCAACCGCAGCCTGGACCGGCTGGTCCCCTACACCCCCGGAGAGCAGCCCCAGGACCAGCAGTATGTCAAGCTGAATACCAATGAATCCCCCTATCCGCCCTCGCCCGGTGTGATCGCCGCCCTCAATGCCCAGGAGGCTGCCGATCTGCGGCTCTACTCCGATCCGGAGGCCAAAGTTCTCAAGGCGGCCCTAGCAGAGCGGTATGGTGTAGAGCCGGTCAACATTTTTGTGGGGAACGGCTCGGATGAGGCGCTGAACTTCGCCTTTCTGGCCTACGCCGCCGACGGACGGGGGGTGGCCTTTGCGGATGTTACCTATGGCTTTTACCCGGTGTTTGCCGATCTGTACCACATCACCGTCCAGATCGTCCCTCTAAAGGAGGACTTCACCCTGGACCCGGAGGATTATTGCGGCCTGCACAAGACCATCGTGATCGCCAATCCCAACGCACCCACAGGGCTGGCCCTGAGCCGGGCGCAGGTGGAGGGGATCCTCCAGGCAAATCAAGACTGCGTGGTGGTGCTGGACGAGGCGTATGTGGACTTCGGCGGGGAGAGCTGCGTGTCCCTCACGGAACGATACCCCAATCTGCTGGTGGTGCAGACCTACTCCAAATCCCGGTCCATGGCCGGGGCCCGGCTGGGATACGCCATTGGGGACGCGGCTCTCATCCGGGACCTGGAGACTGTCAAATTTTCCACCAACCCCTATAATGTCAACCGCCTGACCCTGAAGGCGGGGGCGCAGGCCCTGGCGGAGCAGGCGTACTACGATAAAAACTGTCAAACGATCATGGAGACCCGGGCCTACACCACCCGGGAGCTGGAGAAGCTGGGTTTTACCGTCCTGCCCTCCCAGACGAACTTCCTGTTTGCCAGGAAGCCCGGGGTGGAGGGCGCGGACGTCTACCGCCGCCTGAAGGAGCGTGGGGTGCTGGTGCGCCACTTTGACAAGGAGCGCATCCGGGACTACAACCGGATCACCATCGGGACCCGGGAGCAGATGGATATTTTACTGGAGAAGCTGAGGGAGTTTTTATGAGAACGGCAGAGATCACGCGAAAGACCAATGAGACGGACATCCGCCTCTCCCTGAACCTGGACGGGCAGGGGGAGAGCCGGATCTGGAGCGGCGTGGGTTTTCTGGACCACATGCTCACCCTGCTGGCCCGCCACGGTGGTATGGATCTGGAGCTGACCTGCTGGGGACACCCAGGTGGACGACCACCACAGCGTGGAGGATATCGGCATCGCTCTGGGCCAGGCCTTTGACCAGGCTCTGGGGGAGTGCGGCGAGGGTACGCCTCCCTGCCCATGGACGAGGCGCTGATTCTGTGCGCGGTGGATCTGTCCGGCCGCGGCGGGTACTATGAGGAGCTGTCCATCCCCACGGAGAAAATCGGGGCCTTTGACACCCAGCTGGTCTATGAGTTCATGTGGGCCTTCGCAGCCAATGCCAGACTGACCCTCCACCTGCGGAAGCTGGCGGGGCGCAACTCCCACCACATCGTGGAGGGGGCCTTCAAGGCCCTGGGCCGGGCCCTGCGGGAGGCGGCGGAGACCGATCCCCGCTTCCGGGACGAAATTCCATCCACAAAGGGGATGCTGTAAACGGGAGACGCCATGCTGAAGGAACAGTTGAATCAATTATATGAGGAGTACGGGTATCGGAAATTCCGGATGTCCAAGTTTGAGGACTATGACCTGTATGCCCAGAACAAGGATTTTTTGAAAAAGGGACACATCATCACCTTCACTGATGGGGACGGCTCACTCAAGGCACTGAAGCCGGACATCACCCTGTCCATTATGAAGAACAACAGCGGGGACAGCGAGAAGGTGTACTATAACGAAAATGTATACCGGGAGACCGGCGGGACCTTTCGGGAGATCCTCCAGGTGGGGGTGGAGTCGGTGGGACAGATCGACCCCTATGCGGAGGCGGAGGTCATCGTCCTGGCGGCCAAGTCCCTTCGGACCATCTCAGAGGACTATGTGCTGGACCTGTCCGATGTAAGCTTTGTGGGCGGCCTGCTGGACTGCATGGGGCTGACCGGCGTGCGTCGGGAGCGGGTGCTGGATCTGCTGGCCCAAAAGAACGTCCCCGGCATCCGGGCCATGGCCGGGCAGGGGGAGCTCCAGCGCCGGGACGCGGACGATCTGGTGCAGCTGATGGAGATCTACGCCCCTCTGAAAGAGGGGATCGCCCAGGTGGGGGCGCTGGCCCGGAACAACGCCAGCTGGGAGGCCCTGCGGCAGCTTTCCGTCACGGCCTCCATTCTGGAGTCCTTCGGCCTAGACGGGCGGGTCCGGCTGGACTTCTCCCTGGTGAACAGTATGGACTACTACAACGGGGTGATTTTTCAGGGCTTTCTGCCCAAGATCCCATTCCCGGTCTTGTCCGGCGGGCGGTATGACAACCTCCCCAGGAAGATGGGTAAGGAGGTGGGGGCCATCGGGTTTGCCCTGTACATGGGGCGGCTGGAGCAGTTCTTTGGACAGGATCGGCAGTACGACGCCGATGTGCTGCTGACCTATGGGCCGGACGCCGACCTGGTGAAGCTGGCCGCCTTTGCCGAGCGGCTGCGGCAGGAGGGCAGGTCCGTCCGCTGTGAGCGTGAGACGGGACAGCCCTGTCCGGTGCGCTGCCGGAAAAAGGTGCGGTACACAGACGGGATCGGCCCGGAGGAGGTGCTGGTATGATCAACGTGGCGCTGCCCAAGGGGCGGCTGGGGGAGACGGCCTATGAGACGCTGGCCGCCGCCGGCTATGACTGCCCCGCGATTTTGGAGAAAAACCGGAAGCTCACCTTTGAGAACCCGGAGAAGGGCGTCCGGTATTTCTGGGTGAAGCCCTCCGACGTGAGCATCTATGTGGAGCGGGGGGCGGCCGACGTGGGGGTGGCCGGCCGGGATATCCTGCTGGAGTACGAGCCCGACGTGTACGAGCTGCTGGATCTGAAGCTGGGGCGGTGCCGGATGTGCGTGGCCGGTCCGGAGGACTTTTATGACGACCCCAACAAGACCCTCCGTGTGGCGACCAAGTTCCCCCACATCGCCGGGGAGTACTATGAGTCCCGGTCCCGGGACATCGACATCATCAAGCTCAACGGCTCCATCGAGCTGGCCTCCCATCCTGGGCCTGTCCGACGTGATTGTGGACATTGTGGAGACGGGCAAGACCCTGCTGGAAAACCACCTGGCCGCCCCTGGAGACCATCGTGGACATCAGCGCCCGGTTCATCTGCAACAAAGTGAGCTATAAATTCAAGCACCAGGAGGTCCTGCGGATGCGGGACGCCCTGGAAAAAAACCTGTGAGGGGACCGCTATGATTCAGATCAATGACCTCAATGCCATACAGGACCAGGAGATCTTCCTCCGCCGGGACGAGGTTCGGGATGTGTCCGCGCCGGTGGCCGACATCATCCGGACAGTCCGGGAACAGGGGGACCGCGCCCTGTACGAGTATGCCCGCCGCTTCGACGGGGCGGAGCTGTCCGGCCTGAGCGTGACCGGGGCGGAGCTGGAGGCCGCCCTGGAGCAGGTGGAGCCGGAGTTCCTGGCCGTCCTGCGGGAGGCGGCGGACAACATCCGGGCCTACCACGCCAAACAGAAGCGGGAGAGCTTTGTGATGACCCAGCGGGACGGGGTCATCCTGGGACAGAGGATCCTGCCCCTGGCCCGGGTGGGCATCTATGTGCCCGGCGGCACCGCCGCCTACCCCTTCCACCGTGCTGATGAATGCCATTCCCGCCCGGATCGCCGGGGTGGAGGACATCGTGATGGTCACGCCCCCCGGACGGGACGGAGCGGTGTCCCCGGCCATTCTGGCCGCCGCTCAGGTGGCCGGCGTGACCCAGATCTTCAAGTGCGGAGGGGCCCAGGCCATCGCCGCCCTGGCCTATGGGACGGAGACCATTCCCCAGGTGGACAAGATCGTGGGTCCGGGCAACGCCTATGTGGCCGAGGCGAAGAAGCAGGTCTTTGGCCGGGTAAACATCGACATGATCGCCGGGCCCTCCGAGGTGCTGGTACTGGCCGACGGGGCGCTCCAACGCATCCTGGGTGGCGGCGGATCTGCTGAGCCAGGCGGAGCACGACCGGATGGCTCCGCCGTGCTGGTCACGGACTCCCGCGCGTTGGCAGAGCAGGTGGCCCAGGAGCTGGAGGTCCAGCTGTCCCGCCTGGAGCGGGAGGACATCGCCCGGGAGTCCATCGAGCGCAACGGAAAGATCATCGTGGCCCGCTCTTTGGAGGAGGGGATCCAGGTGGCCAACCGCATCGCCCCGGAGCACCTGGAGCTGTGTGTGGACAACCCCTTCGACTACCTGAGCCAGATTCGGAACGCCGGCTCCGTCTTTTTGGGGCGGTACGATCCTGAACCCATGGGGGACTATTTTGCCGGACCCAACCATACCCTGCCCACCATGGGCACCGCCCGGTTTTACAGCCCCCTCTCAGTAGACGACTTCATCAAAAGATCTCAGTTCAGCTACTATACCCGTGAGGCCCTGGAGCGGGACTGCCGGAAGGTGGGGCTGTTTGCCCGCCGGGAGGGACTGACGGCCCACGCCCGGGCGGTGGAGATCCGGTTTGAAGGGAAGGAGGGAGCGCAGTGATCGCGGTGATCGACTATGGGGTGGGCAACCTCTTTTCTCTGAAAAGCTCTCTGGCCGCCATCGGACAGGAGGCGGTGGTCACCCGGGACCAGGAGGAGCTGGACCGGGCGGACCACATCCTTCTGCCAGGCGTGGGGGCCTTCGGCGACGCGGTGGAAAAGCTGCGGAGCACCGGGATGGACCGGGCGGTCCTCCGGCAGGCGGCGGCGGGGAAGCCGCTGCTGGGCATCTGCCTGGGGATGCAGCTGCTGTTTGAGACCTCCTTTGAGTACGGGGAGCACCGGGGGCTGGAGCTGATCTCTGGCCAGGTGCGGGACATCGGGACTGTGCTCCCCGGGGACCTGGCGATCCCACACATGGGCTGGAACGCCCTGCACTTTCCCAGAGAGCGGCCCCGCAGCCCCATTTTCCGGGCCCTGGAGGAGGGGACCCACGTCTACTTCGTCCATTCCTTCGCGGGCTTTAACTGTAAAGGACAATGCACTGCCACCACAGAGTATGGCGCGGAGCTGACCGCGGCGGTGCAGAACGGCAATGTGTATGGGACCCAGTTCCATCCGGAGAAAAGCGGGGCCGCCGGACTGGCGATCCTGAAGGCATTTTGTGAATTGGAGTGATCGACCATGATCTTACTGCCCGCCATCGACCTGTATGAGGGCAAGGTGGTCCGCCTGACCCGGGGGGACTATGGGAATATGACGGTCTACCGGGATGACCCGGCGGCCCAGGCCGCTGAGTTCCAGGCGGCGGGGGCTGTCTGGCTCCATACGGTGGACCTGGAGGGGGCCCGGGACGGCGGCACCCCCAATTTTGAGGTGATCCGGCAGATCTGCCGGACCACCGGGCTGAAGGTGGAGATCGGCGGCGGGATCCGCAGCCTGGACACCATCGCCCGGTACCTGGACGCGGGGGTGGAGCGAGTGATCCTGGGGACCCAGGCGGTCACCGACCCGGAGTTTCTGGAGGCGGCGGTCCGCCTCTTCGGGGACCATGCGGCCGTGGGCGTGGATCTGAAGGAGGGGGCCATCGCCATCCGGGGCTGGAAGGAGACCGCCCCCGAGCCGGCGGAGCAGTTCTTTGCCCGGCTGTGCGCCCTGGGGGTGCGGACAGTGATCTGCACCGACGTCTCCCGGGACGGGATGCTGGGGGGAACCAATGTGGCGCTGTACCGGGCGCTGTCCCAGCAGTTTGACTTGGATCTCATCGCCTCGGGTGGTGTGTCAAGCATAGAAGATTTACAGCGGCTGAAAGAGATCGGCCTGTATGGCGCGATCCTGGGCAAAGCCCTGTATACCGGGGCGCTGGAGCTGCGCCGGGCTTTGAGGGAGGTGGAGTGAGAGATGGTGACCAAACGGATCATTCCCTGTCTGGACGTGAGGAACGGACGGGTGGTGAAGGGGGTCAACTTCCTGGATGTTCAGGACGTCTCCGACCCAGTGCGTCTGGCGGACTACTACTCCCGGTCCGGGGCCGACGAGCTGGTCTTTTACGACATCACCGCCTCTGTGGAGGGGCGGAAGCTGTTCACTGATATTCTGACGGACGTGGCCGCCAGCATCTTCATCCCCCTGACTGTGGGGGGCGGCATCAGCCGCCTGGAGGACTTTGAGCGGGTGCTGTCCTGCGGGGCGGACAAAGTCTCGGTCAATTCTGGGGCCATCCAGACTCCGGACCTGATCGACCAGGCGGCCAAGCGCTACGGCGATCAGTGCGTGGTGCTGTCCGTGGACGTCAAGCGGGTGGACGGGCAGTTCCGTGTGTTCCGGGGCGGCGGCCGGGTGGACACCGGGCTGGACGCTTTGGAGTGGATCCGCCAGGGGGTGGACCGGGGAGCCGGAGAGGTGGTGGTCAACTCCATTGATACCGACGGCGTCAAGGGCGGCTTTGACCTGGAGCTTCTCCAGGCGGTGTGCCGTCTGGTGCGTGTCCCTGTCATCGCCTCGGGGGGCGCAGGCGGGATCGGGGATTTTGTGGACCTCTTCCGGTCTGTGCCCGACGTCTCCGCCGGGCTGGCGGCCAGTATCTTCCACTTCGGGACGGTGGCTATCCCGGACCTGAAGCGGGAATTGGACAAGAAAGGGGTGCTGGTGCGGCTGTGATGGATCTGGATACCTTGAAATTTGACGGCCGGGGCCTCATACCCGCCATTGTGCAGGATGCGGAGACGGGGAGGGTGCTCACCCTGGCCTACATGAACCGGGAGTCGCTCAGGATCTCGCTGGAGCGGGGGCTGACCTGCTTCTGGTCCCGTTCCCGGCAGGAGCTGTGGCTTAAGGGGGAAACCAGCGGCAATTACCAGCACATTGTGGAGCTGCGGGCCGACTGTGACCGGGACGCCCTCCTGGTAAAGGTGAAGAAGGAGGGTCCGGCCTGCCACCTGGGCACCGACTCCTGCTTCGACGGAAATTTGATCGATCTGAAAGGAGATGCGTAAGATGGAGGAGCAGTTTACTTATGAGGGGCTCTACCGCCTGCTGGAGGAGCGCCGGGCCAAGCGGCCCGAGGGCTCCTATACCACCTACCTGTTTGAAAAGGGACTGGACAAGATCCTGAAAAAGGTGGGGGAGGAGTGTACTGAGGTCATCATCGCCGCCAAGGACCGGGATCACAAGGAGACGGTCTATGAGATCGCCGACCTGGCCTACCATGTGATGGTGCTGATGGTCCAGGCGGGCATCTCCCTGGGGGAGGTCCGGGAGGAGCTGGCCGGCCGCCACGTCATCGACCACAAGGTGAAGCAGGAGAAGATGGCCTCCGACCAGGCGTGACGGGGCCAAAGAGGATGTGGACTGCGGCGGGGGTTGCCCCCGCCGCAGTTTTCCGTTAAAATAGAGCAAAAGACCGGCTGTGGGCGCGGGTGCGTCCATCCGGTGAAAAGGAGAGAGACAGATGCGCGGAGATTTTCATACCCACTCCACACTGGACGACGGGAAGAGCTCCCTGGAGGAGATGGCCGCCGCCGCCTGGGCGGCAGGACTGACCCATTTTGGCTTCTCCGGACACAGCTACTGCCCTCTGGAGGAGGACTACTGCATCCCCCGGGAGAAGATCCCGGAGTACCTGGCCCGGCCGGGCGGTCCAGGCGCGGTACGGGGAGATGGAGGTCTTTGTGGGGCTGGAGCTGGACCTGCTGGGGAGCGGCCGGAGGGACCTGGACTATGCCATCGGCTCGGTGCATACCATCTGCGGCGGGGACGGCCGGCATTTTGCTGTGGACGAGAGCTCGGAGACTGCATGGCAGTGTGTGGAGGAGCTCTTCGGCGGGGATTGGTACCACTATACCGACGCATACTACGACCAGGTGGCCCTCCTGCCGGAGCGGACGGGGTGCGACTGGATCGGACACTTTGACCTGGTGACCAAATTCAACGAGCGGGCCCCCGCCTTTGACGAGGAGAGCCCCCGGTACCTCCGGCGGGCGCTGGAGGTCATGGAGCACCTGGTCCGCTCTGGTACGGCGTTTGAGGTCAATACCGGGGCCATGGCCCGGGGATACCGGACCGCCCCCTATCCCGGGAGAAAACTTCTGTGCGCCCTGCGGGAGTTTGGCGGGGAGATCATCCTGAACTCCGATTCCCACCATACCTCCCACCTGTGCCACGGCTTCCCGGAAGCGGCGGAGCTGGTGCGGGCGGCGGGCTTTACCCATATCAACCTGTGGACCCGGGACGGCCTGCGGCCGGTGGGGCTGAATGAGGAAGGAAGTGTTGTCTGATGCGTCTGCAAGGCGCGGTGTTTGATGGAACAGAGGCTCTTCTGGATACCGCCGGTGTACCGCTGCCCGGGGTGAAGGAGTTTTTGTCCCTGATGAAGATAGAGGACGTCTGGATGTACCTGATCTGTGACGGCGCGGCGGCCCCGGTGCGGACCGCTCTGGAGCAGTCCGGCCTCTGGAACTATTTCCGCGGCCTTCTCTCGGCGGAGGAGCAGGGGAGGGCCCCTCTGGACCCGGAGCTGTACGAAAAGGCGGTGCGGCGTCTGCGCACCGCCCGGCGGGCCACCGTGCTCTTCACTGCCCGGGAGGCGGCGCTGCGGGCGGCCAAGGCGGCCGGGTTCCAGGTGGTGCTGGTTGGGCCGGGTCATCCGGCGGAGGCGTCCGCCCTGGCGGATGTGACGGTGTCCGACTACCTGGATATGATCCGCGTGGAGCGTTGAGCGCAAGGGAGAAATGGTGTTTCGACCGGAAAGCTTTGTCAAGCGGGAACATCTGTGCTATAATGATGTCTGCAATACACAGCTCCGGAGCGCCGGAGCGAGCCAGAGAAAGGAACCGCTATGAACGAAAAAGAAGTCGCGGAGCTCCGCCGCCGCTTCCGGCAGGACCGGAGCGGCATCTCCCATGTGCGGGGCTGCTATGTGAATGAGAACCGAGAGATCGTGTCCCAGTTCGACCAGCCGCTGGGCGTGATGACCCAGGAGGAGAACGAGAAGATCCTGGGCCTGCTGAAGCGCACCCTGTCCGGGACGCTGGGCAAAAACCTGTTGGACATCACCTTCGCCACGCAGCAGGTGGTCCACGGGGCGGAGCACAAGCTGCTGATGGCCCTGCGCAGCTCAGAGCTGGGGGACGAGGAGGCGGTCCAAGCATTTTTCCAGAAGGTCATCTCCACAGTGACCCTGGAGGGAAATTACATGATCCTGCTGGTCCATGACGCCTATGATGTGCCCTACCGCTCTCAGGATGGGGACAAGCAGGATGACGCATCCTCAGAGGTGTTCTCCTATATCCTGTGCAGTGTGTGTCCGGTGAAGCTGACCAAGCCGGCCCTGAGCTACTATGTCCAGCAGAATGAGTTCCACAACCGGACTGCGGACTGGGTGGTGGCCCCGCCGGAGCTGGGCTTTCTGTTCCCGGCCTTCGACGACCGTGCCGCCAACCTGTATAATGCCCTCTACTACACCAAGCATACAGAGGACATCCAGAGCGCTGTGGTGGAGGCGGTGTTCGGCGCTGATGCCCCCATGCCCGCGGACGAGCAGCAGGCGGCCTTTCACACGGTGCTGGAGGAGTCCCTGGAAGAGGAGTGCTGCCTCCAGGTGGTCCAGGCGGTCCACGACCAGCTGTGCGGTCTGATGGAGGACCACAAGGAGAGCCGTGAGACGGAGCCCCTGGTCATCGGGAAGGGAGAGGTCCGCCAGGCTCTGGCGGCCAACGGAGTCTCCCAGGAGCACATCCAGGCGAGAGTACGACCAGAGCTTCGGGGCGGACGCCCAGCTCAGCCCCGGAATCTGGTGGATCCCAGGCGCGTGGAGATCAAGACGGCGGATGCTGACCATCAAGGTGGATCCGGACCGGACAGATCTGGTCCAGACCCGGATCATCAACGGCGTCAAGTACATCCTGGTCCGGGTGGAGGAGGGCGTGGAGGTCAACGGCGTCCCGGTCCAGATCACGGAATAACGAATCGGCGGAGAAAAATCAGAGCGGCAGACCCATGTGGGCCTGCCGCTCTTGTCGTTGCTTCAATTCAGGAAATCTTTCAGCTTCTTGGAGCGGGAGGGATGACGCGCCGCCGTCGCAGGCTCCAGATCTGTCGCTTCCGCCTCTGGCGAACGCTCCCTCATTCCGCTGCTCCGGCTCTCCCCACGCGACCCGCTGCGCTGGGCTCGCGCGGGCCAAAAAGCTGCGCCCCGAATGCGGAAAAGTGCTGAGAGCGGCGCTTAGTTCAGGAAATCCTTCAGCTTTGCTGCGGCTAGGATGGCGCAGCTTGAGGGCCTTGGCCTCGATCTGACGGATGCGCTCCCGGGTGACATTGAACTCCTTGCCTACCTCCTCCAGGGTGCGGGTGCGGCCGTCCTCAATGCCGAAGCGCAGCTTCAACACCTTCTCCCTCCCGGGGGTGGAGAGGACCTCCACCAGCTGCTCCTTCAGCAGGGTGAAGGAGGCGGCCTCCGCGGGCTCGCTGGCGTCCTCGTCGGGGATGAAGTCGCCCAGATGGCTGTCCTCCTCCTCTCCGATGGGGGTCTCCAGGGAGACGGGCTCCTGGGCGATCTTCAGGATCTCCCGCACCCGCTCCACAGGCATGGACATCTCCTCGGCGATCTCCTCGGGGGAGGGGTCGTGGCCCAGCTCCTGGAGCAGCTGGCGGGAGACGCGGATGACCTTGTTGATGGTCTCCACCATGTGGACCGGGATGCGGATGGTGCGGGCCTGGTCGGCGATGGCCCGGGTGATGGCCTGGCGGATCCACCAGGTGGCATAGGTGGAGAACTTATAGCCCTTGGTGTAGTCGAACTTCTCCACCGCCTTGATCAGGCCCAGGTTGCCCTCCTGGATCAGGTCCAAAAACTGCATTCCGCGGCCCACATAGCGCTTTGCGATGGACACCACCAGACGCAGGTTGGCCTCGGCCAGGCGCTGCTTGGCCCGCTCGCCCTTCTTGATGGCACGGTTGAGCTCGGTCCGGACCTCATCGGGGATCTCCTCACCGGCGGCCTCCAGCTCCTCCAGCTGGGACTTGGCGGCGTTGCCCGCATCCATGGCCTGGGCCAGCTCGATCTCCTCATCAGAGGACAGCAGGTTGACCTTACCGATCTCCTTCAGGTACATCCGAACCGGATCGTCGGTGCCGAAGGCGTCCACCATGGAGTTGGGATCCACCATCTCCTCCTCGTTGATCTCCTCCATGGCCTCCAGAGGGGGATCCGCGTCGTCGGGGAGGTCGGGGATATAGTCCTCGCCTACAGTGTCGATGCCCAGATTCTCCAGTGTGTCATAGATCTTGTCCATCTGATCGGACTCCAGATCCATATCCTCCAGCACGTCCATCAGCTCGGTGGAGGAGAGGTTGCCCTTCTTCTTGCCCCGCTCAATCAGCTCTCCCAGCTTTTCCGCGCCGGGGACGCCCTCTACCACCTTCATGATCTCCACCTTGCCGGCTTCCATACGGGCCTGCATCTCCGGGGTGGGGGCCTTGCTTCCGTTGGACTTTTTCTCCAGGATCATGGTCACACCGTTGTGCTGGGTCTCGATCAGGGCGGAATTTTCTTTCTTTTTGGTACTCATGGTTTCTCCTCCATATATGCTTTCTTTTCCAAATTGCTTCGTTGTGCGGCCAGGAGAAGGTCATTCCCCTGGCGCCGCTCCGCTTGATGGCTTCCGCGCGGATCACGGCTATGTAATCAGCCAGGGATTGGCGGCTGTTGGCCATGGATTCCGGGGAACTGGCCACCTGGGTCAGGTGGTCCATTTCCTCGCCGGTGAGCTCGCCTGCCAGCAGGGACAGCTGGGTGGACAGGCCATCCTCCGCCCGCCGGAGCAGCAGGGCGTATGCCTTGCCCAGCAGGGGGGAGGAGAACTCCTCCGGCCTCAGCTGGGTCAGCTCCCGGTGGAGGGAGGGGTCCAGCAGCAGCAGACGGAGCACGCCCTCCTCCGCCCGGGCGGAGCGGATGTTTTCATACCGCAGGCCCCGGGACTTGGGCTGGAGCTGGATGGCCGGAGTGAGGTCCCGGCGCTCCTGCTGCTTTTGTTCCTTTCTCAGGCGGCGCTGGAAGGCCTTCTTGACCTCCTGGGCCACCGCCTCCGGCGAGACCCCCGCCGTCTCGGCGGCATGACGGCCATAGATCTCCCGCTCCACCGCGCTGGGCAGGGAGGAGAGGAGCTGGGCGGCCTCCTGGAGAAAGCCCACCTTTTGGCTGTCGTCGCTCAGGTCGTATTTTTTTCGGATCTGCTCCAGGCGGTAGTCCACCTGGTTTTCACTCTGGTCCAGCAGACGGAGAAAGGCGTCCCGTCCAAACTGCTTGATGAACTCATCCGGGTCCTTGGCCCCCGTCACCCGCAGGACGCGCACCTTCATCCCGGCCCGCTCCAGCAGGGGGATGGCCCGCTGGGTTGCCGAGACGCCGGCTCCGTCCCCGTCGTAGGCAATGATGGCCTCGGGGAAGTAGCGGGAGAGCAGCTGGGCGTGCTCCGGGGTCAGGGCGGTGCCCAGGGAGGCCACCGCGCTGTCAAAGCCCGCCTGATGGAGGGAGATGGTATCCATATATCCCTCGGTCAGGATGACCCGGCCCGCCTTGGACTTTTTGGCGATGTTCAGGGCGAACACGTTGCGGCTCTTGTTGTACACGGGGGTGTCCGGGGAGTTGAGGTACGGGGGTGGAGTCGTCCATCACCCGGCCGCCGAAGCCGATGACCTCGCCCCGGATGTCGATGATGGGGAACATGACCCGGTTCCGAAACCGGTCATAGATCCGGCCGTCCTGATTGCTCACCGCAAGACCGGCGTCCAGCAGGTCCCGCTTGTCATAGCCCTGCTGCCCCAGTTCCTGGATCAGGGCGTCCCAGCGGTTGGGGGCAAAGCCCAGGCCGAAGCTGGTGAGGGTCCGGCGGGACAGGCCGCGCCGCTGCAGATAGGCCAGCCCATCCGCCCCCTCCGGGGCATACAGCCACCGGTGAAAGGTGCGGGCGGCCTGTTTGTTGATGGTCAGCAGCTTCTCCCGGCGCTCTTTGGCCCCGGCGGAGGAGCCGCTGTCCGGCACCTCCAACCCGGCCCGCTTGGCCAGAAGGGCCACCGCGTCCCGAAAGGGGAGATTGTCCAGCTCCATCACAAAGTTGATGGCGCCGCCCCCCTTGCCGCAGCCGAAGCATTTATAGATCTGCTTGTCGGCCGACACGGAGAAGGAGGGGGTCTTTTCGCTGTGAAAGGGGCACAGGCCCCAGTAATTTCGGCCCTTTTTTGTCAGGCGGACCGATTCCGAGACCAGGTCCACGATGTCAATGCGGGCGATCAGCTCGTCCAAAAAACGGTCCGGAATGGCCAAAAGACTTCCTCCTTTCAAATCAGAATCACGGGGGCAGGCCCCGTGGGAGCCCTGAGGATTTTAAATGCTCGGGCGAAATCAATTCGCCCTGCGCAAAGGTTTTGCCAAAGGCAAAACCTTGTACGCGCTGCGCGCGCCCCATCCATACGGATGGGTCCCCATCGCCGGCTCCTATTTGACAGACCACGCGGTAGGGATAAACAGCCTGCTGAACTGCTCGATGGCAAAGGGATCTGTCATGCCGGCGATGTAGTCGCAGACCGCACGGTCTACGCCCTCCTCCAGGCGGATCTCCTGAAAGTCGGCGGGGAGGGCGTCCGGGTCGCGGCGGTAGTGGTCGAACAGGCGGCGGAGCATCTCCTGCGCCTTGCCCTCCTCCCCCTTGGCCATGGGGTTGGTATAGACGTTTTCAAACATAAACTCCCGCAGGAGGGACATGGCCTCGCCAGCCTCCTCGGACTGCTGGATGGAGTCCTGATCCCGGCTGGCCAGAATCACATCCACCACCAGGGCGTTGATCCGCTCCCCGTGGGTGAAGCCCAGGACGCCGGAGACTTCCAGGGGAATGTCCATGGGGTAGATGACGCCCCCACGGAGGGCATCCTCAATGTCGTGGTTGATATAGGCGATCTGGTCGGCCAGGCGGACCACCTGCCCCTCCAGGGTGGCAGCCTGCTGCCCCCTGGTGTGGCAGACGATGCCGTTGCGCACCTCCCAGGTCAGGTTCAGCCCCGCCCCGTCCTTCTCCAGGCGGTCCACCACCCGAAGGGACTGCTGGTAGTGGGCGAAGCCGCCGGGCATCAGCTCGTTGAGCAGGCGCTCTCCGGCGTGGCCGAAGGGGGTGTGGCCCAGGTCGTGGCCCAGGGCGATGGCCTCCGTCAGGTCCTCGTTCAATGCGAGGGCCCGGGCGATGGTGCGGGCGATGCGGCTGACCTCCAGGGTGTGGGTCATGCGGGTGCGGTAGTGGTCCCCCAATGGCTGGAGAAAGACCTGGGTCTTGTGCTTGAGGCGGCGGAACGCCTTACTGTACACGATGCGGTCTGTGTCCCGCTGAAAGCAGGTGCGGATCCCGCACTCCGTCTCTGGACGGGCCCGGCCTCTGGTCTGTGCGGCCCGGCAGGCGCGGGGGGAGAGGGTCACTGCCTCCAGCTGCTCCTGCTGCTGTCGAAGCTCCATGGGAAAACGCCTCCTTCCCGGATGGGTGTACGTTTCTGGTCAACTTTCCACATATACCATATACGCAAAACAAGGCGAATTTCCTTCTTCAAAAGAAAAAATTTTTTCAGGGCAGAAATTTCCGCAGCAGCGTCTCCTTCCAGGGAGCGTATGGCCGGTATCGAACGGGCAGATCTGGCCCACGGCCCTTTTTCAGGATACTTTTGGGGTGGGAGAAGGTCTCGAAGCTGGCCCGGCCGTGGTAACTGCCCATACCGCTGGCCCCCACGCCGCCAAAGGGCAGATAAGAGGTGGAGAGGTGGACCACCGTGTCATTGACACAGCCGCCGCCGAAGGGGATCCGGCCCAAAACCTCCCGCTCCACGGTCCGGCTCCTGGTAAAGAGATAGAGGGCCAGAGGGCGGGGCCTGTCCTGGACAAAGGAGACGGCCTCCTCCAGCGTATCAAAGGGCAGCAAAGGGAGGATCGGGCCAAAGATCTCCTCCTGCATCACCGGGGCGGCGGGGGAGTGGGGCAGGACCAGGGCGGGGGCCATCCGGCCGCCGCCGGTCTGACCGCCGCAGAGCACCTCACAGCCCTCCAGCAGCCCCTCCAGACGGCGGAGGTGGGCGGCGTTGACGATGCGGGGGTAGTCAGGGCATGAGAGTGGATCTTCTCCCAGCATCTCTGCCAGTTCCTTTTGGAGCAGGCGGATCAGCTCCGGGAGCACGTCCCGCTGGGCCAGCACATAGTCGGGGGCCACGCAGGTCTGGCCTGCGTTGAGCAGCTTCCCGAAGAGGATCCGCCGGGCGGTCAGGGAGAGATCCGCGTCACCGGCCACGATCACCGGGCTCTTGCCGCCAAGCTCCAGGGTCACCGGGGTGAGACGGGCGGCGGCCCGCTCCATGACGACGCGGCCCACAGAGGGACTTCCGGTGAAAAAGATATAGTCGAAGGGCAGGTCCAGCAGGGCCTGATTTTCCGCGCGGCCACCCTCCACCACGGCGGCCAGCTCCGGGGGCAGGGATTGAGCAACCAGCTCCGCCAGAGCACGGGAGCAGGCGGGGGCATAGGCCGACGGCTTGAGCACCGCGCAGTTTCCGGCGGCCAAAGCGCCGATCAGAGGCATCAGGGACAGCTGGACCGGGTAGTTCCAGGGGGACAGGATGAGCACAGAGCCGTAGGGCTCCGGGCGGACCGTGCTCCGGGCCGGGAAGTGGGCCAGCGGGGTGGGGACGCGCCGGGGGCGGGCCCAGCGGGCCAGGTGCTTCAGGTGGAAGCGCAGCTCCTCCCGCACCAGACCGAGCTCCGTCATATAGCCCTCGAAGGACGGCTTGCCCAGGTCCGCCTCCAGGGCGGCGAGCAGAGCGCCCTCCTGGTCTGTCAGTCCCTGGAGCAGACTCTCCAGGGCGCGCCGGCGGGCGGGGAGTGGCAGGGTAGCGCCGGAGCGGAAATAGGCCCTCTGGCGGGCGGTGACATCGGACAGATCCAAAAATACTTCCTCCTTGTCCCCGGTCACTGGATGGCCCGGTCCCTCAGCCAGCTGGGGAGGGCCCTGGCCTTGATGCTGGATACGATGCCCATGGCGGCGTACAGGGTGAGGATGGACGAGCCGCCGTAGCTGACAAAGGGCAGGGTGAGCCCCATCACAGGAAAGACGAACAGGCACATCCCCACATTGGCGGCGATCTGGATGATGAGCATCCCAGCCATCCCAACGGCCACATAGGCGTGGAAAGGGGAACTGGCGTTCCGGGCGACCCAGAGGCAGCGGAGGATGACCAGCGCCAGCAGAAGGAGCAGGGCCAGGCAGCCGATCATGCCCAGTTCCTCGCCGCACACGGCGAAGATGAAGTCAGTATGCCGGGCGGGCAGGGTGGAGGCGTGCTCAGACTGGGTCATGTTCCCATGGAGGTAGCCCTGGCCGAACAGCTGCCCGGAGCCCAAAGCCAGGATGGAGCGGGTCTGCTGAAAACCGATCCCCTGGGGGTCGTAGGAGTGGTCGAACAGCACCCGGAAGCGCTTGACCAGGTACAGGCTGTCCCAGGCCGCCGTGTTGGGCAGAATAAAGATCCACAGCACGGCAAAACCGATGACCAAGGCGCTGCCCGCCAGCAGGAACCAGCGCTTTTTGACTCCGGCGCCCCAGGCCATAACGGCGAAAATGAACAGATAGACCACACACATCCCCATATCGCCGCAGATTCCGGCGATCAGGGCCAGCATGAAGGCGGCGTGGCCGCCGATCTGGACCAGGGAGGGGAGGGAGCTGATGCTCTGCCCACGGTCCTGAATCTTGGTGATCTGGAGGGAAAGGAGCAGGATGAAGGGGATCTTGATGATCTCATTGGGCTGGATCTCCAGGGGAAAGCCCGGGATGTCCAGCCAGTTCAGGTTCCCTGAGTTGTGGTCGTTGCCCAGAGGGGTGAGCAGCAGGAGCAGGAAGAACACACTGCCCCCAAAGAGCCACTTCCAGTTTTTCTCCACAAACAGCTGAAAGTCCACGAAGGTACACAGCAGGTAGACCGCGACGCCCAGGAGGATGGCGACGCACTGGATGACCACCGGGCGGTTGTTCTGATTGTACCGGGTGGCGGAGAAGATCAGCGCCACACCGAAGCCGCTGGTCAGCAGGCAGAGGGACAGGAGCACCAGATCCCCCTTTTTCAAAAACTCATGGAGTGGAGAGAATAGGGTCCGCACGGCGTCCCCTCCTTTTCTTTTGAATACGGCCCTATATTTTATCACTTTTTTGTGGAAAGGTAAACCGGAACTGTGCTATAATCAGAGAGAATTCGGAAAACAAACTGTGAACACGGGGGAAAGACATGGAATATTGTTCCAATAGTGCGGAGGAGACCGAGGCCCTGGGGGCGGAATTGGCCGTCCGGCTGCGCCCCGGGGACGTGGTGGCCTATACCGGGGATCTGGGGGCGGGAAAGACCGCCTTTACCCGGGGGATCGCCCGGGGGCTTGGGATCCCGGAGGGGGTGACCAGCCCCACCTTTACCATTGTCAACGAGTATGAGGGTGGGCGGCTGCCGCTGTTCCACTTTGATCTATACCGGCTGGGCGACCCTGAGGAGCTGTTCGACATCGGCTGGGAGGACTACCTGGCCCGGGGCGGCGTGTGCGCCGTGGAGTGGAGCGAGAACGTGGCCGACGCCCTGGAGGACGAGCCCATCCGGGTGGACATCCGCCGGGGGGAGCACGACGGACAGCGCGTGATCTCCATCCGAAACGCGCCGGAGTTGTGACCGGACATAAGACCGATTTTCGGAAGATCGGGTCAAAACTGCAAGAAAAGTGTGTGATGAAACCATGAAAATACTGGCGTTGGAGTCCTCCGGCACAGCCTGCTCCGCGGCGCTGTGGGGGGAGGAGGGGCTCATTGCCCAGAGCTTTCAAAACAGCGGCCTGACCCACAGCCGCACCCTGCTGCCCATGGTCCGGGACCTGCTGAACAACTGCGGGACCGGGCTGGAGCAGGTGGACGTGATCGCGGTGGCGGTGGGACCGGGCTCCTTTACCGGGCTGCGCATCGGCGTGTCCACCGCCAAGGGCCTGGCTTGGGCGGAGGACAAGGACTGCGCCCCCTGCTCCACCCTGGAGTCCATGGCCTGGCCCCTGGCATTTTTCCGGGACGCAGTCATCGTCTGCGCCATGGACGCCCGGCGGAAGCAGGTCTATAACGCCCTGTTTCAGGCCGACGGGGAGCGCCTGATCCGCCTGGCCCCCGACCGGGCTATCTCCCTGGAGGAGCTGGGGGAGGAACTGAAAAAAATCAAAAAGCGGAAAATAGTCGTTGGAGATGGGGCAAAGCTGTGTTATAATGCACTTCGAGAACAGGACAGCCAGATGGAGCTGGCTCCCGAGCCCCTGCGGATGCAGAGTGCCCAGGGGGTGGCCCGGGCGGCCCTGGAACAGATCCGTGCCGGCAGGCTGGTGAAGGGCAGGGAGTTGGTCCCGGTCTATCACCGGCTGTCCCAGGCGGAGCGCGAACGGCTGGAACGGGAGCGGCAGAGCCGCGACAACCAAAACAAATAAAGGGGTTTATTGTGATGTTCGAAAACGACAACAAAGTACACATTTTGGACCATCCTCTGCTTCAGCACAAGCTGAGCATCCTTCGGGATGAGCGGACCGGTGTGAAGGAGTTCCGGGAGATCGTCTCTGAGATCGCCGCCCTGGAGTGCTATGAGGCTACCCGGGATCTGCCCACCGAGGAGGTGGAGATCAAGACTCCCGTGGCTACCGGCACTTTCCGGGTGCTGGCCGGGAAGAAGCTGGCCATTGTTCCCATCCTCCGGGCCGGCCTGGGCATGGTGGACGGGATCCTGGACCTGATCCCCTCTGCCAAGGTGGGGCATATCGGCTTGTACCGGGATCCTGAGACCCATCAGCCCGTGGAGTACTACTGCAAGATGCCCTCTGATATTTCCGAGCGGGATGTGATCGTGCTGGATCCCATGCTGGCCACTGGCGGGTCCGCCTCCGCGGCCATCACCTTCATCAAGGGCTACGGCTGCAAGCACATCAAGCTGATGAACGTCTTGGCCGCCCCCGAGGGGATCCAGGTGATCCGCCGCGACCACCCCGACGTGGACATCTATGTGGCCGGCGTGGACGAAAAACTCAACGAACACGCCTATATCGTCCCCGGCCTGGGCGACGCCGGCGACCGCATCTTCGGCACCAAGTAACAGCTGACCAAAATAGACACCAGACATCCCCGGCGATTTGAAATCGCCGGGGATCCGTCTTTTCTGTCCCAGGCACCCACGCGCCCCTCCATGCATAGAAAAAGAGAAAGGAGGGAAGCGGATATGGAACATCTGCTGCGATATGACCGGCCGGCGGCGGTGGCCTATGCCCACCGCTGGGCCTATGGCCGGAATCCCCGGTACTACGACTATGAGCGGGTGGGGGGAGACTGCACCAGCTTTGCCTCCCAATGCCTGTACGCCGGGGCGGGGATCATGAACTTCACGCGGGACCTGGGCTGGTACTATCTGGACGGCAACCACAAGGCTCCAGCCTGGACGGGCGTGCCCTACTTCTACCGATTTCTGACCCGGAGCGCGCCCAGCCGGGGCCCGGTGGGGGTCCCGGCTCCGCCGGAGCTGCTGCTTCCGGGGGACTTTGTCCAGCTCCGGTTTGATGCACCTGAGTTTGGACATACTCCTGTGGTGGTGGAGGTGGGCAGTCCGCCCGCTCTGGACAGGATCCTGGTGGCGGCCCACAGCCAGGACGCGGACCTCCGCCCTCTAAGTACCTACTCCTTCCGGGAGATCCGGGGGATCCATATTCTGGGCGTGCGCTCTTGAACTCATATTTGTCCTTGTGCAGAGGACACAGCGATGAAGAAATGTTGTCCTTAGCTGTACATTTTTGAATCACAGCATAAAATTTGAAGTTTTTATGAACAAAACCGGCATAAAGAAACTGTTAAAAATAAGTTTATCATGCTCAGAACCTAAAAGGAACTGGTTATCTAAAACGAGCAGTGGGAAACTTGTGCCCAAACTGATCATTGGCATCATATTGGGCATCCTGATCGGATCCTTCTGCCCTGAGATCGTCTGCCGGATCGTGGTGACCGCCTCCGGCCTGTTCAGCACGTTCCTGAAATTCGTGATCCCCATGATGATCCTGGCGTATGTCACCATGGGAATCGCAGACTTGTCCCAGGGGGCCGGAAAGCTGCTGGCCATCACGGCGGGGCTGTCCTACGGCTCCACCCTGATCGCCGGCTCCTGTGCGTTCCTGGTGGCGATCACTCTGTTCCCCAGCTTCATGGACGCCTCCGCCCTGGAGCAGATCGCCGCCACCGCGGGCAACTCCGTGGCCTCCCTGTTCAGCATCTCCGTGACTCCCATCCTGGACACCCTGGCCGCCGTGCTGCTGGCCTTCATCCTGGGTCTGTCCCTGTCCGCCATGAAGGGGAAGGAGATCGGCGACACCCTGTACAATGCCATCAAGGACTTCTCCACCATCATCGACAAGGTGCTCCATGTGGCCATCGTCCCCTTGCTGCCCCTGTACATCTGCGGAACCTTTGTGGACATGACCCGCTCCGGCAAGACTTTCGTGATTCTGGGCATCCTATGGAAGGTGTTCCTGGTGGTCATCGCCATGCACCTGCTGTACTTGGTGTTCGCTTTTGTGGTGGCCGGAGGCATCAGCCACAAGAATCCGGTCACCCTGTTGAAAAACCAGATCCCCGGCTATACCACCGCCCTGGGCACCCAGTCCTCCGCCGCCACCATCCCGGTGAACCTCCAGTGCGCCGAGGCGGACGGGATCTCCCAGGAGATCCGCAACTTCGTGGTGCCCCTGTGTGCCAACATCCACATGGCCGGCTCCATGATCACCATCACCTCCTGTGCCACCGCGGTGTGTTTGATGAACGATCTGCCCATCAGCCTGGCTACGGTGGTCCCCTTCATTGCCACCCTGGGCATTGCCATGGTGGCTTCTCCCGGTGCGCCGGGCGGCTCTATTATGACCGCGCTTCCCTTCCTGTACATGGTGTTCGGACCTGAGGCCGGCGATGTGAACGGCCCCATCTGTGCCATCATGGTGGCCCTGTACATCACCCAGGACTCTTTCGGCACCGCCTGCAACGTCTCCGGCGACAACGCCATCGGCGTCATTGTGGACACCATCAACCGTAAGCTGTCCAAGGCATAATTATACCCTGCCCTGAGGAGGCTTCTATGAACGTATTTGACATCATTGGGCCGGTGATGATCGGTCCATCCAGCTCCCACACCGCCGGCGCGGTCCGCCTGGGCCGGGTGGCGTGGAAGATCCTGGGGGACAAGGTGGTAAAGGCGGACATCACGCTGTCCGGTTCCTTTGCCCAGACTTACCGGGGCCACGGCACGGACAAGGCCCTCATTGCCGGCGTGATGGGGATGGACTCGGATGACGAGCGGATCCGCCATTCCCTCCAGCTGGCGAAGGAGGACGGCATGGAGTTTGCTTTCCATGAGACTGAGATCCCGGGCGCCCACCCCAACACCGCGCGGATCACCGTGACCGGAGCCCAGGGGGGCACCGCCGTGATTCAGGGGGCCTCCATCGGAGGCGGCAACATCCTGATCACGGAGATCAACGGGATGGCAGTCTCCTTCACGGGGCAGTACAACACCCTGTTGGTGCTCCACTATGACAAGCCGGGCACCATTGCGGCGGTGACCAACTTCATGGCCTATTCCGAGGTCAACATCGGAAATTTCCGCCTCTCCCGCCCCAAAAAGGGGGGCGAGGCCGTTATGACCATCGAGGTGGACGGCGACGTGTCCGACGCGCTGATCAGCAGCTTAAGGATCCTGCCCAATATCATCAACGTGGTGTTGATCCGGGCGATTTGAGGAGGGTGGCACAATGCTGGAATATTCTTCGATCGCGGAGCTCTGCCGGGCGGCGGAGCAGGCCGGGAGCACCATCTCCCAGACCGCCCTGGCCGATCAGGCGGAGCAGATGGAGCAGCCGGCCGACGTTTTGTATCAGCGCATGGCGGACAGTCTGGGCGTGATGCGCGACGCGGTCCGGGCGGGTATGGACCCGGAGCTGCGGTCCACCTCCGGCCTCACCGGCGGAGACGCGGCCAAAATGGCCCGCTACGCGGAGCGGGGCGGGATCACCGGGACATTTCTCAACCGGGCGGTGGCCCGGGCCATCGCGGTTTCAGAGTACAACGCCGCCATGGGCAAGGTGGTGGCCGCCCCCACAGCGGGGTCCTGCGGCATCCTGCCTGGCACCATTGTCTCCATGCTGGAGGAGGGCTTGTGTGACGAGCGGGCCGCGGTCATGGCCCTGTTCACCGCCGGGGCCATCGGCATGGTGATCGCTCAGCAGGCCTCCATCGCCGGGGCCCAGGGAGGATGTCAGGCGGAGTGCGGCTCCGCCTCCGCTATGGCCGCCGCGGCCCTGGTGGAGCTGTGCGGCGGAACGCCGGCACAGTCCGCCCACGCCTGTGCCATGGCCATCAAGAACCAGCTGGGGCTGGTGTGCGACCCGGTGGCCGGCCTGGTGGAGATCCCCTGTATCAAGCGCAACGTCTCCGGCATTGCCATCGCCTTCACTGCGGCGGAGATGGCCCTGGCGGGGATCGAGAGTAAGATCCCCACGGACGAGTGCATCCAGGCCATGCGGGCGGTGGGCGACTCCATGCCCTGCGCCCTGAAGGAGACGGCCCAAGGGGGACTTGCCATGACGCCAACCGGAATAGAGCTGAAGCGAAAGGTGTTCGGTCCCACTGATTGAGCAGGTGTAAAACAGCGCCTTCTTTTGTGAACAGTCCGGAGAATACTTCTTGGGGCGGCCCGGGTCCAAGGGCAGAAAATCAAATCCAGAATTGCTCCCATAAAATCCGGGCTTCAACCCTTGACAACCTTTGAAAACTATGATACAGTTCCCTTACTGCAAAGAAAAGGAACTCTAGCAAGGCGCACCCTGTTCAGAGAGCCCCCGGTCGGTGAGAGGGGGAGAGGACGTCCTGTGAACCTACCCCTTGGAGCAGCCGCCTGAACGGCCGAAGACCGGCCCAGTAGGGGACAGGCCGGGTTTCGCCCGTTACCGCGTGGGAGTTTGCATGAACTCCGTGAGGTCTGCCCTGCGAGGGGCGGGCGAACCAGAGGTGGTACCGCGTTGCACTGTAATGCCCTCTGTCCGATCACCGGACAGGGGGCTTTTGTTGTCGTATGGGGGAGAAGCGCATGGAAAACAAGAGACGGACCGGGACGCTGTGCGTCTTTCTGGCGGCGGTGCTGTACAGCATCGGCGGGCTGTGCATCAAGCTGATACCCTGGGGGGGCATGGCCATCAACGGGGCCCGTACCGCCATCGCCCTGGTGGTGATCGGGGCCTATCTGGCGGTGATCCGCCACCCGCTCCGGTTCAACCGCTGGGTCGCGGTGGGGGCGCTGAGCATCTTCGGCACCAACGCCCTGTTCTCCGTGGCCAACAAGCTGACCACGGCGGCCAACGTGATCGTCCTCCAGTTCACCGCCCCCATTTTTGTCATTCTGTTTTCCGCCCTGTTTTGGAGAAGAAAGCCCGGCCGGCTGGATCTGCTGGCCTGCGGGATCGTGTTCGGCGGGGTGCTCTTCTTCTTTGCGGACAGCCTGGAGATGGGCGGCGGCCTGGGCAATGTGCTGGCCCTGCTGTCCGGCGTGGCCTACGCGGGCGTTTTCCTGATGAACGAGTTGCCGGACTCCGACGCCATCTCCTCCGTGTTCTGGGGGGATGTCCTCTCGGCAGTCACCGGACTGCCCTTCCTGCTGGGGGAGGCCAAACTGGAGCCCATCGCCCTGACCAGCCTGCTGGTGCTGGGCGTCTTTCAGGTGGCGGTGGCCTATATCTTGCTGACCATCGGCCTGAAAACCACGCCTCCGGTGACCGCCAGCCTGGTCTCCGGCATCGAGCCGGTGCTCAACCCAATCCTGGTGGCGGTGTTCTATCACGAGACTGTGGGCACTCTGGCCCTGGCTGGGGCGGCCACCGTCATCGTCGGCGTGGTGGGCTATAATGTCATCCGGGCCCGGCAGAGCACAGAATCAAGCGTTTCATCCAATTTTTCAGAATAAAATAAAAGGATGACTTGTTACGAAGATCGATGCCTTGTTAAATAGCAACAAATGATCAATGCGACTGCTTCAGAAAGCAGATGGAGCGCTTCATCGGCGACCCCGCAGCGATGGAGCCGCGACTAATGGTGAACAACGCCGACTGGCTGCTGAAGCTGAACTACATTGAGATGCTGCGGGATGTGGGCGCCTGCTTCTCGGTGAACAATATGCTCCGGGCCAAGTGCTATGAGCAGCGCATGGAGAAGGGTCTCTCCTTCCTGGAGTTCAACTACATGATCATGCAGTCCTACGACTTCTACTACCTGTTCCAGCACTACGGCTGCAATATGCAGTTCGGCGGCGACGATCAGTGGTCCAATATGCTGGGCGGCACCGAGCTCATCCGCCGCAAGCTGGGCAAGGACGCCCACGCCATGACCATCACCCTGCTGCTCAACTCCGAGGGCAAGAAGATGGGCAAGACCGCCAAGGGCGCCGTCTGGCTGGATCCCAACAAGACCAGCCCCTATGAGTTCTACCAGTACTGGCGCAACGTGGGGGATGACGACGTGCTCAAGTGCCTGCGGATGCTGACCTTCCTGCCCCTGGAGCAGATCGACGAGATGGACAAGTGGGAGGGCAGCCAGCTGAACACCGCCAAGGAGATCCTGGCCTATGAGCTGACCAAGCTGGTCCACGGCCAGGAGGAGGCGGAGAAGGCCCAGTCCGCCGCCCGGGCCATCTTCGGCGGCGGAGGAGACACCGCCGATATGCCCTGCACCTGCCTGTGCCGGGAGGACGCCCAGGGGGATTCCATCGGCCTGCTGGACCTGATGGTCAAGTGCAAGCTGGCCCCCTCCAAGAAGGAGGCCCGCCGCCTGGTGGAGCAGGGCGGTGTGGAGGTCAACGGCGAGAAGGTCACCGATGTGTCCGCCGCCTTCCCCTGTACTGCCTTCTGCGGCGAGGGCCTGGTCATCAAGAAGGGCAAGAAGGTGTTCCACAAGGTCATCATGGATCAGTAATTCCGTCCTGATACAAGAAAACTCCCCCGGCTGCGGCCGGGGGAGTTTTCTTCGCTTCCGTATTAAAACTGGCCCAGATCCCGGACCACCGCGCTGGCCAGCACCAGTCCGGCGGCGGCGGGCACGAAGGAGATGGAGCCCGGGGTGTCCCGCCGGGCGGTGGAGCCCGGCCGGGTCTCGGAGGCGGAGGCGGGCGGCTCCGCCTCCATGGGGCGGAGGGGGCTGCGGGGCTCCTCTCGGGACCAGACCACCTTCAGGTGGGAGATCCCCCTCCGGCGCAGCTCCTTCCGCATGACCCGGGCCAGGGGACAGCCCTGGGTCTTGGACAGGTCTGAGACCTCGAAGGCGGTGGGGTCCAGCTTGTTTCCCGAGCCCATCGCACTGACAATCCTGACCTGTAAAGCGGTACACCTTGTCACAAGCTCCAGCTTGGCGGCCACGGTGTCAATGCAGTCCACCACATAGTCGTACTGGGACAGATCCACCTGTCCGGCGTTTTGCGGGAGGTAGAACATCCGGATGGCCCGCACCTGACAGTCCGGGTTGATGTCCCGCACCCGCTGGGCCATGACCTCCGCCTTGGGCTGGCCGATGGTGGAGTGGAGGGCGGCGAGCTGGCGGTTCAAGTTGCTCTCTGAGACTGTATCGTCATCGTATAAGTGTAAAGTGCCCACACCTGCCCGTGCCAAGGCCTCAACGCAGCAGCCCCCGACACCGCCCACGCCGAACACGGCGACGCGGGCGCGGCGGAGCCGGTCCAAAGGCTCGTCGCCTACCAACAGGCGGGTGCGGATAAAGGGATCGGACATAAGAGAGTACCTCCTAGAATTGATGGATAACCGGCCCTTTCCGCAGCAGCCGGTAGATGCCTATGAGCATACACAGCATACTCAGGGCCCAAAGCAAGCCGGCACAGGCAATATGAACCGACTGCACTTCGGAGTACATGGAAAATTGAGGATCATACCGAAAACAGAGGGCCCGAAAAAAGAACCAGAAAGCGCCGGATAAAAAGAGCGTCTGTCCGCCAAACCACAGGATCGCCTGGTTGCGGGACCGCCAAAACAGGTAAATCAGCACCAGCAGGGTACAAACAACAACAATTACAAAACCACCCAGAACCAGTCCATACACTTCAGCTTCTAAATGCATACTACTGCCCCTCTCTGGTAAAGTCAAACAGTTCCTCAATGGTCACACCAAAATAGTGCGCTAAATCGTGGGCAAGCCAGATGGATGGATCAAATTTTCCCGTTTCCACTGCATGGATCGCCTGACGGGAGACTCCAACGGATCCTCCCAGTTCTTTTTGGGTGAGACCATGCTGCTCACGAAATTCCCTGATCCGGTTTTTCATTATTTCCTCCAAAGTCATGTTCACCTTACTTTTATAATAACACAGAATGGATCTCCACGTCAAGTAGACCTGACTTTTCACACAACAAAAGAAGGAACCCATCCAAAAAAGGATGAGTTCCCTCGGTTTCAGACTAAAATTATTTTACCAGCTGGCTCATGTCATACAGACCCGGCGCATTCACCGTCGCCATAAACTTGGCGGCCTCCACAGCCCCCTGGGCGAAGATCTCCCGGGAGAGGGCGGTGTGGCGGATCTCCATGATCTCGTCGTGTCCGGCAAAGATGATCTCATGCTCGCCCACGATGGTGCCGCCCCGGACGGCGGAGATGCCGATCTCCTTCTTGTCCCGGGGCTGGCGGACGGAGTGGCGCTCAAAGACATACTCGGTCTCATGCCCGCAGGCGGAGGCGGCCGCGTCGGCGATCATCAGGGCGGTGCCGCTGGGGGCGTCCACCTTGCGGCGGTGGTGCCGCTCCACGATCTCAATGTCGTAGCTGTCACCCAGCACGGAGGCGGCCTTCTTGACCAGCTCCAGCAGCACGTTGATCCCCAGGGACATATTGGCGGAACGGAAGATGGGGACCTCCAGGGCGGCGGCACCGATCTGGGCCACCTGCTCCGGGGTGTAGCCGGTGGTGGCCAGCACCAGCGGAGTCCCGGTGCGTCTGGCGAAGTCCAGCAGGCCGTCCAGCGCGGCGGGGGAGGAGAAGTCGATGACTGCGTCCGCCTCGCCGGTGAACTGGCTGGGGGAGGAGTACACTGGGAACTCCCGATCGCTGCTGCCCAGCACATCAAAGCCCGCCGCCACCTGCACTGCCGGGTCGGCGGCGCAGATGGACTCCACCACGCGGCCCATGTGGCCGCTGCATCCGGAAATGATTATCTTCAGCATGACAGGTTACCTTCCTTTACAGCAGTCCCTTGGCCTGCATGGCGGCGCGCAGACGGGCCTTGTTCTTCTCCTCCATCTCGCACAGGGGAAGACGTACGGGGCCGGCCTCCATGTCCAGCAGGTTCAGCGCCTCCTTCACCGGGATGGGGTTCACATCACAGAACAGAGCGTCGATCAGATCCATATACTCGATCTGGAGCTTGGAGGCGGATACGAAGTCGTTGTCCAGACAAAGGTGGGTCATCTTCACCATGACCTCAGGGATGATGTTGGAGGCCACAGAGATCACGCCCTTAGCCCCCAGAGACATCATGGGCACCACCTGGTCGTCGTTGCCCGACCAGATATAGAAGTCATCGCCGCACAGGTGGCGGGTGTGGGCCAGGAGGGAGAAGTTTCCACTGGCCTCCTTGACGCCGTTGATCTTGGGGTTCTGGGACAGCACCTGATAGGTCTCCGCCGTGAAGGAGACGCCGGTGCGGCTTGGTACGTTATAGAGGATCACCGGAAGGTCCACCCGGTCGGCGATGTACTCATAGTGCTTGATCAGTCCGGTTTGGCTGCACTTGTTGTAGTAGGGGGTGACGTGGAGCAGGGCGTCGGCTCCGGAGTCCTGGGCGTGGAGGGAGAGGTAGACGGCGGCGGTGGTGTCGTTGCTCCCCGCGCCGGCGATGACCTTCACCCGGTGATCGACCCGCTTGACGCAGTACTCCACGGCGGCGATGTGCTCCCGAATGGTCATGGTGGCAGACTCGCCGGTAGTGCCGCAGACGCAGATGGCGTCTACGCCGCCGGCGATCTGCGCATCGATGAGACGGCCGAAGGCGTCATAGTTGATGGTACCGCTGGCGTCAAAGGGAGTGGCGATGGCCACACAGTTTCCGGTAAAGACAGGAGTTCGCATGAAAAGCACCCTTTCTTTGAGTTAGGAATTAGAAATTAGGAATTTTATGCCCGGGGGCTTGGCAATTTTACAAATCAGGAGTTAGGAGATGGGGGCTTTGGCGTTCGGCGCGGACGGCCTGCTTGTCGTTCGCCCCATAATTCCGAACTCCTCATTCCTAATTCCTAATTAGACCGTGGCATTACTTGCGGTCCATATAGCCCTCAGCGCACAGCAGCTCGGCCAGCAGGACCGCGCCGCCGGCAGCGCCCCGGAGGGTGTTGTGGCTCAGGCCCACGAATTTATAGTCGTACTGGGTGTCAGGACGCAGGCGGCCCAGAGAGACGGCCATGCCGCCCTCCAGCTCACGGTCCAGCTTGGCCTGGGGACGGTCGGGCTCCTCGAAATAGTGGAGGAACTGCTTGGGGGCGGAGGGGAGATCCAGCTCCTGAGCGCGGCCCTTGAAGCCGGCCCAGTCCGCCTTGATCTGCTCCATGGAGGGCGCCTCGCCCCGGAAGGAGACGAACACAGCGGCGGTGTGGCCGTTGGACACGGGGACGCGGAGGCACTGGGCGGTGATGGCGGGGCCCTCGGCCTTGACGATCCGGCCGTCCTCCACCTTGCCCCAGACCTTCAGGGGCTCCTGCTCGCTCTTCTCCTCCTCGCCGCCGATGTAGGGGATCAGGTTATCCACCATCTCGGGCCAGCGCTCGAAGGTCTTGCCCGCGCCGGAGATGGCCTGGTAGGTACACACCAGCACCTTGTCGATCCCGTACTTCAGCAGGGGGTGCAGGGCGGGGGCATAGGACTGGATGGAGCAGTTGGACTTGACGGCAATGAAGCCGCGCTGGGTGCCCAGGCGCTTGCGCTGGGCGGCGATGACCTCCAGATGCTCCGGGTTCATCTCGGGCACCACCATGGGCACATCCTCCGTCCAGCGGTGGGCGGAGTTGTTGGACACCACGGGGCACTCGGCCTTGGCATAGCGCTCCTCCAGAGCGCGGATCTCGTCCTTCTTCATATCCACGGCACAGAACACAAAGTCCACCATGCCGGCGATCTTTTCCACATCGGCCTGGGCGTCCATCACCACCAGCTCCTTAGCCTCGGCGGGGATGGGGGTATCCATGGCCCAGCGGCCTGCCACGGCCTGCTCATAGGGCTGCCCGGCGGAGCGGGGGCTGGCTGCCAGGACGGTCAGCTGGAACCAGGGGTGGTTCTCCATCAGGGTGACGAAGCGCTGACCCACCATGCCGGTGGCGCCGATGATGCCTACTTTGTACTTCTTTTCCATTTTCAACTACCTCCATAACGGCTCAGGGCCATTGTATGCCCCTCTGCCGAGATCGATGTGTCCGGAGCCGGAAATCGTTTCCGCAAGAAAAAAAGAAATCAGCGGCTTTTCAAGCGGCTGATTTTGTACTATAATGTCAGCTGTGGTCTGGCTTCAGACCAGCCGGCAAAATGTTTACAAAAGCAGACAGCGCTCCATCAGGGTACCGCCCTGATGACAGTCGAAAGGCTGTTGACCCGGCGACCAGGGCCCGCCCCCTCCGGGCAGGGGCCCTTCGGCGGCTCTTCCTGGGCGTGGATGGACGGGAACCGGCTCCTGGCCACGCTTACTGATGTCGGCCGCTACCTCTATCTTGCAAAAACTTGGGTTTATCCTATCATGTTTGCAGGCGGGTGTCAATACGAAACAGAGAAATGGGAGATACGATGAAGGGAATCTTTACACGGCTTGCCGCCGTCCTCCTGGCTGCGGCGCTGGCGGCCCCGGCGGCACAGGCGACCGGGACGGAGGCAGATCCGATCCAGGTGGGGCTGGCCTATGGCTCGGGCGCACTGGTCAACGCCAACCTGGAGAACAACACCGGATACGGCTCCGGATACCGGCTGGGCTACTTCGACCGGGATCTGGACTTTGTGGAGCTGGGCAGGACTGGCTCCAAAGAGACCAGGATCACCATGGTCAAGGCCCAGAACACCTGGGTCAGCGGCTCCTCCTATTCCAATTCCGACAATGGCGGCGCGGTGATCGGCAGCTATCACCTTCAGGTGGAGACCTGCTCCTCCTATGAGGAGGCGGTCCGGGCGGCGGAGGACTATCCGGATGGCTTTCCCGCCTGGATCGATGGAGAATACCAGGTCCGGTGCGGGGCCTACGCCACCCGGGAGGAGGCTGAGGACGCCCAGGCCCGCCTGGGGGAGGGGACCATCGCCGGGACCAGCAGCTATGGGGTCAACGTGACCCGGACGGGGACGGACGAGATCCTGTTCCAGTTTGACGGCGGGGACGGCTTGGCCCTGGGGGTGATGCCCGACGTCACTGGGGAGGATGAGGTCCGCACCTGGTTCAAGGGCAACCGCTATTACGGTGGGTTCCGCTATGAACGCATCAGCGGCGGCGATCTGACTGTGGTGAACATCGTGGATCTGGAGACCTATCTCAAGGGCGTGGTCCCCTATGAGATGAGCAACAGCTGGCCTCTGGAGGCCCTGAAGGTCCAGGCGGTGTGCGCCCGCAGCTATGCCTACAACAATCTCCGCAGCAGCCGGCACACATCCTATCACTTCGATGTGTGCAACACCACCGACTGTCAGGTCTACTACGGAGCCGGGCCCAACAACGCCAGCTATCAGGCCAACGACCGCACCGACCGGGCGGTGGAGGAGACGGCGGGGGAGTATGCCCGGTACGACGGACAGGTCATCGAGGCGTTCTACTCCTCCAGCCACGGCGGAGCCAGTGAGAGCGTCTACCATGTGTGGGGTTCCTCCCTGGAGGACTATCCCTATCTGAAGGGTGTGACCGACCCCTATGAGGCGGATCTGAGCGGGAAAAATCCGTATTCCTCCTGGACGGTGTCCTATTTGGAGGAGGAGCTGGTACAGCAGCTCCTGTCCAAGGGATACGCCGCCGGGAGCGGGATCGACTCCCTGGAGCTCACCTACTCTGAACTGGGAAATGTGATCCAGGTCAAGGTGTTCTATGAAAACGGGCAGAGCAACACTCTGAAGCCGGAGAAGATCCGGAGCGCTTTCGGGGTCCCGTCCATCCGCTTTACCGTCAACGGAAAGGAGACCGGCTCCGGAAGCCAGAGCGGAAGCGGCGGGCTGTCCGTCAGCGGCGGCGGAGCGCTGGACCCCGGGAAGAACTATTTCGTCATCAGCGGCGGCGGGACCGTCTCCCAGGTATCCGGTGAGAAGCTGTATTCCATTTCCGGCTCCGGCACCATCCGGCCGGTGGAGGAGGCGGGGGAGGACGGCTCCCCGGACGTCCCCTCCGGCACTCAGGTAACGGTGAGCGGCGGAAGCTTTACCTTCCGGGGCTCCGGAAACGGGCATCAGCTGGGCCTGAGCCAGTACGGCGCGTGGGCCATGGCGGAGCGCGGCTTTTCCTATGACGAGATCATTGAATTTTACTACCCCGGCGCCGTGGTGCGGTGAGCCGGATGGACAGAAAGGCGTATGACCATTGAAAACCTCAGATTTTGATTTTTACCTTCCGGAGGAGCTGATCGCTCAGACCCCTCTGGAGCGCCGGGACTCCTCCCGGCTACTGACCCTGGACAAGTGCACCGGGGAGATCGCCCACCGGCACTTTTATGAGCTGCCCCAGCTGCTGCGGCCGGGGGACTGCCTGGTGCTGAACAACTCCCGGGTCCTGCCAGCCCGGCTGATCGGCCACCGGCTCCCCGGGGGAGGCGCCTGTGAGGTGCTGCTGCTGACCGACAAGGGGGACGGACTCTGGGAGTGCCTGGTCCGCCCGGGCCGGAAGCTGAAGCCGGGGGCCCAGGTGTCCTTCGGCGAGGGACGCCTCACCGCCACGGTGGAGGCGGAGGCGTCCGGCGGGAACCGTCTGGTGCGCTTCCACTACCAGGGGATCTTCCTGGAGGTGCTGGAGGAGCTGGGCAAGATGCCTCTGCCGCCCTACATCAAGGAGGAGCTTCAGGACAATGAGCGGTATCAGACCGTCTACTCCAAGATCAACGGCTCCGCCGCCGCCCCCACCGCCGGCCTGCACTTCACCCCGGAACTGCTCCGGCAGATCCAGGAGATGGGGGTCAAGCTGTGCTATGTCACCCTCCATGTGGGGCTGGGCACCTTCCGCCCGGTGAAGGCGGAGGACATCTCGGAGCATGAGATGCACTCAGAATACTGCATGATCCCAGAGGAGACCGCCCGCACCATCAATGAGACCAAGCGGAACGGCGGCCGGGTCATCTGTGTGGGGACTACCTCCTGCCGGACGGTGGAGAGCTTTGCCGCCGAGGACGGCACTCTGAAGGAGTCGGCGGGCTGGACCAGCATCTTCATCTATCCCGGCTACCGCTTCAAGGTGCTGGACGCTCTGGTCACCAATTTCCATCTGCCCCAGTCCACTCTGATCATGCTGGTGTCCGCCCTGGCCGGGCGGGAGCACGTTCTGTCCGCCTATGAGGAGGCTGTGAAGGAGCGCTACCGCTTCTTCAGCTTTGGAGACGCCATGTTTATCTCCTGATTCCAGATAATTAAAATACGCAGAGATCTGACGGATCTCGTCAAAGGAGTTTTTTTGTGTTTGAAGTGATCAAGACCGAGGGGAACGCCCGCCGGGGCGTATTTACCTGTCCCCACGGCACTGTCCAGACCCCTGTCTTTATGAACGTGGGCACCCAGGGGGCCATCAAGGGGGCGGTGTCCGCCCACGATCTGAAGGAGATCGGCTGTCAGGTGGAGCTGTCCAACACCTACCATCTGCACCTGCGCCCCGGGGACGGGGTGGTCCGGGAGATGGGGGGGCTGCACCGCTTTATGCAGTGGGACGGCCCGATGCTCACCGACAGCGGCGGCTTTCAGGTGTTTTCCCTGTCCGGGCTGCGGAAGATCACCGAGGCGGGGGTGACCTTCGCCTCCCATATCGATGGGCGGCGCATCTTCATGGGGCCGGAGGAGTCCATGCAGATCCAGTCAAACCTGGGCAGCGACATCGCCATGGCCTTTGATGAGTGCATCGAAAACCCCTCGCCCCGGGAGTATGTCCAGGCCTCTGTGGAGCGCACCACCCGCTGGCTGGAGCGGTGTATCACCGAACACGCCCGCCTCAATGCCCAGCCGAACTGCGTCAACCCCGGTCAGATGCTCTTCGGCATCAACCAGGGTGGGACCTATGCGGACATCCGGCAGCAGCACATGGAGCGCATCGCCCAGCTGGACTGCGACGGCTTTGCCATCGGCGGGCTGGCGGTGGGGGAGCCCACCCAGGTGATGTACGACATCATCGACGCGGTGGAGCCCAGTATGCCCAAGGACAAGCCCCGGTACCTGATGGGGGTGGGGACGCCCTCCAACATCATCGAGGGCGTGGCCCGGGGCGTGGACTTCTTTGACTGCGTCATGCCCGCCCGCAACGCCCGCCACGGCAAGCTGTACACCTGGAAGGGGACCATCAACATCAAAAATGAGAAGTTCAAGCTGGATCCCCGTCCCATCGACGAGACCTGTCAGTGTCCCGCCTGCCGGAGCTTCTCCCGTGCCTACCTCCGGCACCTGCTGACCGCGGGGGAGATGCTGGCTATGCGCCTGGCTGTGCTCCACAATCTGCACTTCTATAACGAACTGATGGCCCGCATCCGCCAGGCCCTGGACGAGGGGAACTTCGAGTCCTTCCGCCGGACCTATTCCGGCCTGCTGGACCGTCCCGCCCAAGAGTGAAGAAATTTTAGAAAAGCACTTGCAAACTGTACAGAAATCAGATATACTTGTAAGGACGCATTTTTACATTATTTTTGGAGGAATCAACCAGCTATGGAAAGTATGATTATGATCGTTGCGATGCTCGCAATGCTCTACTTCTTTATGATCCGCCCGAGAACAAGCGGAAAAAGGAAGCGCAGAATATGCGGGATTCTCTGACCGTGGGTGACGTGATCACCACCATCGGCGGCATCACCGGCACCATCTGCACGGTGAAGGAGAACACCATCGTGATCGAGAGCGGTGTGGACCGCGTCCGGATCGAGCTGACCAAGTGGGCGGTCTCCAGCAAGACGGCCCAGGCGGAGGAAGTCGCGCACTGAGCCGGCGCCCCGGAAACTTTTTGACAAGCTGACAAGCCCTCCCCGCATAGGATCCTGTGAAGAACGGATCTGCGGGGAGGTTTTTTTATGGCTCAGACCAGACGGGAGAAGAAATCGGAGGAGACGGGCGCCCTTTGGCTGGCAGTGATGCGGGAGATGCTCCGTGGCAGCGGCGTGGCGGTGGCCGTAACCCTGCTCGCGCTGCTAGCCTGCGCGCTGCTGGTCTCCAACGGGACCATTGGTGAGGGGATGATGGACCGGGCAGTGCTGGCGGTGTGCGTGCTGGGCAGCCTGACCGGCGGGCTGACGGCAGTGCGCCGGATCAGGCGCAGCCCCCTGCCAGTGGGGCTTGGAGTGGGAGGCTGTCTGTTCCTGTTGCTGCTGTCGGCGGGATGCCTGCTCTCCGGCTCCGCCTCTGTGTCCAATGACGGGGCCCTGATCCTTCTGTCCTGCTGCTGCGGCGGGGCCATGGCCGGGGTGCTGGGAGCCCGCCCGAATCGGAAGCGTCGGCGGCAGAGTACGAAAAAAACGTAAATGAATGATTGAAATGACCGGTCGGATATGGTATAATGAACTCAAATTGATGCAAGGCTCCGGCCTTGCAGGGATTTAGGAGGAATTTTCCAATGAAGCACATTCAGACTTTGAACGGCGCCACTCTGAAGGCCAGTGCGGCCAAGGGCGGCTGCGGCGAGTGCCAGACCTCTTGCCAGTCCGCTTGCAAGACTTCCTGCACGGTCGCCAACCAGAAGTGCGAGAACCAGTAATTTTTGCGGTCGCTTGAAAAGGGCAGGTGTCAGCCTGCCCTTTTTCATGCGCGAAACACCCCGCCCCGGATGGGCGGGCAGAAAGGAATTTGTTTGCCATGATCCATACCTTTACCGCCCTGGGACAGTACCTGGTGGCGGACGTGAACAGCGGTGCGGTCCATGTGCTGGACCGGATGAGTTATGATCTGCTCTCCCTGCTGGAAGGGGAGGAGACCATGGGGGAGACCTGCCCCTGCGGGATCCGTGAGCAGCTGCCCCAGTACTCCGACCAAGAGGTGGATGAGACCTGGGAGGAGCTGCGGAGCCTTCAGGAGGCCGGCCTCCTGTTTTCCAGCGACGACTACCTGGACCCGGAGGCCGCCATGGAACTGCCCAAGCAGGCTGTGGTCAAGGCCCTCTGCCTCCATGTCTCCCACGACTGTAACCTGCGCTGCCGGTATTGTTTCGCCTCCACTGGTGACTTCGGCACCGGCCACCGCATGACCATGGACTTCGAGACCGCCAAGCAGGCCATCGACTGGGTGGTGAAGAAGTCTGGCAAGCGCCGGAACATCGAGGTGGACTTCTTCGGCGGTGAGCCCCTAATGGCCATGGATACTGTGAAAAAGACGGTGGAGTACGCCCGCTCTCTGGAGAAGGAGCATGACAAGGTGTTCCGATTCACCATCACCACAAACGGGATGCTCCTCAGTGACGAGAACATCGACTACATCAACCGGGAGATGTCCAACGTGGTGCTCTCTCTGGATGGCCGGAAGGACGTCAACGACCACATGCGCCCCACCGCAGGCGGGAAGGGGAGCTATGACGTCATTGTTCCTAAATTTCAGAAGCTGGTGGCCGGACGCGGCACCAAGGACTACTATGCCCGGGGCACCTTTACCCGGGAAAACCTGGACTTTGCCCAGGATGTGATGCATCTGGCCTCTCTCGGCTTCCGCCATGTATCGGTGGAGCCGGCCAGTGGTCCTCTGGATGACCCCTTTGCCATCAAGGAGGAGGATCTGGACCAGGTTGATGCGGAGTACGAGAAGCTGGCCCGTGAGCTCATGGGCCGGAAGGATGTGAACTTCTTCCACTTTAATGTGGATCTGGCCCAGGGGCCCTGCGTCATCAAGCGCCTGCGGGGCTGCGGAGCGGGCTGCGAGTATGTGGCCATCACCCCGGACGGCGACATTTACCCCTGCCACCAGTTTGTGGGGAAGGAGGAGTACCGCATGGGGAATGTGTTTGACGGCTCCTTCGACATGGACATCTCCGGCCAGTTTGCCAAGCAGAACATCTACACCCGTCCCGCCTGCCGGGAGTGCTGGGCGCGCTTTTATTGCAGCGGCGGCTGCTCCGCCTCCAACCTGCTGGTGAACGGTGACATAAGTCTGTCCAACGAGGTGGCCTGCAAAATGGAGCGGAAGCGTCTGGAGTGCGCCATTGCGCTGAAGGCCATCGCTGCCGGCATGGGGGAGACCGGAAATACAAACCGTAATTATACAAATTGTAATCAATGCGAGTCCTGCCGGTAAATTCGAAACTATTGATTTTTAACATTTTTCGAATGATTTTCACATAAATTCAACATTTCATCAAGAAAGAACGCCGTGGATTCCTGCGGCGTTCTTTCTTGGTTTCTTGAATTTACATAACGCAATTTACATAATATATTTACAGAATTGACGAATTTTATGAAAATGAAGAAAATCCCTTGCGTGAATGGAGCAGGCGCGATATAGTATAGCAGAAAGAAAAATTTGCCTGCTCCTGTTTCACCATGGACAGGGCCGCGGGCCACGCGTCTATTTCCCGCTCCTGTCTCATAAGGTATATGGGAGAGGTGAGTGCCATGAGCCAACGGGACGGAATGAGAGTGGAACAAGCACTGGGCCGCCTGGGCCCGCTGGCCATCCTGGGGAGCGCCTTTCTGCTGGGCGGTCTCCTGGGGGCCGCACTGGTCAGTATGATCGCGCAGCCCGCGGCGGAAGCGCTGTCCGCCTATCTGCGGGATTATCTGACCGCTGGGCAGGCAGGTAAAGTGGCCGTGGGCTTCTGGCCTATGCTGTGGGAGCAGGGACGGTTTTTCTTTGGGGTCTGCGTTCTGGGGCTCACGGCCCTGGGTACAGTGGGGATCCCCGTCCTCTTCGGGGCGCGGGGATTTTTGTTTGCCTTTTCGGTGGCGGGCTTCTGCCGGGCCTTCGGTCCGGTTGGGCTGGGACCGGCCCTGTTCCTTTTCGGCCTTCCCGCCTTTCTCTGGGGGCCTATCCTGTTTCTGGCGGGGACCCAGAGCATGGAGGGTTCCGTAAGCCTGTTTCGACGGGCAATGGGGGGCGGGAGAGAGCCGCTTCCCTTCGGGCCGCTCTATTGGGAGCGTCTGGCCCTCTGGGGACTGGGGCTGTTCCTGTGTGTTGTGCTGGAATTTCTGGCCGCGCCCGCGCTGCTGTCTGCCTCAGCCCGGTTTGTGCTGTAATTGGAATCAATATGTGAGGGAGTTGTCTGTGTGTCTGAACTGCTGGACCTCTATGAGGACTATCTGAGAACAGAAAAAAAGGCGTCGGCCAACACGATCAGCTCCTATCTGCGGGATATGCACCAGTTCGAGGCCGCTATGCTGGAGCAGGAGCTGGAGCTCACTGAGGTGCTGACCCAGGAGGTGGAGCACTACGCCGCCGGGCTGACCCGGAAGGGCCGCTCCGCTGCCACGGTGACCCGCTCCATCGCATCCATCAAATCCTTTTACAACTGCATGATCGCCCTGGGGATCATGGACCACAACCCGGCTAAAGGGGTGGCCCCGGCCAAGGTGGAGCGGAAGCTGCCCCAGATCCTGACAGGTAAAGAGGTGGAGCTGCTTCTGGAGCAGCCGGAGTGCACCGATTTGAAAGGCTATCGGGACCGGGCCATGCTGGAGCTGCTGTACGCCACTGGCATTCGGGTCAGTGAGCTGATCGCCCTGGACGTGGATGATTTGAATCTGTCCGCCGGGGTGCTGCGCTGCGCCAGTAAGGGAAAGGAGCGCGTCATCCCCCTATATCAAACGGCGGTGCGGGCTTTGAGCGAATATCTGCACCGGGTGCGCCCCCAGCTGGTGGAGTCCCCCAGCGAGACAGCCCTCTTCGTCAACATGAGCGGAGACCGCATGAGCCGCCAGGGCTTTTGGAAGCTCATTAAGTACTATCAGGAAAAGGCGGGGATCGAAAAGGACATCACGCCCCATACCCTCCGCCACTCCTTTGCCGCCCATCTGCTGGAGAACGGGGCGGATCTGCGCTCCATCCAGGAGATGCTGGGCCATGCGGATATCTCCTCCACCCAGATCTATTCCAGGCTGCTGAATCAGAAGCTCAGGGACGTCTACCACAAGGCCCATCCCAGGGCGTGACGACTGCCGCTGTGCTCCAGAGGTGTGAGATCGTGGGTTGACAAGAGATGCACCCCTGTGATATAGTCCCAGCAGAACACATTAGAGAGGAGGCGGAACGATGCGCAATACCGCTTGCTGAGGCATGATAGAAGAAAGAGAGGGTCCAACGGGCCCTGTTCTGTCATGCCGCCGCGAGAGGGTATTGTCCATTCCGCCGTCTGATCGTCGTATCTGCGCCCCCCGGTCTCTTGACCGGTGGGCGTCCTGTCGGTCTGCCGCAAGGAAGGATGATCCTTCTTTGCGGCTTTTTCGTGGAACAAACACAGAACAGACAGGAGGGTATGACGATGTCACAGATCACCATTCAAGATCTTTCCTTTACCTATGAGGGGGACCACGTCCCCGTCTTTCAGCACCTGGACCTTCAGCTGGACACCTGCTGGAAACTGGGGCTTGTGGGCCGCAATGGCCGGGGCAAGACGACTCTGCTCCGTCTGCTGGAGGGGAGCCTGTCCGGCGGCGGAGTCCTCACCCGGCCAGACCGCACCATCTATTTTCCACGCCTGGTGGCGGAGCCGGAGCGGCCGGCCCGGGAGATCCTGCTGGAAGGGATCCCGTGGGAGGAGGAGTGGATGCTCCTGCGGGAGCTGAACCGCCTGGGGCTGGACGAGGACATTCTGGACCGCCCGTTTTCCTCCCTCAGCGGCGGAGAGCAGACCCGGGCCGGGCTGGCCCGGCTGTTCTGCCAGGGGGACGGGTACCCCATGCTGGACGAGCCTACCAACCACCTGGATGAGGCCGGACGCACCCTCACAGCCCGGTACCTCCGGGGGCTGGACCGCGGCTTCCTTCTGGTGTCCCACGACAGGGCCTTTCTGGATGCCTGCACCGACCACACGCTGGCTCTGAACCGCACTGGCCCTGAGCTGGTCCAGGGGAACTTTTCCGTCTGGTACCAGGAAAAAGAGCGCAGGGACCAGCGGGAGACCGCGCGAAATGAGGCCCTGCGGGGAGAGATCCGCCGCCTGGAGCAGGCGTCCCGCCGGACCTCCCTCTGGTCCGACCGGGTGGAGCAGAGCAAGTATGGCAGCCGAAATTCCGGACTGCGTCCGGACCGGGGCTACTTGGGGCACAAGTCCGCAAAGCTGATGCAGAGGGCAAAGAATCTGGAGACCCGCCAACAGAGGGCCATCCAGGAAAAGACCGCGCTGCTCCAGGATGTGGAGCGGGCGGACAGTCTGAAGCTGTGCCCCCTTCGGCACCACAGCCAGCGGCTTCTGGAGGGCCGTGACCTGGTGGTCCTCCACGGCGGAAGGCCGGCAAACTTCCCGGTCCGCTTCACACTGGAGCATGGTCAGCGGCTGTGCCTGAGCGGCGGAAACGGAAGCGGAAAGACCAGTCTGCTCCGCCTGGTTCTGGGGGAAGAGCCGGAGTACATTGGGAGCCTTTGGCGGGCCTCCGGGCTCACCATCTCCTATGTTCCCCAGAGGGCGGACCGGCTCTGCGGCTTCCCAGTTGCCCTGGCGGAGGAGCGGGGCCTGGACCGCACCCAATTTTTTACTGTCCTGCGGAAGCTGGATTTTTCCCGGCCCATGCTGGAGCGGGATATGACGGAGTACAGCGCGGGCCAGCAGAAGAAGCTCCTGCTGGCCGCAAGCCTGTGCCAGAGCGCACACCTCTATGTGTGGGACGAGCCGCTGAACTATATCGACCTGTTTTCCCGCATCCAGCTGGAGGAACTGATTTTAGAATATCAGCCTACGATGCTTCTGGTGGAGCATGACCGCACCTTCTGCCGCCGGGTGGGAACAGACTTCCTTTTGCTGGATGCTGAGTGAGGGACTTGAGAGGACCCCATGATAGAACCAGGCCAGGGAGGGCGTATTGCACCCTCCCTGGCCTGGTTTAGTTAAAAGTAAAAGCGAAAAAGACAGATCCGTCAGACTCCGCTATCCTCCGTCTGCCAGCCCTTGCACACATCGATCCAGCTCTCACAGCGGGAGTACTCCTCCAGCTCGTCACAGGTGAGCTCGATGGCGGAGTTGGAGCTGCCCGCCGCGGGGAACACGGTGGCGAAGCGCCTCAGGGACACGTCCAGATAGGTCCGCACCCCCTCCGGATTGGCGAAGGGGCACACGCCGCCCACCGCGTGGCCGGTCATCTCCCGGGCCTGCTCCTGTGTGAGCATCTTGGCCTTGGTGTGAAAAAAGCCCTTATATTTGCTGTTGTCGATCTTGGCGTCCCCGGCGGCCACGATGAGCACACAGACGCCGTCCACCAGGAAGGACAGCGTCTTGGCGATGCGGGCGGGGATGACCCCCACCGCCTGAGCGGCCAGCTCCACAGTGGCGCTGGAGACGGGAAACTCTAAAATGTCTCCCTCCCGGCCCAGAGGGCGGAAGTAGTCCCGCACTCTCTCGATGGACATTCCTCAGCCCTCCAGCTTTTTGGAGGTCTTGGACAGGAAGCGCTCATCGGTGATGATAAAGCGCTCATGGGTGCCCTGGCCGATCAGGCCCTTCTCGTCGTAGGCGGCCACCTTCAGCTCGATACGCTTGCCGTCCACCAGGGTGATCTCACTCTCGGCCCACACCTTGATGCCGACAGGGGAGGCGGAGTCGTGGCTCACACACAGCTTGGTGCCCACGGTGCTCTGGCCGGGCTCCAGGTGTGGGGCGATGGATTTCCAGGAGGCCTCCTCCATCAGGGCGCACATAAACGGGGTGCCAAAGACGGGCAGAGCGCCGGAGCAGGCGGCCTGGGCGGTATTCGCCTGGCTCACCACAGTCTCGGCGCGGCCCTTCATTCCAACTTCAATGGACATATCGGTCATTTCTCCTTTGTTGATTCCATTTGTCCCGTCGGGACAAGTTATTTTACTCCTCTTTTCAACAAAAAGCTAGTCTCCTGTCCGAATTTCGTACAGCGAGTTGAGGACTGCCCAGTTCTGTGGGAAGGGGCGCATCAGATTCCAGTAGCCCACGCCGTACAGCTCCAGCTCCGCGGCCAGGGCCAGTTTGGAGCGGATGCTCCTAGCGTCCTCGAACCAGACCTCATGCTCCTGCCCCTGTCCGTCCACATAGCGGAACCACGGGGCCTGCGCCCTGGGGTCGAAGCGGATGGCGGCGTAGTGCCGGGCGGCCAGGGCGACGGCCTCCGGATTGGACAGGGAGCGGGCCTGGCTTCCCTGTGGCGCGGAGAGGAGCCAGTCGTAGCCGTAGTTGGGGATGCCCAGCCAGATTTTTTCCGCCGGGACCTCTGTAAGGGCATACTCCGCCACACGCCGCACCTGATCCAGAGGGGCCACCGCCATAGGAGGGCCGAAGGCGTAGCCCCACTCGTAGGTCATCAGGAGGACACCGTCCGCCGCTTCCCCCAGGCCGCGGTAATCATGGCCCTGGTACAGTTCTCCCTGCTGACAGGCGGAGGTTTTAGGCGCCAGGGCGGCCAGCAGGGGATACCCCAGGGGCTCCAGACGCTCCCGCAGTAGGAAGAGGAATCGGACATAGTTTTGGGCGTCCTCGGGGAAGATGGACTCCAGATCTACATCGATCCCGCGGTACCCATTTCGGTGCAGGAGTTCCATCAAATGATCCGCCAGGCGTGTCCGGGCCTCCAGGCTGGACAGAAGGGCGTGGGCCAGCTCGCCGGAGAAGCTGTCCGCCTCCGTGAGGTTGGCCAGGTGTAGCAGGGGACGGACCCCCATGACCTGGGCCGCCGCCACCATGGCGTTGTCCGACAGAGGGATCAGATCCCCGCGGACGGTGGGCCGGTAGGTGAAGGGGGCGAGGCTGCTGAGGAAAGGGAGGGTCCGCTGGAGCAGGGCGGGGGCGATGTTTGGATAGGCATATCCGTTCACGGAGAGCACGCCCTGTTTTTCCTGCTGATAGGTGAGGACCAGCTCCTGTCCGGGGTAGATCCGGTCGCCCCCCTCCAGGCCGGGGTTGTTGCGCAGCAGCTGCCGCAGCGGGACCCCGGCGTTCCGGGCGATGGAAAACAACGTGTCACCGGACCGGACGGTATAGGTGGAACGGGGATACTGGATCACCAGCGTCTGCCCCACTACCAACTGGGAAGGATCTGGAAGCTGATTGTCCTGGATGAGCCGGGACATGGGGACGCCGTACTGATAGGCCAGTTCATACAGGGTGTCTCCCGGCCGAACCACATGGATATCCATAAAAAACTCCTTTCCAGCGGATTTCAAATCAATGTGATGAAATCCTGCCTGGCGTAACCCACTGTTCCGTAGTAGTCCACCAGATACCAGTCCCCAGTGCTGTTCCGAACGGTCAGTGGCGCACCGTCAGGGGCCTGGACCAGGATGGGGGCGTCCAGCTCCGGCCGGGCCCGGATGTTCAGTACTCCCCAGTCCACGTCCACCTGCCCGGAGCGGCTGGGCTGCGGCAGCAGAAATGGGATGTCAAAGTAGTCGGTCAGAGAGATGACCAGATTTTTGGCCACCGCGTCCAGGCTGCTTTTGATCCACGCCGCGTCCTCCGGATTGTCGTGGTAGCCCAGCTCCAAAAAGGCGGAGGGAGCCCGGACCCGGCGCACCTCTCCCAAAGTGGTGGTGGGCTGGGCCTGGACCAGTTCCGGAAGGGGATAGATCTCCTTCAGATTGTTGGCGATAATGGTGGCAGCCCGCTCTCCCTCCTGACTGCCCGGATAATAGAACACCAGGATCCCCCGCACCTGGCCGTACTGCCCCTCCGGCGCGGCGTTGGAGTGCAGGGCCAGATGGAGGTCGTAGTTCCCCCTGTTGGAGGCGGCGATGGAGGATGCGGCTGTCATCTCCGGGGTGTTTCGGACGTACCGGATGCCGGAGGCATCCAGGTAGGGGACCATTTTGTCCGCCAGCAGGTTCATATACTGCTCCTCAGTGCCGCCGTTGACGTATTCGTTTTTCTCCTGGGTGGAAGGAGAGAGATAGATGATTGGCATAAGTTACAATACCTCCCGTTTGTTTGTATCCTATGCCGGGGAGCGGGCTTCGGTGCCCCGGATGCCAACGCCTTGCGGATCCTGTGTAAAAAAATGGGCTCAGGGGCTTGACAAAATGAGATGACAGCTGTAACCTAAGTACATAGGTTACAGCTGTCACTCATTCGAGCCGAGGGACCCTGAGCATGGGGGAATTTTCAGGAGGGATCAGACATGAAGGAACTGGCGGCAAGGATCTCCGGCGCGGAGCTGGATGTACTGGAGGTGCTGTGGCAGGCGGAGGGGCCCATGCCCATCGCAGACGTCCGGGGGGCGCTGGAGCAGTCCCACAGCTGGGACAGCTCCACAGTCAAGACGCTCCTGCGCCGCCTGTGTGAAAAGAAGGCGGTGGAGGCGGAGAAACGGGAGGTGTTTTATTACCGGCCCCTGCTCTCCCGGCGGGAGTACCAGATCTGGTCCACCCGCTCCCTGATCGACAAGGTGTACCGGGGCAGCGCCCGGAGTCTGGTGGCCGCCCTGGTAGAGCGGTCCCAGCTGAGCCGGGAGGATCTGGCGGAGCTGCGCGCCGTCCTCTATCCGGAGGAGGAACAGGACCATGGTTGACGGTCTGCTCCGCCTGCTCTCCCTGTCCCTCTCCGGGGCGCTCCTCACCGGGGGGACGGCGCTGCTGGCCCGGCTGCTGCGGGGGAGGATCTCCCGGACCGCGGCCTATTATCTCTGGCTGCCGGTGCTGATGCGGCTGCTGTGCCCCTGGGGGCTCTCCCACACCCTGATGGACCGGGCGGTCTCCTCCGCTGTGGGGGAGGGGATAGCGGTTTCCGTATCTCTTGCGCCGGAGGAAGGCGCGGATGATCCAGAGCACCCGTCAATTCTGCCGGAGATCAGCGGGGGAGAGACAGCCGCCGGGGCGGCCCTGTACCTGTGGGGGGCGGGCTTCGCCGCCGTGGCCGTCTGGCAGGGGACGGGTTACTTCTGCCTTTGCCGCCGGCTCAGGGCGGACGGTCACAGGCCGGAGCCGGAGCTCGCCGGGCTCTATGTCCGGGCCTCCGCCGGGGCGCGGCGTCCCCCGGAGCTGCTTCAGAGCGCCGCCATCCCCGTCCCCTTGGTGGTGGGACTGCTGCGTCCCAGGATCCTGCTCCCGGAGCGGGAGCTGAGTCCGGAGCAGTGGGAGGGGGTCCTGACCCACGAGCTGGTCCACTGGAGGCGGCATGATCTTTGGATCAAGTGGCTGGCCGTCCTGGCCCGGGCGGTCCACTGGTTCAATCCGGCGGTGTGGTGGCTGGTCCGCCGGCTGGAGCAAGACTGTGAGCTGTCCTGCGACGAGCAGACGGTCCGCCATTGGGACAGCCCCCGCCGGGCGCGGTACGGAGAGCTGCTGCTGATCCTGGCCGCCGGAGGAGACTCTGGCTTTGGATGGGTTTCCCTGTCCCTGAGTTCCCCAAAACAACGGTTGAAAGAGAGGTTGATCTGTATGATGACGCAAAAACGGTACGGAAGGCCCGCCGCCCTGCTGGCGGCGTCCGCCTGTCTGGCTGTGGTCCTGTCCTCCGCAGCGCTGGGGGCCTACGCCGGGCCTGCCCACCAGACGGCTCCCGCTTCAGAGGAGACCCCGGAGGCCCTGTCCTGGCCCCTGGAAACGGACGGCTCCGTGACCCTCTCCGCCCTGTACGGCAGCCGGGTGCATCCGGTCACCGGGAAAACCACATCCCACAGCGGCATCGACATCCCACGGGACGCTGGGACTCCTGTGCTGGCCGCGGCGGACGGGACGGTGGAGGAGGCCGGCTTTGACGCTGAGGATGGGCGCTACGTCGTGCTCCGCCACGGGTCCCTGACCACGAAATACTGTCACCTCCAGGAGGTAGACGCCGCTGGAGGCGAACAGGTCCAAACCGGAGACGCCATCGGGCGGGTTGGAAGCACCGGACAGAGCACCGGCCCTCATCTCCACTTTGAGGTGGCGCTGGACGGCGCGGCACAGGACCCGCTGAACTATTTAGAGCACACCGGGACTGACGTCCTCTAAGGATAACAAGACGCCTGCTGAACGGCCCACACGGCCGCCCAGCAGGCGCTGTTCTGTTTTAAGAGAGAGACGGCCTTTCCAGCAGGAATGCCTGATAGGGCCGGTCCAGATGATAGCCCAGCTTTTCCGCCAGGGCCACGGAGCGCAGGTCATGGGCGTCCCAGCTGGGATACAGGCCCCGGTCCAGGCAGTCCAGAATGAGCCGCGCCCCACAGGCCAGGGCCAGCCCCCGGCGGCGGAGGTCCGGTCTGGTGTCAATCTCGATCTCAATGCCGCCGTCATAAACCGTATAGGAGGCGGCTCCGGCCACGGGGACGCCGTCCCACAGGGCCAGTACACCCAGCCCACAGCGGACAAAATCCGCCCCGTCCCGAAAATTGCCGCACAGGTCCCTGGACCACGGCTGGGACATCAGGAGGGGAATGTGAGCGGCGCGGATCGGGGAGAGGATAACCCCCTCCGGCAGGGTGGCAGCGCAGTCTGCCAGCCAACTCCGGTCAAAGACGTCCGGCTCCTTGCGGATGGCGTAGCGGAGGAAGGGGACGGCCCGCGTCCCCCAGACGGACCGGATCACCGGGATCCAATCCATTGTCCGTGGGACCAGGATGGGGCGGTCCGCCTGAGCGGCCAGAGTCCGGGAGGGAAAACCCGCCAGAAAACAGAAATCTCCTACGGCGCATAGGGCACTCACCGGCGGCGGTCCCCCTTCTGCCACGACCTGCCCCATGTGCCCCTGGAGGCAGGTCCAGACCATGGTCTCCTCCCAGCCGTCAAACAGGCCGGTCAATCCGTTTTCCACAGTTCTTCCCTCCAAACATCATAAAGCAAGGGTAGAGGAGAACCTCTGCCCTTGCTGCAATTCCAAATGGCTTCACCCCGCCAGGTGCATGACCTGGAGCAGGAGGATCCAGCTGAGCCCGTAGTAGGACACCACCGCCACCAGATCGTTCACCGTGGTGATCAGGGGCCCGGAGGCCACTGCGGGATCCACATGGATCTTTTTGAAAAACAGTGGGATCAGCGTGCCCACCGCGCTGGAGATCACCATGGCCAGCAGCAGCGAGACGCCGATGCAGCCGGAGATGGCGAAGGAGGCCCACAGGCCCTTGCCCTTGACCACCCAGATGAAAAGGCCAATGGCTCCGAAGGAGGCCGCCCCGAGGAGAAGCCCGTTTGCAAATCCGATCCGCATCTCTTTGACCACCAGACCGAATTTCTGACGGGCGGTCAGGTTCTCGTCCATCAGCACCCGGATGGTCACAGCCAGGGACTGGGTGCCCACATTGCCCGCCATGTCCAGGATCAGGGACTGGAAGCTCATAATGAGAGGGAGCTGGGACACTACCTGCTCAAAGACACCCACCACAGAGGATACCACCAGACCCAGAGCCAGCAGGACGAACAGCCAGGGGAGGCGTTTTTTCATGCTCTGTCCCAGGGGTTCGGCCAGATCCTCCTCCGCGGTCAGACCGGCCAGCATGGCGTAGTCCTCGCCCATCTCGTCGTCCACGACCTGAATGATGCTCTGGGCGGTGATCACGCCCAGCAGGCGGTTCTGGTTGTCCAGAACGGGGATCAAGTCCTCAGAATAGTCCTTCAGCTGCTCAATGCAGTCATCAATGGACTCATGGCCGTAGACATAAGGGTAGGAGGTCCTGATCAGCGAAGAAAATTCCGTGTCGGGACGGGCGATGATCAGCTCCTTCAAGTCGATGGCGCCGCAGAACACACCGTTCTGGTCGGAGACGAAGAGGGTGGAAATGTTGTCGTTCTCAGACGCCTGCTGGATCAGGGCGCTCATGGCCTGCTTCACCGTGAGGTCCGTCTGGATAGAAATGTAGTTCGTGGTCATTTTGCTGCCAATCTCATCCTCATCGAAGGACGCCATCAGCGCAAGTTCTTTTTGGGAGGTCTCATCCATGCACTCGATGAGATTGCTTCTCTGCTCCCGGTCCAGATGGGAGAGGATCTCCAGGGCGGAGTCGGACTCCATGTGCTCCACCGCCTGGGCTGCCTTGCGCAGGTCCATCTCGATCAGATAAGTGTTTGCCTCTGCGCCCTCCACGCGCTCCAGGATGTTGGAGAGCATATCCGGCTCCAGAATGCGGTACAGCTTTTTCCGCTCGGCGGAAGTCAGGGCCGGAAGGACCTCCGCAATGTCTTTTTCATGGTAGTCCTCCAGACGCTCCCGCATCACGCTGGGAGAGATGGGACTGCGGATGATGGCGATGATCTCGCCGGTGTAGTCGGGCTTGGCGGAGATCATGCTCTCCACCGCTCTGTTCAGATTCTGCTCCATGTGCAGCGCCTCCTTTTCCATGTTTTTGCTGCATGGGACCGGAAGCAGAAAACAGGCGTCAGGGGCGCATCAAAAGAGCCGGACTGATGAAGAACAGACCGGACTGCGGTGCAGCGCCACCCTCAGGGGCCGCCGGATTCCTGTTTCTGATCCCATGCGGATCCTTCTACTATGACTGTCACAGCCGTCCATTCCGTTCACCTGCCTTATTTTTTGTCAGCGTTCAATTGCTGCGGTGAGAACCACTATGGTTCATTGTAACCTGCCCGGCCCCAAATAGCAAGTAAAATCTATGTAACAGGTATGTTGATCTCAGACCCGGCACAGCTGCTCCAGGGCAGCGGGGTCCCGGAGCAGGATGCTCCGGTATTGCAGCGCCACCGTATCGCTGCGCGCCCACCGGTTCAGGATCCGGCTGACGGTGACCCGGCTGACGGACACCGCGGCGGCAATGTCCTCCTGGGTACACTGGACCGGCCCGCCGGAGGGGGAGAGGGAGAGAAGGTACCGGGCGATCCGCCACTCCGCCGGACGAAAGGCCATGGCGTCCAGCTGCTCAGACAGCAGGCGCACCGTCCGGGCCAGGTACTTCATCATGGACAGAGCCAGCTCCGGATCCCTGGACACCGCCTGGGCGGCCAGTTCCCGGTCGATGGGGACCAGCTCGCAGGGGGAGAGGGCCACGGCGGAGGAGACCCGGGGGAGCTCGTCAAAAAAGGACGCTTCGCCGAACAGGCTGCCTGCCGGATAGATGTTCAGCACCCGCTCCGCCCCGTCGGCGGATTGGATGTAGCTTTTGACCCGGCCGCTTTTCAGGTAGTAGAAGCAGGTGGCCTCGGTGTTCTGTAGGTAGATGAGGTAGCCGGCGGAGCACCGGATGGGGGGGCGGCTCAGGGCAAAGGGGGCCCACAGCTGGGAAGGAAAATCCAGGGAGAGATCCATGGGGGAGACACCTCGCAAATAAATTTTATAGATTGTAACATAGTTTACATTCTTTTGGCAAGGGCTCTGGCATACTGTGAGGCAAGCAAACGGAATTGCCGACAGGAGGTTTTTTATATGGGAATGACAATGACACAAAAGATCCTGGCCAAGCACGCCGGATTGGATACTGTGGAGGTGGGACAGCTCATCGAGGCCAGGGTGGATATGGTGCTGGGCAACGACATCACCACCCCGGTGGCGATCACCGAGTTTGAAAAGGCCGGCTTTACCCGGGTTTTTGACCGGGATAAGATCTCCATTGTTCTGGACCACTATACCCCCTGCAAGGACATCAAATCCGCGGAGCTGTGCCTTAAAGCCCGAAATTTTGCCCACAAACATCAGATCACCAATTTCTTCGATGTGGGACAGATGGGTGTGGAGCACGCCCTCCTGCCGGAGAAGGGCCTGTGCGCCCCCGGCGAGATCATCGTGGGCGCCGACTCCCACACCTGCACCTATGGAGCGCTGGGGGCCTTCTCTACCGGCATCGGCTCCACGGATATGGCCGCCGCCATGGCCACCGGCCTGCTGTGGTTCAAGGTCCCTGCCGCCATTAAGGTGGTGTTGAAGGGAAAGCTCCAGCCCATGGTCAGCGGCAAGGACGTCATCCTCCACCTGATCGGCCGGATCGGCGTGGACGGCGCTCTGTACCAGTCCCTTGAGTTTACCGGGGAGGGCGTGTCCTCCCTGTCCATGGACGACCGCTTCACCATCTCCAACATGGCCATCGAGGCCGGCGGCAAAAACGGGATCTTCCCCGTGGATGAAAAGACCATGGAGTACATCAACGGCCGGGTGGACCGCCCCTGCGAGGCCTTCCAGGCCGATCCTGACGCCGTCTATGCCAGCGAGGTGGTCATCGACCTGAATACTCTGGAGCCCACCGTGGCCATGCCGCACCTGCCGGAGAATACCAAGACCGTAGGAGAGGTGGCCGGACTGCCCATCCAGCAGGTGGTCATCGGCTCCTGCACCAACGGCCGCATCAGCGACCTGCGGGCCGCCGCGGCCGTGTTCCAGGGCAAAAATGTGGCGGATGGGGTGCGCTGCATCGTTATCCCCGCCACCCAGGACATTGTGCTCCAGGCCATGAAGGAGGGGCTGATCCAGACCTTCATCCAGGCGGGCTGCGCCGTCTCCACCCCCACCTGCGGCCCCTGTCTGGGCGGACACATGGGCGTGATGGCGGAGGGGGAGCGCACCGTCTCCACCACCAACCGCAACTTCGTGGGCCGTATGGGCCATGTGACCAGCGAGGTCATTTTGGCCTCTCCCGCTGTGGCCGCCGCCTCCGCTGTGGCCGGCTGCGTGGCCGATCCCGC